>Ga0265322_10000618_pt1 | contig 13397 bp, 9 predicted proteins | sample 41222metaG_FD_193584 | JGI IMG/M metagenome (GOLD analysis project Ga0265322, IMG submission 193584) | Rhizosphere microbial communities from Carex aquatilis grown in University of Washington, Seatle, WA, United States - 4-12-22 metaG | ecosystem: Host-associated > Plants > Roots > Rhizosphere >...
TCACCGGCAAACCGCAACAGATGATTATTATTCGATCCATGAGGATTATGGCATGATGCACAGGAAATCTCATCGCCATTTTTTAATTTCACGAACCGCAACGGGTGCCGTCCCACCGGATGGTTCAACTGTTGATCTTCATGACAGCTCGTGCATGTTGGATAGACACTTTCTTTGAGAATATGATTTTGTTCCGATCCGTGCGGAGAATGACACGTAAGACAATCGCCTGCAACCGGGTGAATCGATGTTGAACTGTCGACCTGCGCCTGTTTATCGGTATGACAATCATAACAGACCGTTGGAACGCCTTTTTCCACGACAACGGCGTGTTTTTCTTTTGACCACGAATGGCACGACGAACATTCTTTCATTTCCACCGGGGAGTGAAGATAGGTTGCACCGGCAATCGCTTTATGACAAACGGTGCAATCCGCTTTCATGGAAGCGCCGTTATCGGCACTCGGCAACCCTTCATGGCATGGCGTGCAACTTTGTTCAATACTGGAATTATGAAATAATGAAGTACGATCGGTAGTCGGTTTGTATTCCCGGACGAACGTTACCGGATAGGAAAGCGAATACCGTCTCTCACCGTTCGGGGCGAGATAAAGATCATTCCGGCCGGGAATCAGTTGAAGATTAAGTTTGTAATACAACCGGCCGTCGGCGTTCGGGTCATCATAAACTGTGGTGTAACTGCTATCGTTCCACCCTCTCATGTTCACCAATATAGCATCAGCATCCGTCGATTGCTGTATTTTTTTGTACATTTTCATAAATTCGGGGCGTTTCCAGAGCATACGGATATTCATCGTATCCGAGTATGTAAAAAGGATCGTATCGGGTAGTGTATAACCCTTAAACAGCTTGAATGAATATGTGAGTAACTGCACTGTCATTTTTGGACCGAAAAGATTGTAAAAATCCTTCGCAAAGGTTTCTTTCGATTTATCGGCGCGCAGATCGAAGAGTTGAACTTTTTGCCATTGCGTCGAGACGAGGAGCGTAGGAGAAGATTCCTTTGATGCAGATACGACAAGAAGAAGTGCCTGATCATACGCAACCGTGTCGGTTCCCGTAGGAACTACGATGGTAACGGGCGAAGCGGGACCTTCTCCAAGAAGGAAAAACCCAGCACTCAAAATAACAATGACTAAAAGTGATTTGCGCATTTTTTTCTGATTATTTAAACATTCTACGTTCAATACGCATATATACTTATGGCAAACAGCATGCCATCGAATAAACATCAATTTACAAAAAAATAGGCGATTTCAAACAGTTTTCGAATGATAAATTTCATTATTGATAAATGTTTCTCAAAACGAGGAAGTTTAAACGGATAAATGGGGTAAGTGAGCGTGGTGCCCCGATAACAGGTATTTCGAAGGGCAACTCTATTCTGCTGAAACCACTCTCCGCCGCCAGGCAATTGCCAATCCGGCAATGATCAGGACGACACCTGTCCAAAGTACCATCATGAGCGGTTTCGTACTCACCTCGACGAGAAGAGTCTCAGCCGGTTGAGGATTTTCCTTCGTTTCAAGTCCAAAGAACTCAAGATGCACCTGCTGTTCATCGACGTTGATCGCGTCGAGTGCAATTTGTGGCGCCTGCGATGATGATGTTGACGACAGGACGGGCAGCGCAACCGGTGTAGTTTGCCGCTCGCCACGACTGGTAATAGAAAACTGAGGTATTACTTCATAATCTTTGCCACCGACTGTAACTTTCAGGACAGCACCGACAGACATCATTCCACCCTGATCATGCTGTCCCGTTTCAAATCGCTCAAAGGTGACTTTGTATCCGGCAAATTCTTTGGTTTCCCCTTTCGTCAGATCGAGTATTTGGTGATTTCCGTTTTCTGCAGGATCGGGAACATGGACTTCCATCGGAGAGATATACAGATCCTTCATCGGAAAAATCTTGATATCCGGTTGCCGCAATAACGATTGGTTGTAATTACTGAAATACAACGACGGCGAAGCGATATACGATTGTTTTCCGTCGGAAACTTCAATATCGATTTTCGGTTTCACTGCGTGCAGATCTGATATTCCTCGATACGTTAGGCGGTACCCGAAAGCATTCTGCGGCTGTCCCGGAACAAGAAGAAGACGTGTTGTATCGTCGAAACTCCCCGACCCGAGTATGCCGAGGAAAAGAAGTCCCACACCGATGTGTGCAATCGGCCCGCCGAGCATGAGCCAGCCCGTCCTGTATTGACGAAACGTAATAATGATATTACTGATAAGACCGAACGCCGCCGTTCCGACAAACAGCATCATCCACCACGATGTTACCCCGGCAACGTACGCTATAACGCAACTCAGAACCGTAAGAGCAAGCGACATAGAATAACGACGAATCATTCCCTGCTTCGCTTCTTCCTTCCACCCGAGGAATGGAGTTATGCCGAGCAGCAGAGCTATACCAATAGCAACCGGCAGATTCACTTTATTATAAAATGATGTATCGACCTGTGATGCTTTTCCGAATATGCCTGTCAACAACGGAGACGACATTCCGACAAATGTGAACAGAACTCCGAGCAAAATGACGACCATACTGATTGCCAGCGTCATCTCCCGGTTCAGATGTGAGAAATCCATTTTTGCCGAAGTCACAGACCGGAAACGCCACACAAAAACTCCGATTCCGAGAACCGTTGAGACCGCTAAGACACCGATGAGATATCCATTGATACCGAGGTCGACAAAAGAATGGACGGAGAAATCGGCAAGCACTCCGCTGCGGGTAAGAAATGTTGCATACAACACAAACAAGAAAACAAGAATCGCGATGAATGCATTTGTGCGTACAAGGGAACCGCGCGCCCGCTGGATCACAAGTCCGTGAACCAGTGCCAGAAGAGTCAACCACGGAACAAGAGAAGAGTTTTCCACCGGATCCCAACCCCAGTAACCTCCCCAACCGAGAACTTCATACGCCCAGAACCCGCCGATAATAATTCCTGCCCCGAGGGTTAGAGAGGCAAATAACGTCCATGAAAATCCCGAAGAAAACCAGTGGTCGAAATCTTTTTTCCAAAGAGCGGAAATAACCAATGCAAACGGAAAGACGGTCGCGGCGTAACCCATAAAAAGAATCGGCGGATGAATCGCCATCCACAAATCCTGGAGGAGCGGATTCATTCCCTCACCATCTTGCGGAACAGATTGGGAAATTTCGAACGGACTTTTGGTAATCATCAACAGAAACAAAAAAGCCGCAAAGGCGCTCACAACCGCCATTGCAATATTATCACGGCGTTTTCCGAAACGCGCAAAAACCAATCCCATCACACAAATATACAGCGACCAGAGAAGGAACGTTCCTTCTTGCCCCGCCCAGAAAGCGGACACCAGATAAATCGCCGGAAGAGAATCCGAACTGTAATGCGCCACGTAACTGTATTGATACTGATGTGTCAGCAACAGCACGAGCATCGTAACAGCCGCAATGACACCGAACAACGCTGAGATGATGAACAATCGGTAACCGAAACTTTTTCCCGGTAGACCGGCAGTTACGGAAGAAAGAGATTTATTCCTGCTTTCTTGAATATAAAAATAAGTTGCACCGAGCGCAGAAATGAACGAAATGATAATGCTGATCTGTCCGATATTCATATTTTATTTTTTGATAATATTCGATTTCAATGCATTCCGTTGTTTTCGCTCAATGCCCTTGATGGTAAAATACAGTGCGACGGCGACCATGGTGATGATAATGGTCGAAATCCCCAATCCCCAACGCCGGAAATAATATTCATTGATAGCATGCTGACCTTCCTCAACCACTCCCGCGGAAGTTTTCAATCCTTTATCGACAACTTCACGAAATTTCGCTTCGTCGAATGCATGCACCATTGTACGCGACTGTAATCGTGCCTGATGAACATCACGCAATTTAAACCGGGATTCTGAAACTTCCATCCCTTTTTGTTCGGCTTTCCCGAGAAGAACGGTTGCAAGATCTTCCTGCGATTCAAGGCTGTCCGTCAATGCACGCATCACGCCGGCAACTTCATATCCTTTCGGATTGGTTTGTTGATCGTGACACCGGCTGCAAACCGCATCTTTTGAAGTTCCGAGAAGTGCTTTTGTCGCTGCCGCAATTTCATGATTCCCATGACACGTTTCACATTCCGGCAATTTTTTATCGTCGAATGCTTTTTTATGCGGGCTTCCGGAGAACAGATCGGCATTCAAAGCATGACATGTGCCGCACACTTTGGAAACCGATTCGACTCCCGGCGGAGCCGCGCCATGATTGCCATGACAACTATTGCACGCAGGTGCCGAAGCATCATGTTTCTCCAGAAGATCGATGCCGTGAACACTGCGGGAGAATTTAGCGTATTGATCCGTCGGAATGTTATACGCTTTCATATACGCGGCGTTGCTGTGACAATTCGAGCAGGTCGATGGAAGATTCACAGGATAAATTCTCGATTTCGCATCTTTCGCAGAACGGATATCATGACTGCCGTGACAACTTGCACAGGCAGCCGGTTTCGGATCACCCTTTGCATTCAATTGTCCATGAACGCTCGTCCTGTATTTTGCCTCTTGGTCGACCGGCAAGGACGGGTTGTAATTTCGCATGAAAGCCGCATCGGAATGACACTTCGTACACGTTTTCACAATATTCAAAGGATAAACCGGTGAAGCCGGATCTTTGACTGAGACGATGCCGTGAACGCCGTGGCAGGTGATGCATTGAACAATGTGTTCCTGTCCGTTTGTTGAAAGACGGGCGTGTACGCTTGTCTGTAACATCTCCCATTGATTGGTCGGAAGAGAAGATCCGAATGATTTCATTCGTGCGGAATCAGCATGGCAGCCGGCACAAGTTTTTGAAATATCATCACCTTTCGGGACTCCGTTATAGCCGCCGTTTTTGTCCATTGCCTTTTCCATATCTTCGGAATTCGAATTCCCCCCGTGGCATCCGGCACACGATATTCCTTTGATAAAATGAATATCATGTTTGTATCCACTCGATTCCTTATCGCCCAATCCGTCATGACACGTAAAACATTGATCGCCACCGGAAGCAAATACTTGTTGTGCAAAAATGACAACGACACTCAAAGTATATAAAATATATTTTTTCATGCGAGCCATCCGATGATTGTAAAGATCATAATGTACATGATGACGAACAAGCCGATATAATTGATGAACCGGGTTTGTTCGCCGCGGGAACTTTTCCGATCCCAAAAAGGAATCAGCATCCAGAGCAACCCGGCAAGGCCGAACAGCATGATGCCGAATACTTCGCCGTCGAAAATCCAGAGTTTACCCGGAATATATTTCAGCGTTTGAAACATGAATAAAAAGTACCATTCCGGTTTGATGCCTGCCGGAGCGGGAGCGAATGCATCCGCTTTCTTTCCGAGTTCCCATGGAAAGAACACCGCAAGAATGGCAATCAGATTGAGAACGATCAGCCAAAGCAGAAGATCACGCAACATAAAATTCGGGAAGAACGGCATCCGTTTTTGATCGGACTTCACGTCGTCGCCTGCACCGAGCGGCTCGCTCATTCCCTGCCGTTGCACGAGAAGAAGATGTATCCCGAGAAGCACGGTAAAAATTCCCGGGAACACAGCAACATGGAACCCGAAGAACCGTGAAAGAGTCGCACCGGTCACGTCTTCACCGCTGCGCAATAACTGCATGATCGGTTTGCCAATGAACGGAACGACACCGGCGATATCGGTACCGACTTTTGTCGCAAAGAAGGCAAGCTCATTCCATGGAAGCAAATAGCCGCTGAAACCGAATGCAAGCGCAAGGAAAAACATGAGCATTCCCGTCAACCATGTCACCTCCCGCGGTTTACGGTATGCTTTACCGAAATACACACTGAACATATGGACCATCGCCGAAAGGATAAAAAGATTCGCCGTCCAGCTATGGATCGAACGGATGAGCCAGCCGAACTGAACTTTCGACATGATGAATTGAATACTTTCAAACGAAAGGTCTTCCCCGCTCTTATAATACAACAGAAGAAGAATGCCGGTCACCACCTGAATAATAAAAAGGAATAATGAAACCCCTCCGAAATAATACCATACCGAATGCGAATGCTGAGGCACATATTTTTTTCCCATAAAATCGACGAGGTCGTCGAGTTCAACCCGTTCATTCATCCAGGAGTACAATTTTTGAATTCTCGTTTTCATACCTTCTTTGAAATGAGAACCTCCTCTCCTTGAACGACCACGCGGTACTCGTCAAGCGGGCGCGGCGGCGGTCCGGAGACATTGCGGCCGTTCAGATCGTATTTGCCGTTATGGCACGCACACCAGATAAGCCCCAGGTCTTTTTTATACTGAACCGTGCATTCGAGATGCGTGCAGGTTGCAGAAAATGCACGAAGCTCGTTATTCGCTGTTCGTATTAAAATAACCGGCTTCGTTCCGAACTTCACGATTTTACCGGAATCTTTTTCCAGTTCGCTCAATTTCCCGGCTTTCACGCTCGTCACTTCCACTTCGCCCTGTTTCGGCGGTTTCAAGTAAGCGAGGATGGGATAGAGGATAGAACCGCCGAGGGCAATCAAACCTCCCGATAAAAGAATTTTCAGAAAGGTTCGCCGCTCGTCATGGCCTTGTGGAATTTCTTCGTTGGAATTCATATGTCTTTTTATTGATCGCTTGGATTGTGACAGTCACTGCAATTCATTTCTTTCCATGCATCACCAATATCCACGGGATGACGGTATTCGATTCCGGCAAGTGAAATTCGAAGAGAATCGTTTTCAAATTGTTGCGCAAGAATCGTATGGCAGGTGTTGCAATCACGGGAAAGCACCTTCCCGTCATCGCTGACATGCTTTCCATCGTGACACCGGAAACATCCTTTGTAATACAAGTGTCCGAGATTATCCGGGAAACGTTTCCAGCTTACCTGCATTTCCGGAAAATAATTTCTGCTGTACAGTTTTTGTACCTGAACGACGGCGCTATCGATTTTCACGCTTTCTTTCGAGGCAATTTCAGGATAGGTTTGTTTATAAAAATCTTCCATAAATATCCGGATCGTGTCCAACCCGCCCTGTTTCGTCGTGTACGGACTTTCAAGAGCTTTAACGGCAATACTTTTGATGCTGGGAAGGTCCGGATCGATCAAGCCGGTTGCCAGCACATTATCGACCGAACGTGCCGGAGGATGGTAGATATGCGTCGGACGGTTATGACAATCGATGCAATCCATCCGCCGCGTGAATGCCGTTTTCAGCGAATCGTCGGAAACCTGAATTTCCGAGCTCCGGTAAATTGTTTCCTTGCCGTCCAACGTCCGCGATTTGACCCACGGAATAATTTGGCGTTCGAGGTCAAGAGCTGCATACGTAACTTCGTGAGCAATATTCATGTGCCAATGAATACCGGAGGTCGGTCCGGCTTCACTATTACCGCCGCCGATCTTCATCAGAAGATTCAGCGTCCACTTCGTATTATGTTCATCGGAAATGTAATAGGTGTTCACATGCTGTTTTTCACTGTAGAAATGTTTAGGCCAGTGACATTGTTCGCACGTTTGTTGTGCCGGCCGCAAATTTTCAATCGGAGTCGGGATCGGCCTCGGAACTTTATTGAACAACACCGCATACACCTGATAGCTTCCAGAAAGTTTCGACTTCACAAAATAACTCGCACCTGATCCGATATGACATTGGACACAGCCCACTCTTGCATGAGGAGAAAATTGATAAGCGGTATATTCCGGTTCCATCACGCTATGACATGTTTCACCGCAAAATTGATCCGACTCCGTGTGTTCATACGCTTTGAAGCTTGTAAATCCGATAATGAAAAGGAGTAACAGCGTGCCTGTCAGGATCGTTGTCACCGCAGTCCTGTGTCGCGGATTATTAAAGTCGATTTGAGGCAATCGCAGACCATGTGGTTTTCCCAATCGCTCGCGTCGATGTTCACGCCACACACCGGCAATGACTAAAAGAATACCGATAATGAGAAAAATAGGAACGATCACGAAGGCGATGATCCCCATATAGGGATTGGAATTTTCCGCAGTCGCTTCAAGAAGTGCAAAGAAGACAACAACTCCCAACGAAACAATAACAATGGCAAGTCCGACGAGCGTGGTGAGATTATAAAAAGAACTCGGGAAAATTCTTCTCATCAGGGTTTCTCCGTTTTTTTAGATTTTTTTTCCGATTTCGGGTCTTGTTGTTCCGCATCGTCATCCGTCTGTTCAGCAATGTCCTCTTCGATCATTTTCTGTGACAGTGCTTCAAGCTCGAGCGGATGTTCCTCTTCCATTTCCGCTTCCGTAATGGTCCCTTTGAAGAACGCAAGATTGATCGGATACGTATCCGGATTAAAGATCACATAATAGAGATGCCAAACGATGATGGCAAGTGTGGCAAGCCATGCTTCATAAAAATGTATCGTCCGCGAAATATCATATCCGAGTTTGGTAAAGATCCCGATAAACGTATTATCGAACCACATAATGACACCGGTTGCCGCCATGATCATCGTCCCCCACACCAATGCCCAGTACTCACTTTTTTCGATATAGCTGAACCGACCAAACCGCGGCTTGACCGGTGATATACCGAGATTGTACTTCATGACGGCAACAGCATCTCGAGCGTCCTGAAGGCGCGGCATAAGATCGATAATAAGATTCCGACCGCGTTCAGTCAACGTCACATAATAAATATGATACAGACCGGCAAGAACCATGACAACTGCAGATATCCTGTGTACGATACTTCGTAAATTGAAAATATGTTCATCAAGCGAACGAAGAGCAACAACCCACCATGCTTCGGGATAGCGCAACATGAATCCGGTAAATACAAGAAGGAAGAAACTAATCAGTAAAGCGCCATGCTGTAATCGTTCATTGAGCGTCATGCGGACATAGAGGCTGTGACCCAAATGTTCCTCAACCAGTAATCCGCGGCCGATCATCAATTTGCGTCTCGACTTTCGGATGAAGTCGAGAAGATTATGAATGAACATCCCGCCGATGACGGTGAAAATAAGAATGATATATGTGGTCGTGATCCAGTACAAGGATGGATCTTCGTTAGCCGTCATTGCGACATGAACCGCCCCGACGGCAAATTTATTATTTGCACCGGGATGACACTTGCCGCATGTTACTGCAAGATTCTTCTTGTTCACGCTCGACGTGGAATCGGCCGAGGGCTTGATATTATGAGCAGTATGGCAGCTTGCACAATTTGCTACTTCTACGGATCCGCCGCGAATCGCCAAACCGTGGTAGCTATCGGCAAACGTCTGCGACCGGTCCCCGGCAATACCGTATTTCGAAGAAAGCTTGACGGAATTATGACACGGTGAGCAGACCTGCGTCGAAACGTTCGCTGCCGCCACCGGAGAATTCGGATCGCCGTGTTTCAGAATATTGTGTTCGCCATGACAATCGGTACACACCGGCGCATCTTTCACTCCCTTCGCCATGGCAATACCATGGACACTTTGCCGGTACTGGTCGGCAATGTCTCCGTGACATTTTCCACACGTGTTCGGAATGTTTTTGCGATTGACGAATGAAGCCTCTTCGTCGCCTTTCATCATTTGGTGACTGCCGTGACAGTCGATGCAATTGGCCGCGCGGGCATTACCGCCGCGAAGCGCCTTGCCGTGTACGCTGTTTTCGTATGCCGCAATGAATCCTGCGGATGGAGAAGTTCTCGCCCTGACGTCGGGATTATCGAGATGGCATGACAGGCATAATTTTTCCTGCGTTATTTTGTGAGACAACGTATCCGCTTCAGTTCCCGTACCGACGATCTGATTCTGATGACAGGTCAAACAATTCGGTGCACCACTAACGTTTGCGGCAAGCGCCTTCCCGTGTGATGACGCCTGGAAATTTTCTTTGACATCACTATGGCATTCACCGCACGCATCGACAAGGTGCGTGCTGGAAAACTTTGAACCCGGAACTTTCGGAGAAACAATATCATGCGTTCCATGACAATCTTTGCAGGTAACATCCGGTTCCTGATGAGAGGCAATCGCCTGGGCTAATTGCGGATGAAACGTATGTTTGAACGGAACGTCTTTATGGCAGGTCAGGCAGTTCACCGGCGTAATAGTCTCTTTGTGAGGAATATTTTCCGGGTTGAAACCTGTATGACACGCTATGCAGGCAAGCTTTTTGTGAGGTGATTGCAACAGGACTTCTTCTTTGACGCCGATGGAAATTGTTTTCCCTCCTTTTTCCATCGTCAGAGACTGATCGCTATGGCAAGCGAGGCAATCTGCATTCGATTGAGCGATCCCTACTTGCAAAGGAATCGCAAACCAAACACACAGTAATCCTATAAGGATGAACACGAATGATATTTTCATGATTACAATACTCTGCCGGCCGGGACATCCGACCGGCAGGGTTCTTGATAACATTAAATGAGATTGCCGTCGTTACGATTTTTTCGGCATCGGGTGCTTGATCTTGTCCCACATATCTTTCAGCTTAAATTCTTTATGGGTGGGGCTTTGGTCGTTATGGCATGTGACACAAAGTTTCTGAATAGCAGCATCGTCTTTATATTCTTTCAAACCTGCGGCAACTGCTTTCGCGTGATCTTTCATGGTTGCCATCGATTTATAACTTGATCCTGCTCCGTGGCAAACTTCACATTGCACACCGTCTTTGAGATCAAATGTCTTGTCAATTGTCGCGGCATCTGCCTGTAAGACATGGCATTTCAAGCACTCCGGTGATTCCACCGCACTCTTTTTCAGGCCCTTCGCCTTGGCAATTGAATCTGCCGCATGTGTCGTGAGTGTTTTATAAGCAGTCGCATGTGCTGTCTTCTGCCAGAGATCAAATTGTTTACCGGTGCTTTCCATCTTATGACAGGGGGCGCAAATCTTGGTACCGACATATTTATTCTGCGCAACACCCGGCATAACAAACAGCATCAGGCAGCCGATCAACATCACAAAAGAAATGGTTCGTATCATGTGTTTTCCTTCCTTTTTGATTATGTTTATTTCATGAGTTACACGAATCTGTATTTTATTCATTTACTAATTTTACTTTCAGGAGACGGAAGATGAAGCTGTTCATCAATATCTTCACGTTCCATAAAATGATTTTTCATTTCTTCCGGTTTCACCGTGAGAACGGGGACCGGTGAGTGGCGCACAATTTTTTCAGCAACGCTTCCCACCATGATGTGCGCAACACCCGTCCGCCCGTGCGTTGCCATCACAATGAGATCACAATCCCGGAACCGGGCATACCGGACAATTTCTTCGACCGGATCACCGCGCAGGATGACATGAATCACTCTTTTTGTCTCAGAAAAAAACTTTCGGCTCGCTTCTTCCAGCCGCCGAAGAGCTTCAGTATCCTTATCCCGGAGAACGGTTTCCGAAAATTCATCGACATACGGTGTTTGTCTGCCGGAAAATGATTCGATCACGTACACAAGATGGATCTCAGCACCGTATTGTTCCCCAAGCGAACGAGCATACTCGATACCTGCGAAGGATAACGCTGAAAAATCAGTCGGGACTAAGATTTTTTTTATAAGATTCATTATATCTTATCCGCCATCTTGGTGAATTGTGAAGTGCAAACAACGTGCCGTTCAATTTATTTATACAAAGAAACAATTGAGCCATTTTAAAAATATCTTATTTCACCCATGAGAAGTGGGAATTCAATGGTTATCATTTCTGAAAAAATCATATGAATTAAACTAAATTCCAACGACTAAAACAAGTGTGGGAATATTAAAGAAAGAACAAAAAGTTACGGTACGATAATACCGTTACTTTAATGGTATTTGAAGGGTCTTCAAACGCCGGTAAAGGGTCGGAAGGCTGATTTTGAGCATTCGAGCAGTGTGTTCTTTGTTGAACTGATTCTTCTTCAACTCCGCCAAAAGGTATTGTCGTTGAAGATTATTCATTGCTTCTTCAAGTGAGGCAAATCCGTCCATCGTTTCCATGGAACCACCGGAATGGAAGAATTCGGGAAGATCATTCGGAGTGATATACGTTCCCTGACAAAAGATAACCGCACGCTCGATGATATTCTCCAATTCCCTGATCTCGCCTTTCCATTCATGCTGCATAAGCATTTGCAATGCAGAACTTTCCACACCGCGGATGTCTTTCCGCATATCAGCACGGAATTTTTCTACGAAGTGTTCCACGAGTAAAGGAATATCTTCTTTCCGTTCGATAAGCGATGGAAGTTTCAGTTCGACGACATTCAACCGGTAAAACAGATCTTCCCGGAATCGCCCTTCCGCCACCTCACGCCGGAGGTCTCTGTTCGTCGCCGCAATAAATCGAACATCGATCGGAACGGAAATGGACATACCAACCGGTGTAATTTCCTTTTGTTCGATGGCACGAAGAAGTTTCACCTGAAGCGAAAGCGGCATTTCGCTGATCTCGTCGAGGAATAACGTCCCACCGACCGCGGCTTTAAAATATCCGATCTTATCGGCAACCGCTCCGGTAAAGGCGCCCTTTTTATGTCCGAACAATTCACTCTCGATCAATGTCTCCGGAATCGCTCCGCAGTTGACGGTAATAAAAGGTTTTTCACAGCGGGCGCTGTTGAAATGGATCGCTTTGGCAACAAGTTCTTTGCCCGTTCCGCTGTTGCCGGTGATGAGAACGGTGCTATCCGTCCGGCAGACTTTCTTGATCGTGTCAAATACTTTTTGCATCGGCTGACTTTTTCCGACGAGATTTGAAAAGTCCGCTTCACGGTGAAGCTGTCGCCGCAATAATTGATTTTCAACGAGAAGTTTTTTCTGATCGAGAAGGCGTCGAATTTTGACCAGCAATTCGTCAAACTCAACCGGTTTCAAAATATAATCGCTCGCGCCCGCCCGTAATGCAGCAATAGCCGTTTCGATCGACCCGTATGCCGTTACGATAATGACGGTTGTTTGCGGATTAAGCTGGATTGTTTTTTCCAGAAGCTCAATCCCTTTCATCTCAGGCATTTCCAGGTCGGTAATAACGATGTCGAACGTTTCTTCCAAAAGCTTCTGATATGCGGCTCTTCCGTTTTCTGCAACCTGAACGGTAAATCCTTCTTTTTTCAGTATGAAGGAAATAGAATCCCTGATGATCTCTTCGTCGTCAACGACGAGAATACGCTCCGTGACATTCATGCTTGGGCCTCCTTGCAGCAGTTCGATAGAAAACCGGACATGTTATACCGTCCTCGAGAATAGGGGTTTCTGTTTCTGAAATCCCGGTAAATGAGCATCGAAACACATGGCAATATTACGCAGGAAGAGTCTGCCATTCATTGTAACGGTGTACAACGCCCCTTGATGAAGCAAGAGGCCGTCATCCAGAAGAGGCTTCAATTGTATCAACGATGTTT
>Ga0265322_10000620_pt1 | contig 13375 bp, 22 predicted proteins | sample 41222metaG_FD_193584 | JGI IMG/M metagenome (GOLD analysis project Ga0265322, IMG submission 193584) | Rhizosphere microbial communities from Carex aquatilis grown in University of Washington, Seatle, WA, United States - 4-12-22 metaG | ecosystem: Host-associated > Plants > Roots > Rhizosphere...
AAAGGATAACTGTATGCTGATACCAAACTGGTTCAGAAAACTTGGAGCAAAGGAAACGTGGGACTACGAACTTCAACAGTTCCCTGCTAAAGGAAGTTGTGCAAACTGTGGAACTAAGGAAGGTGTTGGTAAGTATATGGTGACTCACACCGAGAACGGAGAGACCAATACCTACGGTCAAATCCTTTGCAAAAAGTGTCTAAACGAGTACGAACATCCGAAACCATACCTTGAGATTGGTAACGGTTTTCTGTCAAAGGACGCTCTTAGTTCCAAACAGAGTGCTGAAACTGTTGCCGAACCAGCACTGTACGACATTAACGGTCAACCAGTTTCTGTGAAAGATTTGGTCTCAATGACCGGTGACAACGACAAAGTATCTATGATTGTCAGGATCACTGACCTTCGACGACTTGGTGAAGGTCGATTTCAAGTGACCGCAACAGAACCACGATCAGGTCGAGAGTATGTATACGTTGTTGACTCACTGACTGGCAAGACCGCAGATCCAATGAATCTGAACAGTACAACAACAATGCTAAAGCTCGGTTCGGTCAAATCTAGTGTCGACTGGAAAGAGGCAGCAAAATTACTTCAACCAATTGAAGGAACAGTGAAATGATTCCGAGTATTTTCAAAAAACCCATCTTGGTGATTATGTTATTGGGTTTTCTGTTCATTCCTGGTTCTAACCTTTCTAATCTTGTGGTCAAAGCTCAAGATCGTCAGAGTTCTCTTCAATCAAAAGTTAATGAACTAGACAAAGAAATTGCCATATTAAAAGTTACCTTAGAGGAGAGAGATGTAGCTTTAGCTCTTCAGGCAAAGGAGTATGAAAGACGATTAGAGCTTCTGAATCATGAAGCAGATCGTGTAAAAGAAGTACAAGATGCTTATGTTCTAAAGTCGGATGCTGCTGCAACGGAAAAGGCTAGAATTGTGGCATTACTTGATGAATCACAGAAGAGAGAAGTTTCTGATAAAGAGATAAATGATAAGATACAGATACTTACTTCGTTCAAGGATAATTTTCAGGGTCAACAGGCAGTAATGACCGTTGCAATCTCTTTCGGCGTCACACTGATAGGCCTTGGCGCAAACTATGCTTGGGGTCGCAGTAGTAGTAAGAAACGTGTGTCAACTAAATAAGTTGCGTTCGATAGTGACTAAACTGTACGATCAAACGAGAGGAAATAATGCCGATGTTTGCTCTATTACTTTCCCAATCGAAAGTGTTGGCGGCGACTCTGAAACCTGTGTGGATTACTACCATTGCTATGTCTGCTGTATATCAGTTCGATGATCTGAAATCTCTTAATGCACTTAGTGCAGGTGCACTTGTAGTTGTGATTTTGTACGTAGTACTTCAGATACTGAAAGTCATCAAGGGTTTCAATGATAAGAGTGCGACATCTCAAAGTGCATCTCCACAAACTACAACCACAACTGTTGTGACTGAACCCTCCCTTGAACTGGTGGAACTTCTCAAGCAACTTGTCACAATCGCAACCGAGAATCGCTGGGCACTGGGTGAGTTGAAGACGAGTCTTGCGGTTCATATGGATCGGCAGGTAACTATCGAAGATTTGCGCAGTGTATTGAGAGACGAGAAAAGGCAGGCACTGGGTGAGTTGAAGACGAGTCTTGCGGTTCATATGGATCGGCAGGTAACTATCGAAGATTTGCGCAGTGTATTGAGAGACGAGAAAAGGTAGGAGAGATAGCCTTATGTCAACAGCAAAACGGCTCGTTGGCGGTGATGAAGTAGTGCTCAACGGTGTAGAGTGGACAATCCAAGGTCGTAACGGAAACGGTTACGATATCATCTCTGTTGGTGGTCTTACAGATTGGATCTCAGACGAAAAACTAGAAAAGACTGCATCCCCAAGTGGTCTCCGATTCCAACTCGATCAACCTTGGGAAGATGTTCTACTCGATGACAGTCCCACTACAGTTGAAACTGTACTGAGTGAGTTGGAACTGCTAGCGACAACCTTCGACGATGAAACCAGAGACGCTATCCAAGACTTCGTCAACAAGAAACGACAACCGAAATCTAGTGAACCTTCAGCATAGTGCGACGGAACTTTACGATGGTTACTACAATGGGATGCATTCCGACTCCCCTGTTCTTGTTGCTGTCACAACCCCTTTCGACGTCGGTATACCTGGTCGTCAAGAAACGCGACGATTATACGTAGGCGAATACATACTTGTAATTCGTGAATTTCCTGGATACTTTGAAGGTAAACTGAGTGACGGAACAGAAGTAGTTGGCTACAAAGGAACTATGGAAAGTTCTACTACCCTCATCAATTCTGTCTCTAACGAGGGTGACTTTTTCAAGAGTCGTGCTAACTGGATAGCGAAGACGACGATGCTGAGGTTCGGTGTCAGTACCGAGTTTACGAAGATGGTTCAGCACTTGTGGTGGCGAGTCAAAGATGATCTTACGAATAAGAACTTTGACGATGATGGTTTGCTGTACTGGGTCGATGGAATTGGATCGCCAGCAACAGGTAGAGTCACCAGGGATGAAGTAGTTCAGATTATGCAGACTGAACTACCAAGATGGTTGGAGGACTACGAAGACGACAAGGTGCTAGCTAAGAGATTCAATGATTTGTCTCGACAGCAACGTTGGTCAATTCTAGAAGAAGCCTTTCCTGAGGACTGGAAACCGTAACAGTTGTATGATTGAAACATGGGACAAACGACACAAAATGAAGTCGATGCAAAGTTCGAAAAGGCACTTCCACATGAAGTTGTCACTCGACTCAGCAAGATGGTGGACGAACAGATTTCCGATGCAGACGAAGCTCGAAAGTATCTGAAATCCGAGTTTTTGTTCACTGAAGCTGAAGTCCGATACATGTCGAATGTAGTCGTTCTGAAAGTGGCCAAAGAACTCTGTCTAGGAACTCACGCACTGTCAACAGCAATTAGAATGATTCCGATACAGCAACCGAAGAAAGTATGACTACGTTTCTTGTTGTCTCCGGATACGTTTTATTCGTAGGATTTACTCTGAAACTTATTGGTCATCTGAAACACACAGACAAATCATTGACCGATGCCCCTCGCCATTGTACACGTACTTCCTCAGAATAGTAAACCTTGTGGTGGTATAAAAGTCCACTACCAACTGTCCGAACTAGAACAGTTAATGGGACACAAGAGTTTTGTTGCCTTTCCAACTGTCACTGACCCACCGTTATGGTTCAATCACAACTGTCAAGTCATTACTTATGATGACGCTAAGCAGTGGAAACCTGACGTTGTCATCGGTTGGAAGAATCCGGAGTTTCTGATTCAGAACTTTCCTGACGCAAAGAAAGTTGCGTATATTCAGGGTGAATCACTTGTCAATAAGTTGGACGGACCAACGTACAAGCAAGTTGATATTTGGTACTCAAGCAAATGGAATCAGAAACAGTGCACAGCGTTCGGATTCTCTTCAGGTAAACTAGTCCAGCCGTATATTGACCTAGAGCGATTTCATCCGTTGCTGTATCACAGACCTTCCCGACCAGTCGTCGAAGTTATGGTTCTCGCTCGAAAAAATGGTATGAAATGTTGGGACTGGGTCTGGAATCGCCTATCTCCAAACGGTCAAGCACGACTTCGAACAGTTGAGTGGCTTGATTCAGACGAGAAACTGTATGCCGAAAGACTCAGAGAATGCGAAATCGTCTTCGTCAGTTCGTATCCCGAAGGTTTAGGTTTGGTCGGACTTGAAGCTATGGCTTCGAAGACTGTAGTGGTTGGTTTCACCGGCGGAGGTGGAACTGACTACATGAAGGACAAAGCCAACTGCTTCATCGCACCAGACGGTGACGTTGGTCGAGTAGCACAGATACTTGACGAACTTGTGTCAGGGAAGAATCGCAATGAGTTCGATGCAAAAGTAAATGTAATCCGCAACAACGGATATTCAATGGTTGCCAGGGAATTTACACGGTTGAAAACGCAAAAACAATTAAAAGAAGCTCTCGTACCATATGAAAAGAAGGTTTGACAGTGATAAAAGAGATTGAAGGTCTGAAAAAAGTTTGGCAGGACGATGATGCGGCAATGCATACGACTGGTTATGCTGAGTTTAGCGGTCATACGGTCACATGGAAAAAGCTGTACGGAACAGACTTTGCAGAGGAGTGGAAAGCGGCAAAAGATACTGAAGTTGACTGCGGCGATACTTTCGTCCGTACGATGTCAAACGGTGTTGTAGTGTTAAACTCATTCGAGGGTTGGTCATTCTATCAGAAAACTTAACCAGTTGTATTATTGTGACATGAGAACAAAAACACAAATCGATACAGAAATAGCGACGTTGAAGAAACGTCAACGTGAACTTCGTGATACGGAAACTGACCCGCGAATAGTTGCTCTACAGAATCAGATCAGGGGTCTTCGATCTGTGATTCGTGACGAACGTTACGAAGAGTTGAACATCATCAAGAACCGGCTTTCGGATCTGGAAGGAGAGTCGAAGGCAATGGCGAAACTGAAGATGCTTCCAATCAGTGACGAACTTGCGAAGTGACTCAGGGAATATCAACAAGGATTCGATCACTACGAAACTTGGGCGATTGTTTGGAAAACTGACGATAATCGCTTTGTATTGATCCATGAACCCGGTGAAGTTTGGTCAGATAACATGGGTCAACATTATGGTGGTGCTTCTAATTCGTTGATCGATCGCAGCAAGTCTGCAAGATTTAACGAAGTGATGGGAGATCCTTGTGGATGGTGGGACGGTCGCTTCAATGCAAAAATGGTTGAAGCGGTGAAAGCAAAGATCACCGAGATTCTTGACAAAGAAGTCGATCCAAACGGAATAGGAGAACGTGGATGAAATCTTACGTTGCAACACGCAGATATTACGCATGGCTTAACTTCAAACTGTTGCTTTGCCATCTTGGTCGTCGGTTTCGCAATCTTTTCAGTAATCCGAACGATCAGATATGCGTTAACTGCGGAAGTTACGTGAACGGTCACTTTACCAGTCACGAAACACCAGGATATGAGCACGAATAACGTGGCACCAAACGGTTCGCAGACACCTTTGACAGTTTACTTCGAGTCTCGACCAACAGGTCAGACTTCGTCGTGGTACGGAACTTATACATCAGAAACGGAGAACCATATGGGATTCAGTGATTACGCAATTATCGGAGACTTTAGCAGTTTCTTCGACCTTCAGAACTTCGAGAGACAGTTGGACGTTCTACGTGGTCGTCTCCCAAAACGCATGAAGATTCGACCACTCCGCCCACTGTTCCCTCGAGTTCTTCCAAGAGTCGCACGCAGTAATTGTTGACAACAAAGAGGTAAAACTATGAAAATTGAAACTCGTGTATGGAACGGTGAGCAGATGGTCTCACCGGATTATATTAACCGAAACGGTATCGCTTGGTGGACGGAAAACAGCATACCAACTTGTGCAACTCCGGACAAAGTAATGTTGTCCACAGGTTATACAGACAAGAATAACCAAGTAATTTTCGAGGGTGATATAGTAAAACGTGATATATTTATCGGAGTCGTTGAATTCAAATATGCGTCGTGGCACATATTTCCAAAACCTGACAAGATGGTCATATCGTTTCCCCACTTTCATTCTCAAGCGCACGAGTTCGAGATTATCGGCAACACGTTCGCAAACCCCTCACTACTCAAAACAGAATAATGCCCACACTATCAGTCTGTACCATCTGTCAAGACGAAGCCGAAGTAATCGGTTGGACTATGGAGTGCTGCGTTCACCTGAAAGAGGTTCTCGGTGACGATCTCAAAGACGTTACTGTGATCGACGGAGGAAGTAAAGACAACACTCTCGACGTTCTACGTAAATATCAAACCCTATTACCGTTAGAGATCGTTAGTTATCCGTTCGACTCCTTCGGATCGCAAAAGAACAGGGCAATGAGTTATGCCAAGGGAAATTGGATATTCTGTCCAGATACAGACATGACTTGGACAACGAACTTCCCGTATCTTTTCAAAGGCAGATACTTCGAGTCTCGACCGTTGTGGGACTTTCCCATCATCTTCACAGCAGATAATGGCGAATACTACTTCCACAAATGGCCGACGAACTACAACAACAGACTCTGGCGATCAGATATCAGACTCGAAACTGAGTATCATGAGAAGATTCTCAGTCTCGGTGCACCAGGAACTTGTGGTGAGGTTGTATTGTTCGAGAACAGTATCCGACAGAGTGACAAAGCACTGATGAATAGAGGTGAACGATACCAAAAGTTTGCTCCACAGATGATCGCTGCTGGTGGTGGTCCTGGTCCTGCAGACCGTTACTTACGAGCAAAACTTGACGCAAAACCAGAAGATAAGATGCTAATACCAGAGCAGATTCGAAAACTGATACTACCGACGACACTGGGAGAACCAAAGTGATCTACCTAGGTGGTGTCCTCGTCGTATTGCTCGTCGGAAGTTTCGTGTTACTGTGGATTTCATTTGCTGTGCTGATTGTTACTGTCGTTGTCTTGTCAGTCAAAGGAATGTTGAGGTCTAGATACAATGACAAAAATCATTGAACATTCTAACGTAGTTGAGGTTCAAGTGTCTACTTGCGACAACTGTTGGTTCGAATTTCAGTTGATACACTACGTTACACCAGAAGAAGTTAAAACTGGAAGATGTTCGCATTGTGGAGAAAAGTTGCCTTCAGTTAGAAAGTCTAGGAGACACGTATAGTGGAAACCATTCTTATTACCGGTGGTACAGGATTTCTTGGAACGCATGTCACTAAGGTATTCAAGGAGAGGTATCAGAAACCAGACTGGAAAGTTGTCTCTGTTGGTTCAAGTGTCGCAAATCTCGAGACACGATTCGATACAGTTGACTTGATCGACGAGTATCAACCGTCGTACGTTGTGCATCTCGCTGGATATTCCGGTGGTATCTATTCCAATCGACTGAAACCTGCTGACTACTTCTCGAGAAACATTCTGATGCTAACTTACATGTTCGAAGCTTGTGCGAAGTTCGGACATATCAAACGATTACTCGTTCCAATGGGCGGTTGCAGTTACCCTGCAAATGCAACGTCTCCGATCAGAGAAGAGTCAATGTGGCAGGGTTATCCGCAGGTGCAGAGTGCAGGTTACTCGATGGCAAAGAAAATGGCACTCGTGATGAGCGCTTCATACTGGACACAGTACGGTTTGAACTCAACAGTTATTGTGCCCGGTAATATGTACGGACCGCATGACAACTTCTCGTTGACAGACAGTCACGTAGTACCGGCAATGATCAGAAAGATTTTCGAAGCAAAACGCAAAGGTGCTGAAGAAGTGACTTTCTGGGGGACAGGTAACCCAGTTCGTGACTTCGTCTATGTTGAAGACGTTGCTCAACTGATTCCGTTCTTCTTGTTCGACTACAAAGGAAGTTCACCGATCAACATTTCTACAGGTGCTGGTATACCAATGAGAGATCTTGTCGACATAATTGCAAAAGCGATGCAATATACAGGAAAGATTCTTTGGGATATCACTCAACCTGACGGTCAGATGATGAAGATTTTCGATACTAAGAAGTTCGAAAGTTTATACGACGGTCGTGACAAGAATTGGTTTATGGCGACTTTGGGCAACGGTCTTTTACAGACAATTCAGTGGTTCGAAGAAAACTACGACAAAGAGGGAGAAGTGCGACTGTGATCCAACTCTTTGAACCATTCATTGCTCCCGAAGCATCTCAGAGAGTTGCTGAGGTACTGAAATCCGGTTGGATCAGTGAAGGAAAACTGGTCAAGGACTTTGAACAAAGTTTCATGCAGTACTTCGACCAGAAAGCATGTGTTGCTGTGAACAGTTGCACTTCCGCACTGCATCTCGCACTGATTCTTGCAAACGTCAAACCAGGAGACGAAGTCATTCTTCCTGCACAAACATTCGTAGCAACGGGAATAGCAGTTCTGATGGTTGGTGCAACTCCAGTCTTTGCTGATATCGATTACGAAACGGGAAATATCAGTGTCGGGGACGTCAGACAGAAGATCACTGATAAAACTAAAGCAATCATTGGTGTTGACTGGGCGGGAAGTCCTTGTGATATCGAAGGACTATTGCAGTTTCGTATCCCTGTCATTGAAGATGCTGCTCAAGCAATCGATGCGGGTTTTCGTCAACAAGACGGAACATTCTACAAAGTAGGTCGAGAGGCTAACTTTACATGCTTCTCGTTTCAAGCGATCAAGCAACTGACTACCGGTGACGGTGGAATGTTGTGTCTTGGTAATCCTTACGATATCTTTCGAGCGAAAAAACTCCGATGGTTCGGTTCTCGCAAAGGTGCTAATAAGGATCGTTGTCAGGATATTGTCGAGTTGGGCTACAAGTACAACATGAACGACTATAGTGCTGCACTTGGGCTTGCAAACATACGTTACGTAAAGAACAATGTCACTCACGCTCGTCGAATTCATCGAGAGTATCTTAAGGGACTAAGTGGTGTTACGGGTATTAGATTCTTGAAAGAGGTGAACGAATCCTACAGTTCCTATTGGTTTCAACCGATACTAGTTGAGACTATGGATGCTGAGTCGTTCGTTAGTCGCATGGAGGATCACGACATTCATATTTCCAGAGTCGATCTCAGGATAGATAACAATCCGATATTTCAGAAAGCAGACTTGCCGAACACTGTGAAATTCAACCAACACCATGTTGGACTTCCGACCCACCACAGAATGAGCGACGACGACGTTCAATACGTTATTGACACGATTAAATACGTCGTCAAATTCGAGAAGGAGTTGTAATGTACAACGATCCGGAGTTCAAGTTCAAGAAAATCGGGAAGAACGTTTATATTGGTAAGAACGTCTACTTCAGATACCCTGAACTCGCTGAAATCGGAGACAACGTGATGATCGACGAGTTCAATGTATTCACCACGACTGTTAAATTTGGCAGTTACATTCATATTGCCTCTCACAGCACAGTTTCTGGTGGCAAGGATGGAGTATTCCAAATGGACGACTTTTCGCAGATGGCTGCAGGCTGTCGGATTGTTTGCAGTTCTGACGACTTTCTCGGTAGTGGATTGATTGGCCCCACGATTCCAAAAATGTACCGTGCTAATGTCACAATCGGAAAAGTTCATCTGAAAGAGCATGTGATACTTGGAACCTCTTGTGTTGTTCATCCGAACATAACTATCGGCGAAGGTAGCGTTACCGGAAGTATGACATTGGTAAACAAGAGTCTTGACGACTGGGGAGTCTACGTTGGCATTCCAGCGAAACGATTGAAGGATCGGTCTAAGATTGAGATTCTACAGAAAGCTCACGCACTTCGAGACGCAGAATTCATACCTCAAGTACAATGAAACCAAACGTTCGAATCATCGGTACTGGTAGCTATACACCGAAACAGATTATCTCAAACCTCGAACTTGAAGAGGCTGGCATCGGTACTACGGCAAAGTGGATTGAAGAGAAGTTAGGAATACAGGAACGACGCATTGCTGATCCTAATGAAGCGACGTCTGACTTATGTCTTAAGGCGGCTGACATGGCACTTATTTCCGCTGGTATTCCAGCTACAGACCTTGACCTGATTATTGTTGCTACAATCACGCCAGATCGTCCAGCTCCATCAACGGCGTGTGTTCTACAGCGACATCTAGGCGCAAGAGATATTCCTGCCTTTGACCTTGCTGCAGTCTGTTCAGGATTTTTGTTTGCGATGATCACCGGTGCGCAGTATGTTGAGACGGGGTTTTTTAAGACCGTCTTGGTCGTTGGAGGCGACACGTTTTCTAGGATCACAAATTGGAGAAGGAGAGACTGTGTATTCTTTGGTGATGGAGCGGGAGCAGTTATCTTACAGGCAACAGATCTTCGCTACGGTATCGGCATGCTGAGTATTGATATGCACTCGGACGGGAACGATGATAATGCGTTTTACGTTGCTGAAGGGGGGTCTGCTGCGCCATTTGGATCGGTCGTATTTCCTACAGAAAATACTGGGACGTGGGTTATGGACGGAAAAGCCGTATTCAAGAAGGCAATTGATGTTCTTCCTCGGTCAATAGTGAAAGCAGTCGCCGATGCAAAATTGTCTCTAGCAGATATTAAGTGGATTATACCGCACCAGCCAAGTATTAGAATCTTACAGAACGTTTCTCAAACGTTGCAGATTCCGTTTGAGAAAGTTCTTCATAATATGGAGAGGTATGCGAATACAGGGGCGGCAACTATACCGATTCTGTTGGACGAAACAGTTCGAGCAGGTAGGATACACGATAACGATATTATTGTGTTCACTGCAATTGGCGCTGGCTGGACTTGGGGATCAGTTGTATTCAAGTGGTCTTAACGAAGGAAACATTCAATGAATTTGAACATAACTATTACTGGTGGAGCAGGCTACATCGGATCGATTCTGACTGCGTATCTACTCGAAAAGGGAGAACGTGTCACTGTCGTTGATACGTACCACTACAACCAAACGACCCTGGTCGAACACTGTCACAATCCGAAGTTCACTCTGATTGTTGGTGATGCGAGAGATAAGCGAGTTATTCATGAAGCAATCGAGCACGCAGACATCATTATTCCTCTTGCTGCTGTTGTCGGTGCTCCCGCCTCAGACAGAGACAAGATCGGCGCTCATTCCCTGAACTACGAAGCAGTCGAACTCATCAACAAACTGCGAATGCCTGATCAAGCTGTTCTTTATCCGACTACAAATAGTGGCTACGGGGTTGGTCAGGACGGCATCATGTGCGACGAGAATGCACCAATGAATCCGTTGTCTTTGTACGCTAGGGACAAGGTTGCTGCGGAGAAACTACTCTTGGATACAGGCAACGTTATTACGTTCAGACTGGCAACTGTCTTCGGTTTCAGTCCTCGAATGCGATTGGATCTGTTGGTGAACGACTTTACGTATCGTGCTGTTCATGACGGATTCATCGTACTGTTCGAACACGGATTCAAACGTAACTATATTCACGTTCGTGACGTTGCTAGAGTATTTTACTACGGGATCAAGGGTTTCGACGTGATGAAGAACAATGCGTATAACGTCGGTCTCAGCAACGCAAATCTTTCGAAGTTGGAGTTATGCGAGAAGATCAAGGAAGTCGTTCCAAGATTTGTCATCAAAACTGACGAGTACACGAAGGATTTAGACCAGCGAAACTATATTGTCAGTAACGCAAAGATCGAAGCAACAGGATACAGACCGATGTACGAACTTGGAAGTGGTATTATTGAGTTAGTCAAAGGTTTCAGAGCTTTGCGAAACAATAAGTTCACAAACGTATAGGAGTTACTATGAAAAAGACGCTGAAAGACTTTCTGATCGATATCCATATTCCACGGTCTACTTTCATGTCTCGAACGCCAATACCGAGAACAGTTCTTGTTCGAGCACAATCTTGCGAACGTGCAATAGATATACTCAGAAGTAAACATCCTGGTTGTTCATTCGAAGACAAAACAGTGGAGTAGAAATGCACGTTAACAAACTCTTCATCATCCATGCAACTCGTGGTAGACCAGAACGAGCAATACTTGCAGCCCAACGAATGGTCGGTGGAATGGTCGCCAAGACGCCATTCACCTACATATTTTCGGTCGACTTCGACGATATGACTCTCGTGAAGTATCGTGATGTACTTGGTGCCCTTGACTTTCCATATCAGATTATAGTCAACGACAACGAGGGCTGCTGTCAGGCGACCAATCGAGCTGCAGAACTGTTGACCGACGAAGACCTGATATTTGTCAACGGTGACGACTTGAACACTCCTGTCGGCTGGGACAAACCACTATTGGACTTCGTCGAAACTATACCGGTCAACGAATTCCTCGTTCACCTTCCTGCAGGTATCCCAAACTCGGGGAACTCTGCAATACTTCAGTGTCTATCCGCAGCTTTATACAGACGGATGGGTTTCATCTTCTATCCTGAATACATTTCTATGTTCGGTGATACGGATCTGTATCAGTATGCCCTTGCACTGCACGCTGTTCACACCTATCAAGGCCCACCGATTCACTTCATTCATGAACATCCCAGTTTCGGTCTCGCTAAGTGGGATGGCACGTATACTCGAACGAATCAACCCGAGAAGTTCAATAAAGGCAAGCGACTGATCGAAGAACGCATGGCGAACAATTTTGGTCTCCCTCGATAGGTTGTATTATTGTCACATGAGAATGTGGATGGTAAATCCGAAATTGTTATGTGACCAGCACCTTCTTGGTGAGCATCTTGAATGTCATATGTTTGTCACTTCACTGCAGAACGGTCGTTCTGTTCAAGGTTACTTAGACAAAGGATTGCTAGAGATCCACAGTCTCCAGAATCGGCATGATGCACTTGCCAAAGAGATGCTTAACAGATGCTTCAACCACCGATCCGAACTGGATCCGTTTCCGAGTACGATTGCTGGTTGCGTCGATCCGTATAAGAGTCTAGCAACTCTTGGTTTACGATGTGCAAAGTGTCAACCGTTGATTCTCGCAGAGTTGACTCGGATGACTGAGGTTCACTGTATTGAGCAATGACACGAAAATCTCTCGAGCGACTCAGTGATAGCGAACTCTACGAATTGTATCGAAACAAGCAGTATGACAGATTGCGAACAGGACTGACGTTCAAATCAGTTCGTCGAGACTTAGCAGTCGAACAGAGAGCGAAGAAGGGAAGTAGGGGCAAAGGTTGTGAATATATGTTCGTCACTAGACGTACAGTTCTTGGTCGTTGGCATGAAATCAAGCAGGATATGTTCAGATATCTTGAAAATGAAGATGTTTCTAGAGAAGAGATGTTGAATTATCTATCAGCAACCGAAATAACAAGCGGAGAATGAAATGACACCGAATTTAAGGAAATCATCAGAAGCAACTATCGGCAACCGGTCTAACGGGAGAAACGGCATAAGTAACAGGGTTAAGAAAGGATTGATTATTGGCGAATGTGATGGATGTGGTTTTACTACTCAATTACATTTTCATCGTGGCGAAAATTATCATGACTGTTGGCTATGCGACCTCTGTCAAAATAGTTTTATTATGAGTGTGCGAATTGACCAGAACACGTTCCATATTCTTCGTTCAATAAATTACGTCGGAAACGCTATCATTAAAGCGGGAAATGAAGTATCCCGTTGAATCTGAAATGGTCGCGCTCCCCAGTGGTGCAAGGGTAGCCCGATACCGGAAGAAATTTATCAGTGAATTATTTTAGTCCATGAGAACGATAAACATTTCAGTCGATACTTTGAGAAGTTCAAATCGGAATTATTTTAACACGGAAAGGGAAAGAGATGCTAAAAATATACATGGCATACGACGAGGAACCGCAAGAGGGAGCGATCCTTGTTTTTG
>Ga0265322_10000621_pt1 | contig 13365 bp, 13 predicted proteins | sample 41222metaG_FD_193584 | JGI IMG/M metagenome (GOLD analysis project Ga0265322, IMG submission 193584) | Rhizosphere microbial communities from Carex aquatilis grown in University of Washington, Seatle, WA, United States - 4-12-22 metaG | ecosystem: Host-associated > Plants > Roots > Rhizosphere...
AAATCGACTGGTTGAGCAATTTTTCATTCATACCGAACAGATCGGGAATTTTTGTTTCACCGAAAATGGTATCGAACAACGACCGCGCACGTTCATGTTCCCGCATGACTGCCGGTTCACCGCGAATACCCGCAAGGTGTGCGGTAATATGAAGGGCATCTTCGTACGTTCCGACCGTATCGACGAGTCCGATCGTAACCGCCTGTTCTCCGGTGAACACTCTTCCATCGGCATACGCAAGAACAGTATCATGATCGAGCCGGCGTTCCTTTTCGACAACTGAAATAAATTGCCGGTGAACATTATCCATCAATTGTTGAAAATATTTCTGATCATCAGCAGTCATCCCGCGATAAGGATTTCCCACATCTTTAAACTTTCCGCTTTTAATCGTCGTAAATCCGACACCGATCTTTCGTAACAGTGTATCGACTTCCATAAACTGCGATATGACACCGATGCTTCCGGTCAGAGTCCCCGCATTGGCAACGATCTTGTTCGCACCGCATGAAACGTAATAACCGCCGCTCGCCGCCAGTGAACCCATGGAAACGACAACCGGTTTACCGGCATCACGCGTCTTTTTCACTTCATGATAAATTTCCTGACTGGCAACGACTCCACCGCCGGGCGAATCGACTCGAAAAAGAATTCCCTTCACCGAGTGATCTTCACGATATTTCTTAAATTGCCGGACGATTTCTTCGGAACTTAAAATTTCTCCCTTCAACTCGACGATTGCTATCTTGTCGCCGAAACCGGTGGTCACAGTCTCTTCACGGTCGGAGGAATAATTTGTCAGGAATGCAAAAAAAAGGAATGTCATCCCGAATCCGACAAATACCAGGATTCCCAGGATGATTAAAAACCATTTCGTTGATTTCTTCACACAAAACCCAATCTTCTCTTTTGAGAGATGAAGTAAACCTACTTAACCTCTTTATTTTCATGCATATTATACAAAACTGGTTTACCAATGTCAAACCGTTCATCGATTTAAAAAAAAAGGTGAAAGGCCTGCAAAATTCCTTTCACCTTTGAAATTATTCGATTAGGTCGAACCGGAATTATAAAAAAAACCGGCCTTCGAATCGATTACTTTACCTTTACTTCGATTTCCTTCGGTTTCGATTCTTCCACCTTCGGCAGACTGATTGACAAAACACCGTTATCATACGATGCTTCGATCTTATCGGCTTTCAACGTGTTCGAAAGTGTGAATGAACGTTGAAACGAACCGTACGACCGTTCCACACGATGATAATTGTCGCCCTCCTTTTCGGCCTCTTGTTTCTTTTCGCCACGGATAGTCAAGACATTATTTTGAACGGTGATCTTGACATCTTCTTTTTTCACGCCGGGAAGTTCGACACGGATATTGAAGTCATTTGCATTTTCAACGATGTCGACTGCAGGCATAAACGATGTGGCGCCGCTGTTATCAACGACTCCGCCGTGCAAGCGATCGAACATGCGGTCGAATTCATTTGCCCAATCGGAAATCGGATGCCAGGCAGTTACATCATGAACAGGTTTCCAACGAATTAACGTCATACTATTACTCCTTTTTATTTTTGAATATTATCGGTTGAATATTTTCGATTGGATAATATTCAAAGCCCGTGCCAATCTCTTTTCAGGAGAAAAAGCAATTTTCAAAAATTGAAAATTCACTTTTGGCAGAAGTATGACGAAATGGAATCGACGAAATGTCAGAGGAATGAAATTCTTTCAGATAAATACCGACAACATGTCAATTCATGACAGAATAAAATTAACCGTGCTGGGCTTCCAAATATCGTTCAACTTCGATGGCAGCCATACATCCGGTTCCGGCGGCAGTGATCGCCTGGCGATAAACCGAGTCGGCAACATCTCCCGCTGCAAATACTCCGGGAATATTTGTCGCAGTTCTTCCCGGCTTTGTCATGATATAACCGTTGGCATCCAGATCAAGCTGGCCTTCAAAAATTTTCGTATTCGGTTGATGACCGATGCCGACAAAAAAACCGTCGGTGCGAAGTGTTGAGACAGATCCGTTCTTGACATTCTTCACTTTCACGCCGATGACCGACTTTCGGCCGTTCTCAGACTTTCCAAGAATTTCAACTACTTCTGAATCAAGCATAAACGACATTTTGGGATTTTTCATCGTGCGGTCAACCATGATTTTCGATGCACGAAATTTATCGCGTCGATGAATGATGGTTACTTTGGAAGCAAATTTAGTTAAAAAATTCGCTTCTTCCATCGCGGTATCGCCGCCGCCAATGACAACAACTTCAAGTCCTTTAAAGAAAAAAGCATCACAAGTTGCGCACGCGGAAACTCCGAATCCGGTATATTCTTTTTCCGAATTCAATCCTAACCATTTTGCCGATGCACCCGTGGCAACGATTACTCCGTCAGCAGTATACTTTTCATCATTCGAATAAATATGGAACGGCTTTTTCGAAAAATCGACTTTCGTAACATCCTGAAAAATTGTTTTTGCATTAAATCGTTCGGCTTGTTTACGAAACAGGTCCATGAGTTCCGGTCCGAGAACACCGTCCGGAAATCCGGGAAAGTTTTCCACTTCCGTCGTGATGGTCAATTGTCCGCCGGGTTGAATCCCTTCAAAAACAAGCGGCTGAAGATTCGCACGGCCAGTATACAGTGCAGCGGTCAATCCCGCAGGTCCGGTTCCGATAATGATTACTTTATGATGATTAGTCATTCCTGTTTTTCCTTTTCAAGAGAATCATGTTTCCGATTCGACAAAGCAATAGATGCATTTCGTATCAATCCACTGTGCTTTGTTCTTTTCATCGGACTTTTTCGAAATTGTCGACTAAATTCATTTTGCGTCATTGCAGCGATATCCGTAAGCTTGGGTGCAATATTGATTTGACGAGGTTGAAACTCTTCCTTTTCGGTCGGATGCGCGTCATTTTGATTCCATGGACAGACATCCTGACAAATATCACAACCGTAAATCCACCGATCGAATTTTTCTCCGAGTTCACGTGCAATCTCGCCGCGATGTTCGATGGTTAGATAGGAAATACACCTGTTCGCATCGACAACATACGGCTCCGTGATCGCCTGTGTGGGGCATGCTTCGATACACAACGTGCAACTTCCGCAATGATCGGTATCCGGCACATCATATTCCAACTTGAGATTCAGAATGATCTCACCCAAAAACACCCATGAACCGTAATCGTGCGTGATGAGATTCGAATGTTTTCCCTGCCAGCCGATTCCGGCGCGTTGTGCCCACACTTTATCCATCATCGGCCCGGTATCGACATACACTTTTCCTTCCGCCCCGGGTTGGCGATCTTTGATAAATTGCAATAACGATTGCAGACGCTCCGTCAGTACATCGTGATAATCTGTTCCCCACGCATATCGCGATATTTTTCCCGTATTTGGATCTTCAGAATGCTGTGTATCCGTATAATAATTCATTGCAACAGAAATAATCGATTGAGCCAACGGCAAAATAGATTTGGGGTCGATTCGCTTATCGATATTCTCTTCCATCCATCCCATCGTGCCATGATACCCGTCGGCAATCCACTTTTTAAGATGCAGTGCTTCGGCTTCCAGTTTTTCCGCAGGTGCTATCCCGACTTTTTCAAACCCAAGACGGTGAGCTTCCTGTTTGATCTGTTGTGTAAAGTCAACTTCCATACGAACGAATCCTAAACATCATCGATTTCAATCAGAAGAAATTCATCCTGCACTTTAACGTTGTAACGAGCAACTTTTCCGCTGCCGGAGACTGCGTTCCCGGTTCTCAAATCATACACCCATCCGTGCATCGGACAACGGACGGTGCAATCCTGCAATTCGCCTTTATGCAATACAGAAAAATGCTGATGTGAACAAACATTATTGATGGCAAAATATTCCGCACCGCGATGAAATAATGCAATTTCCTGTCCTTCAATGGCAATGAGTGTTCCGCATTGCTGTCTAATTTTTTCTAATGGTGCGGCTTTAACAAATCGTGACATGAAATTCCTTACTTAAAGAACAAACGGGAGTTCCCGGTTATTCAAAAATCACCTCTTGAGCAAACGCATAACCTTTTTCGGTACGCTTCACGCTGCCGGCAACGGTTTTTGGGTCGTGCTCAAAATAGACAATCCATTGTTCATCAACAACCCGTGAAAGGATTTTCTTCTTATCTTCAAGAGTTATCAGCGGTCGAATGTCATACGCCATGATGTATGGCAATGGAATATGCGATACGGTCGGAAACAAGTCGCATGAATAGAGCAGTGTCGTCTTCCCGTCGGAAATAACCGGAAGCTGTTGAGCAGTAGTATGACCATTCACGAGAATCACGGAAATGTGCGGAAACAATTCTCCCTCGCCATCGATGAATTCCAAAACATTATGTTCCTTCAACGGCAGAAAATCGTCCGGCATAAAACTACCTCGGTCTTTTTCGGTCGGATTCATTGCCTGTTGCCAATGTGCTTTTTGCACATAATATTTGGCATTGGGAAATGTCGGAAGAAGTTTTCCATCCTTCCGGTACGTCGATCCGCCCGCATGATCGAAATGAAGATGGGTCAGAATAACATCGGTAATTTCGTTCGCGCTCATACCGTACTTTTTCAGGGAGGCATGAAGTTCGGATGTGCTGTTATCAAGTCGATAAATATCGATCTGTTTTTCCGTAAATTTCGAGCCGTTGCCGTTATCGACTAAAATTTTTTTACCGTTGCCGATAATCAACAATGCACGTGCAGCAAGTTCGATACGATTGCGCTGATCGGGCGGATTCAGTTTTTCCCACAACGGCCGGGGAATAATGCCGAACATTGCCCCGCCATCGAGTGCAAACCGGCCCGTTTCAACCGGATATAATTCGTAATTTCCTATTTTCATTTTCGTGAATGATAAAAATGTAAGAAAAAAGGTCGGCTGAGAACTTCCCGGCCGACCTTCTAAAACTTACCACAGAATGTATTACGCGTTTTTCCTGAAATGCGACGTCGCTTCACTCAAGTCGGCAAATCCTTTTTCCGGATGCATGACTTTCGCACGGGCATACAGAACATCTTCCGATTCGACATGATTCGGATCCGGAACACAGCAATCGACAGGACAAACAGCCGCGCATTGTTCCTGATCGAAATGTCCGACACACTCGGTGCATTTTTCCGGAACAATGTAATAAAAATCATTCGACAAAGCCGGATTCGACGCACCGTTTAATTCCCACTGAACGCCGCCGGCATAAATCGCCGTATTGGGACATTCCGGTTCACACGCACCGCAGTTAATACATTCTTCTGTGATCATTGTTGCCATAATTTTTCTCCTTGAGTTAGATCTCGTTAAACAAATGATATTTTCGGAAATTGCGATTCATCAACTTGTATTGCTTCGCCACGAATTCCTTGTTCGGCAATCGCAAGCCATGGTACAACCGCCCTGCTGAACTGTTCGACATCAATTCCGCCGTGAACGGGACGGTATTGCTCCAGCTTGCTCAAGCCACGCGTAAACTGACTTGCCGAACCTTTAAAATTGCGATTCGACAAATGATAAAATCCGACGGAGACCTGAATGAGTCCTTGAAGAAACAGACGATCTTCTCCGCGTGTTTCGTGCCAGAGATCTTCAAGCGTATCGTGGCATTCGAAAAAGAAAGATGCATTAAATTGTTCAATTCCACGCTTGAATTGCTCGTGCATTGCTCATAGAGTATAAGAAAAAAAGGATTGAAATTCAAGCACATGACAAAGAAAATTGCTAAATGTTGAAATACCGTGCATCCGGATGATGAACGATCAGTGCCGACGTGGACTGCTCCGGAACCAGTTGAAATTCTTCCGTTAACTGCACACCGATCCGTTCCGGTTTGAGAATTTCAAATAATTTTGTTTGCTCTTCAAGACTCGGACATGCCGGGTAGCCGAAACTGTACCGGGACCCGCGGTATTGCTGACCGAAGAGCTTCTTAATTTCCGAAGCATCCTGATGATGAATGCCGAGCTCTTGCCGAATCCGTTTGTGCCATAATTCTGCCAATGCTTCTGCAGATTCGACACTCAAGCCGTGGAAATATAGATAATCTTTATAATTATTTTCCTTGAAAAGCTTAGCGGCATATTCGGATGCAACGGTTCCCATCGTGACGAGATGAAATGCCACGACATCCATCTTACCTGAATCTTTCGATGCAAAAAAATCGGAAATACAGAAAAACCGACCCTTCGTTTGTCGCGGAAAAGTAAACCGAACCCATTCACTCACGTTTTCCAAATCCGTCTTAACATTATGATCCCAAACAACCGACACGTCAATTTTTTGTTTCGGTTTATAAATGATCAGATCGTCTTTATCGGATTGACAAGGGAAATAACCGTAGGCAACCTTCGGTTGTAAAAGACGTTGTTGCCTGGTAAATGCTTGTAATGCATGAAGCTCGGGAAATATTTTTTCATCAAGAAGATGCTGGTATTCCGTTTCGGTGAGTTTGCCTTTTCGAACCTGCCATTGACCGCGAATGAGTGCAATAGGATTGATAAATCGAAATACTTCATCCAGATCAATATCTTCAACAATTTTTGTCCCGTAAAAAGGTGGATGTGGGATATCGACAACCTCGACGGTTTTGCGCGCCTCTTCCGATCGTTTCGGTGCAAGCGCAATCTTTGCTTCCATTCCTGATAATACATCATTTTCAGATTCCCCGGAAGACGATTGTACGGCACGCGAAGTATTCTCCAACGGTGTATTGTTTTTCTTCGCAGAGACAATCTGTTCCATGAAATGAAGTCCATCGAATGCATCGTTTGCGTAAAAAAGAGGTCCGGGATAGATCGACCGCAAGTCCTGTTCGACGTATCGCCGTGTCAATGCTGCACCGCCAAGAATCACAGGCGGCAGCACACCGCGCTCGTTCATAACCTGAAGATTCTCTTTCATGATGAGCGTCGACTTTACCAATAAACCGGACATACCGATTGCGTCCGCTTTATGTTCCTCCCACGAAGCAAGCATTCGATCCAGCGGGCATTGAATTCCGAGATTATGCACACTGTATCCGTTGTTCGTAAGAATAATATCGACCAGATTTTTTCCGATGTCGTGAACGTCACCTTTGACCGTTGCGATCACCATCGTGCCTTTTGAAACCGAATCGGCTTTATCCATGAACCGTTCAAGATAACTGACGGATGCTTTCATCGTTTCGGCAGATTGCAGAACGAACGGAAGCTGCATCTGTCCGCTCCCGAACAAATCCCCGACTACTTTCATGCCGTTCAAAAGAATATTATTGATGATATCGAGTGGCTGATATTTTTTCAATCCTTCATCGAGATCTTGCTGTAAACCGACTTTATTGCCGTCAATAATCCGGTTCTTTAAACGATCTTCGATTGTCCCGAGATTTTCACCTGTTTTCTTGACTTCGTCTTTTTTATCCGTATAAAAAGCGAGTAATTTTTGAAGCGGATCAAAACCGGAAGTGCGTTCATCAAAAATCAACTTTCGGCATATTTCGCGTTCTTCTTCAGAAATTTTATACAGCGGTAAAATTTTTGATGTATGAACGATCGCCATATCCAATCCGTATTCGATCGCATAATGCAGAAATACGCTGTTCAGAACGTGCCGGGTACGGGGCGACAATCCGAATGAGATATTGCTGACTCCCAAACTGGTATGAACATGCGGGAATTCTTTTTTGATTTCGCGAATTGCCTCGATCGTCGCCATTCCCGACTTTCGAAATTCTTCATCGCCCGAACCAAGCGTAAATGTCAGGGTATCAAAAATGATATCTTCCTCGTTCATGCGATATTTTTCAGTAGCCAGACGTTGGATGCGCCGTGCAATTTCCAATTTACGCTCGACCGTTTTCGCCATGCCCTGCTCATCGATGGTGAGGGCAACAACTGCCGCTCCATATTTTTTGCACATGGGAAGAACTTTTGCAATCCGTTCTTCACCATCTTCCAGATTGATCGAATTCACGATGGCTTTTCCGGCAATCCGCTGCAATGAATCTTCAATCACATTGGCCTCGGTAGAGTCGATCATGAGGGGGATCGTTACTTGCGTATTGAGTCGATAAATAAGTTCCCGCATATCCTTCGCTTCATCTCTTCCGACATACGCGGTGCAAACATCGAGCAGGTGGGCACCTTCACGCGTCTGATCTTTTGCCATTGCGACCATGCCTTCCCAATCTTCCTTTGCGAGAAGATCGCGGAATTGTTTACTGCCGTTCGCATTCGTGCGTTCTCCGATAAAAACCGGAGCAGGTTCGATATGCAACGGCGCACTCTGGTACAAACTCGAACAACTTGCCGTAAATTCCCACGGACGTTTCATCGGCTGGCGTGATCCGATCGCGTCCACGAGTTTCCTGATGTGGTCTGCCGTCGTGCCGCAACACCCGCCGACAATGCCGACGCCGAGATCGTTCACAAAATGGGAAAGATAATAGACTAGTTCATCCGGCGACAGCTTGTAATGTGCATGCCCGCCGATATTTTCCGGAATGCCGGCATTCGGCATGACAAATACCGGTTTGGGACTGTTGGAACAAAGGTACCGAACACTTTCCGACATTTCTTTCGGACCGGTGGCACAATTTATCCCGATCACATCGATATCGAACGGTTCGAGTGTCGTTAATGCCGCTGAAATTTCTGACCCAAGTAACATCGTTCCCATCGTTTCAATCGTGACTGAAACGATGACGGGAATTTTAATCCGAGAATCTGAAAAATACGAGAACACGCCGGCAAGCGCCGCCTTCGATTGCAATAAATCCTGGCAGGTTTCTATGACAAGCAAATCAGCTCCGCCTTCCGTAAGCCCTTTTGCCTGAATATAATACGACGATTCCATTTCTTTGAAAGAAATGTGTCCGAGTGAAGGGAGTTTTGTCGTCGGTCCCATTGAACCGGCAACAAAACGCTGTTTTCCTCTTGATGAAAAATCGGTGGCAACACGTTTAGCTATTTTGGCGCCCTCAAAATTCAGACGGTAGGCTTCCTCGGCAAGTCCATATTCATTCAGCACGATTGATGTCGCACCAAACGTGTCCGTTTCTATCACGTCACAACCGGCATCGAGAAAATCCGCGTGGACTTTTTCAACTGCGGACGGCCTGGTAATGATGAGATGCTCGTTGCAGCCGTTGAAGCGTTCTCCGCCGAAATCGTCGGCAGAAAGATCCTGCAACTGGAGATTCGTTCCCATCGCCCCGTCGAACACGAGAACTTTTTCCTGAAGTATTTGTAGAAAAGATTTCGACACTATCGTCACTCTTCACATGGTTAAGACAGAAACGGCGATTCGCCCCCGAATCTGACCGGGATAAAACCGCCGTTGATTATCGACACTTCGGTTATCCCGTTAATTCTTCGAGACCATTTCCGGAATTACGCTCGAAATAAATGAAATCGAATACAACGCAAATCCGTTCGAACGCATGCTCATCGTAAGTTTATGGGAACCAAATTCAGCATTCTTGACAAGACTATACAATTTCGGATCAAGAGCAAGAAAAAAACTTTTTCCTTCTTCATCAATCAAAATATCGTCCCCTTTTTGATCCGGCGGAAGATAGGAATCATCCTGTTGAACAAAAACCTGAAACTGTTTTTCCCCTTCGGGTTTTATGACGGCTGAAACTTCTTTTGCCTGATACGAAAGAATCAGGCGGCCTTCACGGCCATTTTCTTCATCAAGTCTCAAAAAATTTCTATCATTCAGCCAGTTACCGCGAAGGTACAAACGGCCGTCGAGATAAATGCCCGGATCTTCATAATGAATTGTCGAGCCCGGGGCATATCCTTCCACGTTTCCGATTGTTCCGCGCTGCCAACCCGCCAAAATTTCCGGCGTCGATCGATAACATACTATGCCGGGGCGATCAATATCACGAATCGGTTCCATGACGACAGGAAAATCGCGGCGATACCCCGATTCCACCAACAACGATTGAATGGCATGTTCGAAATTTTGATACGACCCGGCGCCGGCGTGAATGTACCGGATGAAACCGTTTTTATCGATGAGATATTTCGATGGCCACACGGTATTCCGGAAAGCACTCCAAGCAATAAAATCATTGTCCATCATGACCGGATAATGGATATTGAATTTCTCGATTGCTTTTCGAACGTTGACCGGGTCAGCGGCAAACGGAAATTGAGGAGTATGAATTCCTATCGTTACAAGGCCGGTATCGGCATAGCGTTTTGCCCACTCTTTGGTATATGGCAGCGATTGCAAGCTGCCTTGCGATGTGTAATCCCAAAATTCAATGAGAATCACGTAACCGCGCAACGCGGCAAGAGGGACCGGATCGGAATTGAGCCAATATGCTCCGTAAATCTCGGGAACTCTAAATTGTTGAGGAAGTATTTCCATTATTCACAAATCCGTTCGAATTGTTTCCTTGAAAAATATAGACAAAAGTGAATGGATATGCAAATACCACTGAAAGGTGTTATTGAGGGATTGTGTTACGGTTTACTTCTCGCGTTAATTCCTTCAACGATGACGACGAATTCTCCTTTTAAATTCTTTTTTTCAAACAGGAGAAACAATTCACGGGCACCGCCGCGAAAAATCCGTTCTTCCGGCATCGTCAGGTTAAATGCAACACACACTCGTCGGTCATTGCTGAAAACTTCAGCAAGATCTTTCAGAAGAGCGACAAGCCGGTACGGAGCATCCATAAAAACCATCGTGCGGCGCTCGTTGCGAAGTCCGCGAAGCTCAGCGACACGACGATGTGCTTTCGGAGAAGGAAAACCATAAAAAAGGAACTGTTCGATGAGAAAACCGCTCACCGTCAACGCTGGCATCAGCGACGACGCTCCGGGAATCGGAACAACAGGAATGTTGCGTTCGATCGCCTTGCTCACGAGAATCTGTCCCGGATCGGAAAAGACCGGAGTCCCGGCATCGGAAATCAGCGCAACATTCTTTCCGGCAATGAGATGTTCAATGATATGAAAAGTTGCGGCGGCTTCGTTATGTTCGTTGAGACTTTCCACAACTTTTTCGGGAATCCCGTAATGAGCAAGCAGTCGCTGTCCTTCTTTTCGCTCCTCATACACGATAACATCAGCTTGCTTGAGAATATTCAGCGCTCGGAACGTCATATCATCGACATTACCGATGGGTGTTGCAACAAGATACAGTGTGCCGCTCATAAACGTATGTCTTGAATTTTATACATCATGTTCCGGTATGCCCGAATCCACCGGCTCCACGGTCGGTCTTTTGAACAGTATGTACTTCATCCCAGGCAATTCGGACGACCGGACAAATTACCATTTGAGCTATCCGATCGCCGCGACGGACCGTAAACGGTATGTGTCCGAAATTTGTCAGAATAATTTTTACTTCGCCGCGATAATCGGCATCGATTGTTCCGGGAGAATTCAGAATACCGATATTATGTTTGATTGCAAGCCCGCTCCGCGGCCGGATTTGCGCTTCATAACCGGCAGGAATCTCGATTGTAAACCCCGTCGGAATCAAATCGGTTTCACCCGGTTTTAGGATAACTTCACGTTCCACAGCGGCATGAATATCCATTCCGGATGATCCTTCCGTTGCATAAGCCGGCAAGGGAATATCGGTGTTTTCGGGATGGAGACGAAGAATTTTGACAGACAATAACGGTTGCGTCACGTTTCAGTAATGTTTTGTGATAAGAATTGTTCAATATAAAAAATTTCTATCCCAAATCAATATTGTATCTTTCCCGGAAAGCGTATTGCATCTCCTTAAAAAAATCGTCATATTAAACTATTGTTATCAGGGAGTAAAAATATTTTGATATTTCCTCAAAGGAGGCCGAACATGAAGGCAAAACTTTTTTTCCTCATCCTCCTGGCATTGCCTGCCTATTCTCAGACAAGCATATCATTTTATACTGGGATTAATCCGCACATGTATTCCTTTGAATCGGGAAATTTCAGTTTCCTTGATGCATCCTGGAATCCGGGAATAACAATCGGTCTATCGGGAGAATTGTTCCTTTCTCCTGCCATTGCCATTTCATCATCCATTGAATATGCGTATTATGGATTTAACAATTACGAAGGCTTTCTCATTGGAATACCGGAAAGAATTTTTAAGTCTGCGACAGGAGAGCCATCAACAGAATGGCGAGCATTCGCCGAAGCGAAATTGTTTACCAAAAAGAGTCCCCATGGGAGATTCTATGTGTCAACAGGAATCGGCTATGTAATCGAGCAGATCGGTACAATCATGACAACCTATTCAGATATGAATGGCCATGATTTTACGGGACCCGTCTATTATGAAAACAGGGATTATTTTGTTCATACGCTGGGAGCGGGAGAACGCTGGAATATTGCATCACCAGTTGCGCTCGATGTGAAAGCCCAATATTTCACAAATTACAGCGATCGTACAAGCGCGACAATAAGAGTGGGTCTACAGTACTATCTGGCAGAATAGAAATTTATATTGAATGTTCTCATGATCACAGAAATCAAATTTGGCATCATCTCGGGATTGAGTATCATTCTGTATACTCTTCTTGAATATTTCTTGGGATTCCATTCAACGCGAGTAGCCGTCGCAGAATATGCCGACTACCTCGCTTTCCTGATCCCCATCGCTCCATTATTCTTTGCAATGAACCATAAACGTAAATCCGCTCCAGAAGGACAGATACCGTTCGGTCGAAATGTCATGACCGGGTTAACTATCGCTGTTATCTCGACTGTCATCGCAACCATCTTCATCATTTTTTATCTCAAACGGATTAACCCGGAATTCAGCGATGCCAGAATTGCATTTGAAAGCAATAAATTATTCGCGGAAGGAATTCCGGAAGAAATCGTCATCCAGAAAGTGAACGGCTTGCGGTTACAATATAGTTTCGGCGCGCAAATCATCGTCACATTTTTCGGTCAATTGATTTTTTCCACGTTCTATACGCTCGTGTTATCATCGTTCCTCACGCAAAACACGTTGGCGACACTCTTATTGAACCGTAGCAAAAAAACTCAACAGAAAATAAAATAATCAGGCGGGAACAGAAGTCCGTGCACTCATCGCATCGGTAAACCGTTTGAAGAGATAATCGCTGTCATGCGGACCCGGTGAAGCTTCGGGATGATATTGGACAGAAAAAATCGGAAGTTCACGATGGCGGAATCCTTCGTTCGTTCCATCATTAAGATTGACATGAGTAATTTCAATTTTCGAATGATCGATCGATTCCGGATCGACTGCAAAACCATGATTTTGAGAAGTAATCTCAATCCCGCCGGTCAGAAGATTTTTGACAGGATGATTTGCACCTCGATGACCGAATTTTAACTTGAATGTTTTCCCTCCCAA
>Ga0265322_10000622_pt1 | contig 13362 bp, 12 predicted proteins | sample 41222metaG_FD_193584 | JGI IMG/M metagenome (GOLD analysis project Ga0265322, IMG submission 193584) | Rhizosphere microbial communities from Carex aquatilis grown in University of Washington, Seatle, WA, United States - 4-12-22 metaG | ecosystem: Host-associated > Plants > Roots > Rhizosphere...
GCTGAGCGACGGAGCTCTCCACGGATCCGCCGACGAGCTGGCGATGCGGACGCTGCGGGCCGCGACCTCGACCCTGGAGCATCTCGCCGGTGAAGGGTGGGGAAGCCTGCTCGGGCCGGCCGGGCGCGATTCCGAGGCGGAGCGCTTCGGCCGCGGCGCGGTCGTCGAGCGAGCCATGGGCGCCACGTCGAGCGGGCGGCTCCTGGCGGCGCTGAAGTAGGTTCGAGTCTCGCGGCCCCGGTGCTAGGATGGCCGGCGGGCGGGAGCGAGCCGCAGAGGAGAGACAACTGAGCATTTCGAACGAGCGCAGCGTCGCGCTCGGAGGACGCCCCGTCCCGGTTGTCGTCGCCGGCGCGATCGCCTTGCTGGCCGCCTGGATCGGCATCGTCTACTTCGCCGAACCGTGGAGCCTGTCGGCGCTGCCGTCCGGCATGGACGCGCGCTGCTACTGGGTTCCGGACCTCTCCAACCCGTACCTCCATTCGAACTGGACAGACCAGATCGCGTATCCGTATTCGCCGGCCTTCCTGCAGATCCTGGAGCCGATCCGACTGCTGCCCTGGCAGCTCTTCATGGCCGTGTGGGCGGCGATCCTGATGGCCGCGATGGTCTACCTGACGGGTCCGCGGTTGATCCTGCTCGGCCTGGCCCTCTTCGGCCTGATGGAGATCTGGGGCGGCAACATCGAGCTGCTCATCGCCGTGGCGATCGTCCTCGGGTTCCGCTGGCCGGCGGCATGGGCCTTCGTGCTCCTCACCAAGGTCACGCCGGGCGTCGGCCTGCTGTGGTTCGTCGTGCGGCGCGAATGGCGTTCACTGGCCATCGCCCTGGCGGCGACGGTCGCGGTCGCGGCGGTCTCGGCGGCGATCGCGCCGAACGCGTGGCTGGCGTGGCGCGACGTCCTGGTTTCCAACGCCGGCAAGAATGGGACCTGGGCGGCGGTCCCGATCCCGTTCGCGGTCCGGCTCCCTGCCGCGGTGCTGCTGGTCGTCTGGGGCGCTCGAAAGAACCGCCGCTGGACCGTGCCGGTGGCGGCGATGCTGGCCCTGCCGGCGCTGTGGTACGGCGGCTTGAGCATCATGCTCGCCACGCTGCCGCTGCTGGGAGCGCGCACCTGGGGCGACGTTCGACGCATCCTGGGCGACGGCTGGTCGGAGCTCCTGGGCGAAATCGGCCGTTTGCCTCGTCCGTTCGGCCGCGGCCCGGCGCCGATCGCTTGAGTCCCGGTGCCGCGTCCGCGGCCGGCCCGTCGCTGCGCCGAGCGCATATCCCGCCCTTGCCCGTACGATAGGCACCAACAGCGGTCGAATGCATCTGGGAGGAGAACCAAGTGTCCGAACCTTCTCCGTTGCCGGTCCGCGATAACGCCTGGCCGACGCTCCACGTGTCGCGGCATCCCGCGATCCTTCACAAGCTGAGGATCCTGCGCGACGAGAGGACCGAACCCAAGAAGTTCCGCGATGTCGTCCGCGAGCTGTCGTGGCTGCTCGGCTACGAAGCCCTGGCCGACGTCGAGGTCCGCCCCCGCACCGTCAACACGCCGATCGAGACGACCGACGCCCACGAACTGGGCGTGCGCATCGGCCTCGTGCCGATCCTGCGGGCCGGGCTGGGCATGGTCGACGCCATGCTCGAACTGATGCCGACGGCCGAGGTGTGGCATCTCGGCCTCTTCCGCGATGAGCGGACGCTTCGGCCGGTCGAGTATTACAACAAGCTTCCGGATTCAGCGACGGTGGACCTGTGCCTCATCCTTGACCCGATGCTCGCCACCGGCGGCTCGGCCACGGCCGCGATCGAGGTCCTCAAGCGTTGGGGCGCGACGCGGATCAAGCTCGTCAACCTGATCGTGGCTCCGGAAGGCCTCGACGCCGTCACGGCCGCGCACCCCGACGTCGAGATCTACTGCGCCGCGGTGGACCGGCAGCTCAACGAGCACGGCTACATCATGCCGGGCCTCGGCGACGCCGGTGACCGCCAGTTCGGGACCGGCCGGCCCAGCTAGAGCGGGTTCCTCGCCAAAGAGAAGCGGGCGGCCTTTCGGCCGCCCGCGTCGATTCTGTGCGGAACCTGGTCAGGCGGAGGGGGCTTCCTCTTTCTTGCCCATGCCGAACTTGTTGAGGATCTGGTAGATGACCAGGGCGCCGATGCACGCGGTGCCGATGCCGCCGATCGAGAAGTCGCCCTGGGTGATGGCCAGGTTGCCGGCGCCCAGGGTCAGGGCGACGGCGGCCGTGATGAAGTTCTTGTTGTCGGTGAAGTCCACCTTGTTCTCGACCCAGATGCGGGCACCGGTAACGGCGATCAGACCGAACAGAACGATCGCCATGCCGCCGAGGACGGCCTGCGGGATCGAGTGAACCACCGCCCCGAACATCGGCGAGAAGCCGAGCAGGATGGCCACGACGGCCGCGATCACGAACACCAGGCTGGAGTAGATCTTGGTCACACCCATGACGCCGATGTTCTCGGCGTAGGTGGTGACGCCCGTGCCGCCGCCCGAGCCGGAAATCATGGTCGCCACGCCGTCCGCGAGGAAGGCGCGACCGATGTACGGATCCAGGTCGCGGCCGGTCATCGTCGCGACGGCCTTGATGTGGCCGAGGTTTTCCGCCACGAGGACGATTGCGACCGGGACGATGAGGGTGATGGCGTGAGTGTCGAACTGCGGGGCGGTCAGGGCCGGCCATCCGAGCAGCGGGGCATTGCCGATCGAGTTCAGATCGATGTATGGGCCACCGAAATGGAGGATGTTCGAGAGCAGGCCGTAGAGGAGATAGCCGAACACGCCGCCGATCAGGATCGGCAGCCGGCGCAGCATTCCGGGGGCGTACACGGCGACCACGGCGACCGCCAGGGCGGTGATGAGGCCGACGAGAATGCCGAAGTTGTCCGTGGCCGTGCGGCCCGAGGTCATGTATCCGACGCCGGACGAAGCCAGGTTGAGGCCGACGACCGCGACGACCGCACCGGTCACGATCGGGGGCATCAGGAACTCGACCCACTTGTAGCCGACCGCCATGACGATCAGCCCGATGACGGCGTAGACCGCGCCGCAGGCGATGATGCCGCCCAGGGCGACCGGAATGTTGTGGCCGCCGCCGATGGCCTCGGCCGACATGACCACGGCGATGAACGAGAAGCTCGAGCCCAGGTAGCTCGGGACGCGGCCGCGCACGAACACGAAGAAGATCAGCGTCCCGATGCCCGAGAAGAAGATGGCCGTGTTCGGGTTGAAGCCCATGATGACCGGCGCCAGCACGGTCGCCCCGAACATGGCGAAGATGTGCTGGACGCCCAGGGCCACGGACTGCGCGGCCGGCGGCCGCTCATCCGGGGCGATGATTCCATCCCGCTTGACGGTCCACTGGAACATGCCACGGAAATATCCGATGGCAGCAGCCATGAGCTACCTCCTCCGACCTTAGGATCTCTCTCCCGGGCGTGACGGACCCATCTCTCCAGGGGCACCCGGGCGTCCGACAAGGGTCGCAAATACGAAGGGCTCGCGCGCGGCCGGTTCGCATGTCGGTGTGGGAAACCGGTGGGCAACTCGGCGCTCCGCCACCACAGACCGCCGCCGATCCCGCGCCGTCCAACTCGACACCACGCTGCGGGCCCTGCCGCGCCCATGCTGGCAATATACGTTCGGGCAGGCCGCACCTCGGGGTCATGGACCGGTCATTGGATAGCGGCCGCCATTCGGCCAAACATCGGAGCCACATGAGCCAGCCGTCTGCACCTAAGTCATCCTCGACTCCGCCACCGGACGCCACGGCATCCGCCGGCCTGACGTCGGCCGAGGCGGCCCAACGACTTCGCCAGGACGGCCCAAACTCCCTGGGCAGCGAGGGACGCCGCGGGCCTTTGGCCGTCCTGATAAGCCAGTTCGCCAGCCCGCTGGTCCTGATCCTCGTCGCCGCAAGCGTCATCAGCATGGTCGTCGGCGATCGGGTCGAGGCCGGCATCATCCTGGCCATCGTCGTGATGAGCGCGCTTCTGGGCTTCGTCCAGGAGGCCCGGTCCGAGGCGGCTGTGGCCGCGCTGCAGGCTCGTCTGGCTCTGCGCGCCACGGTGATCAGGGACGGCAAGCAGCAGGAGGTCCTGATCCACGACGTCGTGCGCGGCGACGTGGTGGTCCTGGGCGCGGGCGATATCGTCCCCGCGGACGCGCGCGTGCTCGACGCCAATCACCTGTTCATCGACGAATCCTCCCTGACCGGTGAATCGGCGGCGGCGCTCAAGAATCCATTGCCTGGCAATCTGGATCCGGCCAAGGACGACGACCGCGCCGGGCTGGCCTTCTTCGGCACGAGTGTCGTCAGCGGCACCGGCACGGCCGTCGTCACGGCCACGGGCGCGCGAACCACTTACGGGGCGATCGCCCACCGGCTGGCCGAACGGGCTCCCGAGACCGACTTCCAACACGGCGTCCGCGCCTTCGGTGCTCTCATCGGCAAGGTCACGCTGATCCTCGTCGTCGGCGTGTTCGCCATCAACGTGGCTTTGCAGCGGCCGCTGTTCGACGCCTTGCTCTTCTCAATCGCCCTCGCCGTCGGGCTGACACCCGAGTTGCTGCCGGCCATCATCACCCTCAACCTGACCCGCGGCGCTCGCGCGCTGACTGCCCACGGCGTCCTGGTCAAGCGCCTTCCGGCAATCCAGAACCTGGGCAGCGTCACCGTCCTGTGCACGGACAAGACGGGCACGCTCACGCAGGGCAAGCTGGAGCTGGTCAAGGCGGTCGGCATCGACAAGGACGACGCCGGGGAGGCGTCCGCGGCGCTCGGGCTGGCGTACCTGAACAGCTACTTCGAATCGAGCTTCCAGAATCCCCTCGACACAGCCGTTCTCGCCGGCGCTCCCAAGCCGGCCGATCTGGGGAAGTACAAGAAGCTCGCCGAACTGCCCTACGACTTCAACCGGCGGATGCTCAGCGTCGTCGTGCAGCGCGGCGGCGAAGCGCCTCTCCTGATCACGAAGGGCGCCCCGGAGGCCGTGGTCGCCGCTTCGAACAGCGTCCGGGAAGACCACTCCGCGCGAGCGATCCACAAGGCCGAGCACGATCGGCTGGCCAAGCTCGTCAACGGTTCGTCGGCCGACGGATTCCGGCTCGTCGCCGTCGCCTCCCGGGTGCTGCGGCCGGACGAGCTGATCGGGCTGCCGGCGGCCGAGACCACCGCTCCCGACGCTCCGGCCCCAGACGCGCCGGCCCCAGACGCTCCGGCGGCCGGGACGGCGCCGGCCGCAAAGGCTTCGACTGCGGCGGCCTCGGCCGCCAAGGCGCCGACCGTCGCGACTTCGGTCGCGAAGGCTCCGGCCGCGCCGGCCGCGACCACAAAGGCTCCCGCTGCGCCGGCTCCGGCCGCGAAGGCTCCGGCCGCGAAGGCGCCGACAGCCGCGCCTTCGACCGCCGCGGCTTCGGCCGCGAAGGCTCCGACACCGGTCAGCCTTTCGGACGCCTCCCGCCTGGAGCGCGACCTCACCTTCGAGGGCGTGATCCTGTTCAGCGACCCGCCCAAGCCCGACGTCGGCGCCGCGATCGCGTCGCTGGCGGCCCAGGGCATCGCCCTCAAGATCATCACCGGCGACAACGATCTGGTGGCCCGCCACGTCGCCGGTCTCGTCGGTCTCGAGGTCGACAAGGTCCTGACCGGCGACCAGATGCGAAGGCTGACCCACCCCGCGCTGGTGGCCCGGGCGCCCCGAACCACCATCTTCGCCCGCGTCGACCCGGACCAGAAGCTGCAAGTCATCCGCGCCCTGCGCGAATCCGGGCACGTCGTCGGCTATATGGGCGACGGCATAAACGACGCGCCTGCCCTGCACGTGGCCGACGTCGGCATCAGCGTCGACAACGCCACGGACGTGGCACGTTCCGCGGCCGACATCATCCTGCTCGAACCGAGCCTCGCGGCGATCAGCCAGGGCGTGACCGAGGGCCGCCGCACTTTCGCCAACACGCTCAAATACATCCGCATGGGCACCAGCTCCAACTTCGGCAACATGATCAGCATGGCCGGGGCGGCGCTGGTGCTGCCTTATCTGCCCATGCTCCCGAGCCAGATCCTGCTGAACAACCTCATCTACGACGCCTCGCAGACGGCGATCCCGTCCGACAACGTCGACGCCGACGTCCAGGCCGAGCCGGCTCGCTGGGATGTCCATGCCATCGAACGCTTCATGGTCATCTTCGGGCCGATATCGTCCGTCTTCGACTACATCACCTTCGGCGCGCTGCTCCTGATGCTCGGCACCAGCGCCAAGCACGAGGGCTCGTTCCAGGCCGGCTGGTTCGTCGAATCGCTCTTCACCCAGATCCTCGTTGTCCTGGTCATCCGAACCCGCATGTCGCCGTTCTGGCGGAGCCGGCCGAGCAAGCAGCTGGGAGCGGCTATCGTGGCGGCGCTGGTCGTGGCCGTGATCGTCGCCCTGAGCCCGATCGGCCCGGCGCTGCTCTCGTTCGGGGCGCTGCCGTGGCAGTTCTGGCCGCTGTTGGTCGTCCTGGTGGCCGCCTACCTGACCCTCATCGAGATCGTCAAGGTCATCTTCGACCGGCGCGAGGCGCAGCGGCCCGACGCGATCGCCCGCCGGGCGGCCCGGCCCGCGGTCCCGGTCGTGGCTGCGGCCAAGCAATCGGCCGCGGCCGCCGGCTCCGGCAAGACCCACTAGGAGGCGAACGGTGGCAGAACTCGAGATCGAGCCGGCAAGGACGGCGCTCGTCGTCATCGACCTGCAGCGCGGCATCGTCGGCTCGCCGTCCGCGCCCCGGCCGGGCGCGGAGGTTGTGCAGCGGGTCTTCGAGATAGCCGCCGGACTGCGCAAGGCCGGCGGCACCATCGTCTTCGTCCACGTCACTCCGTCCGCCGACGGCAGGGACGGCCTCCACCCGATCGCCGATGCCGCCAGACCGGCCCGCGGCTCGATGCCGCCCGACTGGGCGGAACTCGTGCCGGAACTCGGCATTCAGCCCGGCGACATGGTTATCACCAAGCGCCAGTGGGGCGCCTTCTACGGCACGGAGCTGGATCTCCAGCTGCGACGGCGGGGCGTCGACACGATCATCCTGTGCGGCATCGCCACCAGTATCGGCGTGGAGAGCACGGCCCGCGACGCCTACGAGCGCGGCTACAACCAGATATTCGTGGAGGACGCGATGGCCGACCGCGACCCCGATTCGCACCGGCACTCCACGAAGACGGTCTTCCCTCGGATCGGTCGAGTTCGTTCCACCGCCGAAGTCGTGGCCGCCATCGGCTAGGATGCGGTCCTTCTTACACGGCCCTTACATCGGAGCATGTGGCGACCCGCCCACGGCCGCCCATCATCGATCACGTCGACGGCGTCGACGCTCAGAGGCTCTGCCGGAGGACGAGTGCCAGCACGAAATCGCACCCGGGCCATCGGGTTCGCGGCGGCCGCGCTGCTCCTCGGCGCGGCCGTGATCGCGTGCGGCCCCGGCCCGGCCCCGACTGCAAGCCCGAGTTACTCGCCGTCGGCGACCTCGAGCCCAGCCTCGCCCGGCGTCTCGCTCGGCGGGGTCGATACCGCATCGCCGCTCCCGAGCGCCACCGATTCCGCCTCCGCGCCGGCCTCCGGTTCGGCCGCTCCGGCGACGCCGGACCCGGTGGCGAGTGAGCTCGATCAGATCAATCAGCTGATCAACGATCTCAACAAGTCGATTTCGGACTCGTCCCAGCAGGGCGGGGAGTAGCCGCCATGTCGAAGAGATTCCTCCCGGGCCTCCGCCTTCACCCTCGCCTTCGCAACGTGTTCGCCGCCGTCTGCGCCGCTGCCCTCGTCGTGACTTCCTCGTCGAGCGCGGGCGCGATCACGACCGCTCCCGTCGCCGGAGGGCCCCAGGGCGCCGGCGCTTGCGCCGCTCAGGCCCTGGCCGCCGGGACGAGCGGCACCGTCGCGACCTTCCGGGCCTTCGGCGACTGCGAGATCGCCCGCCGCCAGGCCACATTGTCGGCGCTCATCTCGGCGGTCGATGGGTCGTCGACCCTCACCGCGGCAGATCGGGCCGCGCTCACGACCCAGATCGACGGGGCATCGTCCGGCCTCGCCGCTCTCGGGACGACGATCGACGCCCAGACCAGGCTGCCGGCCCTCAAGCTCGAGATAGTCCAGATAGACACGCGCTGGCGCGTCTATCTCCTGGACGCGCCCAAGGTGTACCTGGTCGCGGCCGCCGACGGCGTGCTCGCGTTGCAGACTTCCTTCGCGCAGGCCGCCGCCGACCTGGCGGATCAGATCGCCACGGCCCAGTCCGAGGGCAAGAACGTGACCGCCGCGACGGCCGGCCTGGCCTCCATGAACGCCGAGGTCGGGGCGGCCATGAGTCTGGCGGCGCCGCTGCCGGAGCAACTGCTCGGCCTCACGGTCGCGCAGTTGAGCGCCGGGACGGCCGGGCCGGCACTGAGCGCGGCGCGCGCGGCCTTGATTTCGGCGCGGGTTCACCTCCAGGCTGCGGTCAAGTACGGCCGGGCGGTGATCGTCGCCCTGCAGTAGAGGACCGGGGCGGAGGATCGGGGCGGGGCATCGGACGGCGCCCGGCTGGCGCCCGGCCCGGCGGCCGCGCTCCGTCAGATCACCACGCGCAACCGCAGGCCCGACGGGCAGGACGAGGCCCGCGATCGTGCGCCCTGCGGACGGCGCTCTCCATACTCGCCTTTCGGAGGAGGTCCCCTGCAGCGCCGGGCGCTGCGCCCCGGAGGTTTCGATGGCTCGCGCTACGTCACAGCCGCCCCATCTGTTCCGGCTGAGCCGCCGGTCTGCGCGACGCGGTGCCGGCATGGCCGGTTCCCGCCTCCAGGGCCTGGCCAGAGTCGGCGCCGTGGGGCTCGTTGCGGTTGCGGTCTGGGCGTGCGGCAACTCGGCGCCACCATCTCCGTCCGCGAGCGGGGACCTGGGCGCCACGGCCTCGCCCGCGACTTCGGGAATGCCGCTCCCCTCCGACACCGCCACGCCGCTCCCGACCGGCGCCGCCACCGCCACGCCGCTGCCGTCGCTCATCGCGGGCAACAGCGCGACTCCGGGCCCGACGTTCACGCTTCCCTCACCCTCGCCCGTGACCAGGAACATAACGGTCAGCATCGTCGCGGCCGGGGACATCGCGTGCGATCCGGCATCCAACGTCGGCGCGCCGCAGGATTGCGACCAGGCCGCGACGGCCGCTCTCATCGGCCAGCTGCGACCCAACGCCGTGCTGGCGCTCGGCGACCTCCAGTACGAGGACGGCACCCTCGCCGCCTTCGAGAAGGTCTTCGCCCCGACCTGGGGCAAGTACCGCTCGATCATGTACCCGGCCGTGGGAAACCATGAGTACCTCACGTCCGGCGCCTCCGGCTACTTCAGCTACTTCGGCGGGATCGCCCCCTACTACAGCTACAACCTTGGCGACTGGCACATGATCAGCCTCGACTCCGAGTGCTCCCACGTCGGTGGCTGCCAGGCAGGGTCGGCCGAGGAGAAGTGGCTTCGGGCCGATCTCACCGCCCACAACACGCTGTGCACGCTTGTCTACTGGCACGAGCCGCGCTTCTCGTCGGGCGAGCACGGCGACGCGACCCAGATGACCACGATCTGGACGGACCTGGTCGCCGCGCACGTGGACGTGGTCCTGAGCGGCCACAACCACGACTACGAGCGTTTCGAGCCGCTCGGGGCGACGGGCCAGCCCGACCCCACGGGCATCACCGAGTTCGTGGTTGGAACCGGCGGCAAGAACCACTACTCATTCACACATGCCCCCCTCGTCGGGGAGGTCGTCCGAAGCCAGGCTGCGTTTGGCGTCGTGAGGATGCTGCTCGGGCCCTCCGGCTTCAGCTGGCGGTTCGACTCCGCGCCCGGGTATTCCTTCAGCGACTCGGGGTCGGCGGCCTGCCACTGAGCTCTGGATCGAAGGGTCCGGCCTCGGTGGCCCGGCCCGCGGACCTGGCTGCCCGCGCCGCGAGGGCTCTCGCAAACGCCGCGGCCACGACCGGTGAATCGAGTCCTGCCGCCATCGCGCCGGTGGCCCCCGGCGTCTCGACACGATCCGCTCCAGGGTCCGCCGCCTGATCCGTGCCCTGGCTTGCCGCCACCTGGCGGCGATGCTCGACCAGCATGCACAGACGCAGGATTCGCTGCTGGTCGACGGCCGTGATTCGGGTGAACTTGACGGCCGCCCGCGTCGGGCAGGGCTCGCCTTCGACACAGCCTGGTTGTTCGCCGACCCGGGTGACGCGAGCTCCGGCGGAGATTCGGTCGCCCGCGGAGATCGAGACCGATACGTCGAGGTCGTCACCGACGGCGAGCGCCATGTCGGTCTGGAGCAGCAATCCACCCGGGCCGGCGTTCAGGGTCGCGCCTGCGGCGCCCTTGCCGCGGAGCTCGCCGGTGGCCAGGTCGAAGCGTCGCAGATGCAGACCAAGGTCGACATCGACACGAGCTTGAGAGCGGCGTTGCACGAGTTCGGCCGCTTGCGCCGGTGCGATGGCGAAGATGCGGCAACGGCTTTCGCCCAGGTGCCGTATGAAACTCGATCTCGCCAGCAGGGCGCCGCTGGCGCGGCCGGCCGTCAGTCGAACGTCGCCGCCGGGCTCGACCCTTTCGAGGCGGCGATCGGGCGTCGTTAGGCCGAGCCACAACTCGTCGGGATTGATCCTGACGACGACCGCGCGGAAGCCGACCGAGTGCCCGCCCACCTCGGTCTCCACGAGGACGTGGTCCTGCAGGGCGATCGTTGCGTCGCCCCGGATTTCAGCCATCGACCGAGATACCTGCTGGATGCTGTTGCGGCGGAGCGCGCCCGCGCGCCGATGCGGGCGTCGGTGGCTGCCGAACGAAGCAGCCTTCCAGTAATGAGTCGGCGCGCGACGGCCCGCGCTTGAGACGGCGGGCTGCGGCGGGGCGCGAGCCGGCGGTGCGACGAACCGGCTTTCTCTCTAGGTGTCGTCCCTCGACGGGGGCTTACTCGAGCGGCTCGAACGGCCGACTATTCATGCGGAGGGGCCGACACACTGGCAAGGAGCTACGCGTGGACGGCTTGTCATCGGTGCAGTTGAACGTCGCCTCGATCGGCGCAGCTCAACTCACATCCCCCCAGTCCTGGCAGACCCGCAGCCATCCGGCAATGGATGCCGCGGCAACGGCGCTGGGCATGAGCGCGAGCGACCTCCGCACTGCGTTGCAGAGCGGCCAGAGCCTCGCATCGATCGCCTCTTCCAAGGGCATCAGCCAGAGCACGCTGACCGCGGCAATGGCGTCCGCCATTGAGCAGGCCAACCCGAGCATATCGGCCGACCAGGCCACCAAGGTGGCGACCGCCATCGCGACCCGTACGCCACAGGCGGGCCAGCAGTCCGCCCAGTCGGGCGCTTCGAGCGACGCCTCTCAGGTTGCCGCCGGTACGACCGCCACCGGCAGACACCACCATCACCACCACCACGCCATGAGCACGGCGATGGACGCCACCGCCCAGCTGCTCGGGACCACCACCAGCGACCTGGCGACTTCACTCCAGAGCGGTCAGAGCCTGTCGCAGATCGCGTCGTCGAAGGGCGTCAGCCAGGACGATCTGGTCAAGGCGATCTCTACGGCGCTCCAGCAGGCCGACACGAACCTGTCGGCCGATCAGGCCTCACAGATGGCGACCGCGCTGGCCACCGGGACACCCCCAGCCGGCCAGAACCAGCCCTGGGCCACGGGAACGTCGGGCTCATCGAGCACGTACAACATCCTGGCCTGACGGTTTCACCGGACAGACAAGCAGCCGGCCGCGGAGGGGGGGAGCGGCCGGCTGCTTTTGAATCGCGGTCGCGCCGTACGGCGGCCCGGCCACGGATGAATTGGGCCAGCCGATCCTGATCAAACGCTGAAAACGGCCAGATTCGAGGGAATTCCCGCGGTCGCGTCCTCACCCACCGCCCGTGACCCGGCCGCGCCGAGAGGTTGCCACGGGGCGGCCCGGGCCATCGTAGGCCGCCCCAACATGCGCGAACGCGTCCGTTCATACTCGCCCGAGGTTCACGTTTCGGCAGGAGGATGCCCGGTGGCGAGGACGAGCGGTGGCAAGGCCGGTCCGGCGCGCCGGACTTCGTCGCCCCATCTCACCGACTTCGACGCCGAACGCCTCGAATCGGGCCGCGACTACGAGGGAATCCTGTTCGCGGATCGAGACTTCACCGGCCAGGACGCCGAAGACGCCAGGTTCCTGGAGTGCCGCCTGGACCGATGCGGCCTCGACGGGCTGTCGATGCGGCGCGTTCGATTCGTCGACTGCCTGCTCGCCGAAGTACATGGGGCCAACGTGGACCTGTCGGACTCCACCTGGCACGACACGCGGATGTCAGGCGGGCGAATCGGCGCGATGAACCTGGCCGGCGCGACATGGAAACGGGTCCGCCTGGAGGGCGTGAAGCTGGGGTTCGTGAACTTCGCGGCCGCTCGGCTGGACGAGGTGGTCTTCGACGGATGCGAAATCGGCAGCCTGGATGCCGGAGCTGCCCAGATGCGGTCGGTCCAATTCGTCGACTGCGCCGTGACGGAGATTAACGTGGACGAAGCCACGCTCGCGAAAGTCGACCTGTCGGGCGCCATGCTGCGCACGCTGACCGGGATCGGCAGCCTGCGCGGGGCCATCGTCAGTCACCAGCAGCTGCTCGATCTCGCCCCGCTGCTGGCGTCGCAACTCGGCCTGGAGGTTCGAGCCGACTGACCGACGGGCTACCGGGTCGTCGCCGCCGTTTGGGCCGGCGGCCGGTACTCGTAGACGACCACGAGTTCGTCCTCGGGCTTCCTGCGGGCGATCAGCGCGAATATCCGTGAGAGCGAGACCGTGGCTTTCGGGACGTAGGCACGCGAGGCTGGGAACCAATGGTGGGGGGCGAGTTCCTGAGCGTCCTCGTCGGCCTGGGCGGCTGCGTCATCATGCCGGCCAGGGTAGCGGACCCGGTGGATCGCGCCGGCGGCCGTCGGCCTCGAGTACCAGGCCAGTTCGTGGTCGCCCGGGTGCGACGGCGGCAGGAAGCAGCGATAGCCCTCGGCGTCGGTCCAGTCGCAGCGCCGGAATTCGTGCTTGCCCTGGTGCGACGGGTACAGGACACAGCGAGATCCATCGGCGTCGATCGCCGGACAACGCAGCCACTGCTGGAGTGACATGACCATGGCCCCCGTTCACACGAGACTCGAGCCGCATGAGCCGGCTCACACGCCCGAGCATACGACCACCGCGCAAACCGCCGGTCGCACGCGCAAGCCGCGGACCCGCGGGCGATTCCATCGCTCGGCCGGCGGGGATTTGACGTAGACACGGAAGCCCGCCGCGGGTAGCTTGGTCGAGGTCGTCGGCTGCGGACGACGGCCGCCAGAATCGTC
>Ga0265322_10000623_pt1 | contig 13361 bp, 12 predicted proteins | sample 41222metaG_FD_193584 | JGI IMG/M metagenome (GOLD analysis project Ga0265322, IMG submission 193584) | Rhizosphere microbial communities from Carex aquatilis grown in University of Washington, Seatle, WA, United States - 4-12-22 metaG | ecosystem: Host-associated > Plants > Roots > Rhizosphere...
TGAGGCTTCAACAATCTCTCCGACTGTCGCGACAGCTATTGATAATAATGTATCGAACCCTGCAAGCGATAATTTTTCCGCAGTGCTTGGGCCGACTCCTGGAAGGCTCGTCACAGAAGTGTTGTTGCTCTTCTGAACCTTATTCAAATCTATATTCACATCATTGTCTAACTCATTTTCCACTATTTGTCTTCTTGCCATTTTATTTACCTCACTATTTTGTTTTTGAAAATATTAGATATAGCTGACGCTATATCGAAAATAAAAAAATAATAAATCAACTATCTGGATATCTCTTAGTAGATGTCTTCTTCTTCAGCATTGAGTGCCAGATGCTCATAGGCTTTTGTAAGCACTAAGATAGCTTTTGGTATGTCTGCCGTCCTAAGAGAATTAGTCGACTGCCACTCGTCATTCTTATCCTTGTAGCTCCTTTCGAAGGTTATAGACTTATACTCTACCTTCTTTCCATCCCTGACCACTTCGTTTGACCATATAGTGGCGGTTATCGCTCCTGACCTATATTTTGTCTCAGGTAGCTTTTTGCCCATTACGTCGTTGACGCTCGGGACTTTCAGTTGTACTTTTTTTGGTTCCATTTTATTACCTCTTGCTTGTCGCGTTTTATTTCATATCCCGTTATGGAGCCATAGACCAGACGGCCTATGCTCAGGGGATGAGGTTCAGTCTTTTTTGACTGACTAAACACTAAGAATACAGCCCCGTTTATATACTCTATGCAGGAATGTCTTGTGTGGGAAGTGAGATTTGTGTTCAAAACCTTCTAACGTGAAAATCTCTTTTTGACGCTATAGAATACTGATTCTCAAGTGATGCAGCATCACTCATGAATTAATCCATTTTTCTCGTCAGGAAGGTTTATATATGTTTATAAATAATAATATTTATAAATAAGTTTTGACTACAAGGATTATTCGCGTGAATTATTTTATTGTTGCGCGTTGCACTAGGAGGATGGTTTTTACGAGCTGTATATCAAAAAAGTGTTCGAGACAACATCACACAAAATCTGGTATAATTTTTCTTATTTAGATTATCGTCTAGATAATTCTATACTTTTTCACAATACGATTTTCTTAATAAAAATATTTGGAGGAATAATAGAATGAATGGAAAGACTATCCTTGAGATAAAATCTAAAGACAGACAGAAAGAGGTTGTAGTGAGCCAGAACGTTGTGATAGGCAACAGAATACCGAAAGATTACTTCGTCACGAAAGGATATGGAGAATCGGATATAACCGTTCATGCAGGTTCATACCATCTCGCATTGAAAGCCGCAGGGATAGAGACGGCAAACATAATGACTTATTCATCCATACTTCCATCTATCGCTACAGAAATTGAAAAGCCTGAGATAACCCATGGCGAGGTCATGGAGACTATAATGGCCGTATCTCACGCAAAGAAAGGTGAAAGAGCGACTGCGGGGATAATATATGGCTGGTTGCATGATAAGAAGACAGGAGAGAAATATGGAGGACTAGTCTGCGAGCATAACGGCAACTACGACGAGAAGGAAGTCGAAAAAAGGCTCATGGCTAGCATCAACGAACTCTACATCAACGGATTCAATGATAGGTACGACCTAAGAAATATACGTATGCTCACTGAGAGTTTTAAGACAAAAAAGAAGTACGGAACAGCCCTTGTCGCATTGTGCTTCAAGAACTATCTTGTGCCGATTGTGGGTTGATATGGAAATTAATTTATTTCCATAACATTTTTAATTATTCTATAGCTTCGTAATGTATGAACGCTGTTCTAATCACTGGAGCTTCGAGCGGCATCGGCCTCGAATTCGCAAAAATCTTTGCCAAGCACGGCCATAATCTTGTCTTGGTCGCAAGAAGCGAAGAGACTATGAAGGAGTTGAAGAGTCATCTCGAGAAGAATTTTGGGATAGAAGTGCGTATCATCATCCAAGACCTTAAATATTATAACGCCCCGCAGGCAATATATGATGCTGTTCAAAAAGAGGGTGTAAATGTGAACATTCTCGTGAACAATGCAGGTTTCGGTAATTACGGGAGATTCCAAGAGACCGATCTTGAGACGGAGCTTGAGATGATACAAGTAAATATAACCGCTCTTACACATCTGACTAAATTATTCCTCAGGGATATGGTCCACAACAATAACGGAAGGATATTAAACGTCGCAAGTACTGCTGCGTTCCAGCCTGGACCATTTATGGCGGTCTATTATGCAACAAAGTCATATGTCCTGTCGTTCTCAGAGGCACTTTCTGAAGAATTAAGAGGAACGAAAATAAAAGTCACAGCGTTATGCCCTGGGCCTACAAAGACGAATTTCCAGAAGACAGCAAAGATCGTCGGTGGAGATTTGTTCGGCAAAAATATTCCGACTGGTAAAGAAGTCGCAGAATATGGCTATGATTCTATGGTCCTTGGAAGGAGAGTTGCAATATACGGATTCAAGAATCGATTATTCGCGACTCTTGTACGGTTCTTCCCTCGCTCGCTTGTCACAAGAATGGTCAGGAAGATGCAAGAATAGATTTCGTTACTATCCTTAAGTTTAGAAATATTTTTAAAGCGACAACTATTCTTATATTTTATCATGAATACCGAGTTAGACTTTTTTAATCTCGAAAAGGCCGTATCACGATTCTCAAATTTTATCGACAGAGGAGTTGAAGGCGAACTTGAGTTAGGACCGTACCAAGACAGGAAAAGATCAGTATTATCGAGTTATGTAAGGTCGCTTATCCAACCACTGCCTATAGTCGAGTTGGTAAGAGGAGATAAGACTTCAGTAAGCAAAGGCTTCAAGAATATAACCGCTTCAGGATTATTTGGCATCGCAGGTATAGCAAGTATAGAGTCTGATAGAAAATTCGGATATATCGCAATAGAGACTGGAATCACAGACGAACACTCAGGATATTGCGGAATATATGAGACTATAAAATTTATTACAAGAGGTCCTATCAAACTGAAGAGTGGTGCAACCATCCCGAGACTAAGTATAAAGATAATGTGTTCCAAAGAAGAGCTTGACGAGAAAGAAATCACGCGTAAGGATTATTATAATAAAAGTGGCATATGGATATCATGGAACTATTCTCCAATAATACCAAGTGAATGGTTCTTGAAATAAATTCTAATTCTTCAGAAGCCCTATAACATCACTATGTATAACGCCATTTGATGCAACTATCTTTTTTGAATCAAAACTCCATTCTCTTCCATCGTAATCGGTGATTTTTCCGCCTGCCTCTCTCACTATGACGACGCCTGCAGCGACATCATGCGGAACGTTATTCAGTATGTATAACTCTGCATCACCCATTGCTATCTGGGCGAATTCGTATGAGCTTGCATCGATTATCTTGACAAGTCCGACACCATCTGCAACAGATTTTACTATCTGCAGACTGCCTTTATATTGTCCTCCGGAGTAATACAATGATTTCTTGAGTTCCCTATCAGACACATGTATCCTTTTGCCGTTTGCAAACGCTCCGTTGCCCTTCTCTGCGTGAACTAATAAATCTAAAGCAGGAAAATACAAAACCCCAAGAATTGGCTTTCCATTTTCTGCAAGGCCTATAGAAATTCCGAAGAGCGGAATGTTCCTTGAAAAGTTTGACGTGCCATCGAGCGGATCTATATACCACGTGTAGCTGGACCCGTTTGATTTTATTGTCCCTTCCTCTGCGCATATATTATGATAAGGAAAGGACGCAGATATGACTTCAACAAGTTTTTTCTCGGATGCAATATCTGCTTCAGTGACTATCGATCCACCGTCGAAGCGCTCATCTTTGTACATTATAAGATAATTACGCCCGTAATAAGACTGCAACACATTTCCTGCCTTAAGAACAGCATCAATCGCGGTTTCAAGCATGCGTGTATCATGTTTTGTCATTTTTACCCCCTTAACTACCACTTAGTAATTAAATCGTAATATTTAAATATTACTTGTAGTACTAAGCTACTACAATGATAGAGGAACTTGAGAACATCGGACTTTCACCGTATGAAGCGCGATGCTATGTCGCTCTTCTTAGGAGCGGTCCACAGAAAGGAAAAGATTTGGCGGACAAAGCTGAAGTTCCGCGCACATCGGTATATCCTAATCTTGAAAGTTTGGAGAAGAAGGGATTCATCACGTTAATCCAGAAAGAGCCGAAAATCTATCAGGCGAAAAAACCCGAGATAGCAATAGCGGCATTTATCGAAGGACAATCCAAAATGTTGAAGGAAAAAGCTAACATTGCGATTGCATCCTCAAAGGATATATCTTCGATAAATCCAAAGACAAATCATGAAGGCGTAGAGTTATTCGTAGGCTCGGGGCAGTCGTATAGGGCGGCAAAGCTTCTTGAGGAAAAGACGGCGAAAGAGTTATTGATAATAGGTTCAGGGAGTAGGTCTTCGGCCCCTGGAGCGGCGCATAATTGGATAGCTGCATCGAAAAGAGGAGTCGATATAAAAGTTATATTCGAGAATACGACAGGGATACCGGATATAATCACACAATTGAAAAAAAATCATATCGATGTAAGAGAACACAGATTTCCAAACATGGCACTCATAATTTCAGACAGGAAAATAACTCATTATGCGATAAAATCAAAGGAATTAAAAGAAGAAAGATTGGTCATGAGAGTAGAACACAAGGATTTCTCAGAGGCTCAGGTAGAGTTTTTCAACAAGATATGGAAGAGAGCGAAAAAAGTATAGTTAGTGACTATGTTTTCATAACATTTAAAAGCAATATAATATATAATTGATGAAAAGAGGGTGAGTATGGTTGGTCAATACTGAGCATTATTTTATTCTTACAGGTGGAAGGGCAATAAAGGATCTTAAGGAATTATCAGAAGTCCTGAAAACACTCGACCAGAAGACATTCGAATATCACGTCAATGATTCAAAGAATGATTTCGCGAATTGGATAAGATACGTCTTCCGGAACAAGAAACTCGCAGAGACAATAGAGGATTTAAGATACTCTGACCTGAAATCGATAATCAAAATAATCAACAGATACGTGAATCAGGTGATGATACTCGTCGTCAACGGCGGAAGTTCATCGGTAAAGTTCCAGCTTATAGAGCTCTCAGAGAAGAATATACTGATAAAAGGCATGGTCGATGCAATAGGCCTCGACAGGTGCTCGATATCACTCACATTCAACGGTGAGAAGACTACAAAGAGCGCGAGCGTAAAGAACCATGATGAAGCGATAAACCTTGTCATCAGAAGCCTTCTCGATAACGATATAATCGGAGATATCGGAGAGATAAGAGCCGTAGGCCACAGAGTAGTCCATGGCGGCGAATCATACACTAAACCTATAATCATCACCGGGACCATAATAGATAAACTCAAAGAGCTCTCGTCGCTTGCCCCGCTGCATAATCCTGCAAACATAAGCTGCATAGAGGCATGCATGCGAGTGTTCAGCTGCCCGCACGTAGCCGTGTTTGACACAGCGTTCCATTCAACAATGCCTATAGAGAAATACTTATACGGTCTCCCATATGAATATTATGAGAAGCATAAGATAAGAAAATACGGATTCCACGGCTCAAGCCATAAATATGTAAATGGATTGATACAGGAATATTATAGGCTCAAGAAAAAAAGGAACCCTAAGATAATAATATGCCATCTAGGGAATGGTTCAAGCATAACGGCGATAAAGAACAACAAATCCCTAAACACGACGATGGGATTCACTCCGCTCGATGGCCTGATAATGGGCACTAGGTGCGGACACCTTGATCCTGCAGTCTCAATACACATAGGAACAAGTCTTGGCCTCAATTACGAGCAGCTTGGAAAGATACTAAATAAACAATCAGGACTTTTAGGGATAGGCGGATTCAGCGACATGCGAGACTTGAGGAAGAACCAGAAGGACAAGAAGGCACAACTCGCCATGAAGATGTTCGCTGACCGCGTCACACACTACATAGGCGCATACATATCAGAGCTCAATGGCGTCGACGGGATTGTCTTCACTGCAGGCATAGGAGAGAATGCATTCTACATAAGGAAGATGGTGCTTGACAACTTCGCATACCTTGGCCTGAAACTAGACGTGAGAAAGAACGAAAAGAATGATTTCATAATCACAAGGAACGACTCCAAGATAACCTGTTTCGTTGTCCAGACAAATGAAGAATTGCAGATAGCGCGAGAAACAAGGGCACTTCTAAAATTATAGATATACTTCTGAATTCATGTCGCAATGAATTAGGTAGAAATATCAGTCGCTGAATCCGCAGTATCTCAATAATTTCTCCTTAAGGTTTTTCTCATCGAGAAATTTCTCACTTCTGGAGATGCACATGTCGATTATTCTGTCATAGTCAGAGTCCTGCCACAACTTTCGTATGAGATCCTTGTAATCGGCATCAAGGTTTCTTAGAACTATGCACAGAGCGTATAAATCATCCATGTAACCATACGCGCCATAGACCTCTTCAGGAAGAACATCGTTAGGATTCACAAGATAGCCTAATGAAGAACTTATCAGGAGCCTTGAATTCCTATCGATAGTATCATCGTCAAGTATATTGCATAATAGCTCGAATATCCTCGGAATATATAGAACGACTTCATCAAAACTCTCATTGCTGTTCTTTATCTCTTCCATCTCATCCTTTAGATAATCAAAATATGTCTTCTTCACCATTGCATATAGCGATACGAGTTTATATTTTTTTGCATTCCGAAAGAGATATCAGATTTTTGGAATTTCATGCAATTTCCAATAAAATTATAAAACTATATGCTAAAGTATGTTCATGATGCTGAAGAGAGAGCCAGAGGACTTTATCGTTGAGGAGATACCTGTCGGTGAGTGGACAGGCAATGATGAGCCTCGAGGAAGATATTCTATATACAAACTCAAGAAGACCAACCTAAACACGGAGGAGGCCGTCAGCATAATCTCAAGAAAATTCAACATAAACAATAAGGAGATAAAATACGCTGGCGCAAAAGACAAACACGCCGTGACAACCCAATATATAAGCATCCCTAAATATCATAAACTAGGAAACTTTGAGGATGAGAGACTTTCATTGATACATACAGGATATAGTGAGGAACCCTTAAGTCTCGGCACGCTCAAAGGAAATAGATTCACTATAACAGCAAGAGAAATATCAGAGTCTGAATACAAAAATTTTAAGAGCAAATCAAGAAAGTTCACCGTACCAAACTACTTCGACGAACAAAGGTTCTCGAAGAACAACGTGGATATAGGGTTAAACATCCTCAAGAAAGATTTCAAACACGCTTGTGAATCGCTCTTGATATCAGATGGCAATTATGAGAACGACGCGCGGGTCCATCTTGCAGCAAGGCCTAATGATTACATAGGCGCATTGCACAAGGCTCCAATAAAGACCCTTTTGATGTTCATTCATGCCGTCCAATCATACATATTCAATGAAGCTATATGCAGAATGCTCATAGAGAATGCAGAAAAGAACGGCATAAAATATGAAACCCTTAACATGGGAAATTTCAGGCTCGTATTCTACACAGACATTGTAGATTATGAAAAGATAGACGTAGAATCGCTCAACCTTGCAGGATTCAACATAAAAATTGATCATCATTCGATGGATGTTCTTAAAGAATTCGGACTTACAGAGAGGGATTTCATCGTCAAAGCAATACCGGAACTTACTGTTGAGGGGATATCAAGAGAAATCTTCATCAATACAGAGGTAGAATCAGAGGTATTGGGTGATCGCGCGATAATAGAGTTCGAACTTTCCAAAGGAAGTTATGCGACGATTGTGATGAAAGGATTATTCCTTGTCTGATTTTTTATGTGATTATACAGACATAATGCGAAGCAACAATAGTTTATTGCGTAAGATAAATCTTCACTTCATAATCACAGATCGTTTCTCGGACCTATAAACCTGTTCGTGTGCCTTTCATCTTCTATAAGAACATTTATGACGTAATCAAGCCCTTTTAATTTTTCCATCAACTCTTTTATATCTAAAGTCGATGTCCTCTCTATATCCATCGTGACAAGCACTCGACCATCCTTTCCTATCCTCGTGTTTACTGATTCCATATTGCATTTTTCAGCGACTATGAAATTCAGGAGTTCACCAAGGACTCCTACACGGTCCTTCACGTCAACACGCAAAGGATAGGATTTCGTCTCGGGCGTGACATCAAGTTTCATCTCTTTTGTCAAATCACACGTATATACGTTCGGGCAATCGACCTTGTGCACTACGACCTTCCCATCTTTTGTCTTGAACGCTCTGATATTGTCGGACTTATTCGGAGTGCAGCATTTAGGTATCTTTATATCATATTTCTTGCCTTCTATAATCATCTCTTGGGAAAATTCTTCCTCTTCAGGCTCCTCTTTCTCTCGTTTCTTGATACGCATATCAACTTCTATATTGAGTGAATTTCGAATCTTCGATCGAGTATGGGCAGACTTGGCAAATGATAGCCATGCCCTTGATGGCACGGCATTCTTCTGGGTTATTATCTCGACGACATCTCCAGATGATAGTTCGTAATCGAGTGGAACTATTACTCCATTGACTTTTGCCTGCTTGCAATGGTTTCCTATGTCTGTGTGGACTGCATACGCGAAATCGACTGGTGTTGCATTCTCTGGCAGAGCTATCGGATCTCCTTGCGGCGTGAATGCAAATATCTCTTTTTCAAAAAGATCGATTGTCAACGATTCTATGAAATCCTCAGAGTTGTCGCTATATGTCTGCCAGTCGAGTATCTGTTTCATTAATGATATATGTCTGTCGAATTTCTTGTCCTTCTCGACACCCTTATACGACCAATGTGATGCCACTCCTTCTTCTGCCGCCATATGCATATCTCTCGTCCGTATCTGTACCTCAAGAACGCTTCCGTGACCTATGAAGACTCCTGTGTGTATGGATTCGTAGCCATTTGCTTTTGGCGTTGCTATATAATCTTTCAATCTCTCTGGCATCGGCTTCCATAAATTATGTATTATACCCAAGGCTTTGTAACATTCATCGACTGTTTCAGTGATTATCCTTATCGCCATCAAATCGTATATCTCGTCAAAATGCTTGCCTTTGGTGATTAGTTTTTTATATATTCCATAAAAATGTTTTGCCCTGCCGTAGACCTCTGCTGTGATGTCATGCTCCTTCAATTTCTCCTGTACGACATCAACTATCCTATTTATCTCCGCCTCTCTTGCCTCTTTCTTTTTCGACACAGCATTCTTTATCTCAAGATATCTTACGTTCTCAAGGAACCTGAATGCTAAATCTTCGAGCTCTGCCTTTACATTGTGCATCCCGAGCTTGTCCGCTATAGGTGCATAGATAGTCATCGCCTCTGAAGCGATTATAGTTCTGACGTTATCGGGCAGATACTTCAACGTGCGCATGCTTTCAAGCCTGTCAGCTATCTTTATTATGATGACCCTGATATCCTTACTACTTGCAAGCATTATCTTTCTTATATTCTCCGCCCTTCTCTCAAACTCTGATTCTGGACTGAAGTTCTTATCAACATTTTTGAGTTTCGAGACTGCAAGTATTAGTGAGAGTATCTCTTCGCCAAATTCTCTCTCTAGAACTTCTGGACGCGTGTTTGCCTCTTCAACAGTCCCTTGGAGTATTCCTGCCGCAAGAGTCGTAGAACCTCGCTTTAATTTCGCGAGCGTCACAGCGACGTTATAATAATGAATGAAGAAATCCTCTCCTGAAAGCCTCTTCTGACCTTTATACGCTGAGTGTGCAAAATCTATTGCCTTCTCTATGAGAGGGACGTTGGCGTTAGGATTGTATGACCGTACCGTGGTTATTATATCCTTTTTCAGCTCTCCTACATCGTATTGTTTTGTTTCCATGTATTACCCAGATTATACTTGATTGAGTATTAGGATAGGATGAACGTATTTAAATTTTATCAGGAAAGCCGTTAAAAATCGTTCTATAAAGAATTTATTATCTTTACGACATCGTTATTGACCTTATCTATAGGTCTGCTCCCATTTATTTTTTTGAATATCCCTAAACTCGCGTACTCTTTTCTTAGTGGCTCTGTCTCGCGATGGTATATCTTAAGGCGTCGTATTATCTCTTCTGACTTATCATCGTCACGAAGAAAAAGCCTTGAATGGTCCGCATCACAATGGTCAGCAACTTTTGGCTTGAGCCATATAGTGTTATAATTCTTGCCGCATTTAGGGCAGACCCTTCTTGAGCTTATTCTTTTGATGGATTCTTGCTGAGGAATATGCAATTCTATTGCAAGGTCAATCTTGAAATTCTTCTTGATGAAGAGCCACTGCCCTTTTCTTCTAGGATATCCATCGAATATTATCCCGTGGCGCGCATCTTTTGATTTAGATATATTCTTTGCAATCCCGTTCGTCACGCTGTCCGGCACAAGTCTTCCGCTTGTAACAGTCTCTGCAATCTTTTTCCCGAGAGCCGTCTTTGATTGTATCTCTTTTCGCAGCTCATCTCCCATAGACAGATGATATAATTTGAATTTTTTTGCGAGAAGATCTGCCTGCGTGCCTTTTCCTGAGCCTTGAGGGCCGAAGATTATTATATTCATGAATCAACCTTAATGATATAGGTTTAAAAAGTTATTCAGAAAAAATTATTAATATTTACCCGAAATACTGCATATGGCTCTCTTCAGAGGTCTTTTTCCAAGACTCTTTCATCTTGTCCAAAATCTTTACAATCTTTGGCTTAAGCGACCGTATCTCTTCGTGAGCGAATTGCAGCGTCGAGAGTGAGTTCTTCTCTTCATTGAGTACCTCTGCCTTGAGCATCTCTCTATGCGTGATTATTATCTGCTTATACAAATCTAATAGCTCAGATTTCTCCTTGTCATCGAATGCCGTGCACTCATAGAGCGAGCTGAATTCCTCTGGCTGGAGTATCTGCTGGATTATTTTCATATAGAACTCGAGGTATTCGGAGAGTTTTCGAAGCATCATGCCAAGTGTCAGGTTCTCATCTGGAAAATCATACTCTTTCTTCAGTACAGCAAAGTTCTTGATCTTGCTTCTGAAATCTTTGGTATCGACCTTGTCGATTTTACCTGCCTTTTTCTTTTGATTTTTATCTATCATAGTATCATTATTCAAGACGGATTTTTAAAGTTGATGAAAGAGAGGCACGAGATGTCTGTATAACTTGCTTATACGTCCTAAAGATATTCTTAGTCTTTAATAGGCACAATGGTGTGAGAACATAAGCCACAATCAGTAGAACAAGTCTTGCACGTTTCTGTACTGCTGCATACACCATCGCCGCAGACCACGGGAGGAGTAAGGTTGCAATAAGTTCCAGACCATGTATAACCAGAATTGCATTTGAAGCACGATGCGACGTGTCCTCCGCCGGGGCAATAGAATGAAGGATCAATTATCGAATTAGGAATATTAGCATAAGAGCCTTGACAACCTGCGTAACCGCCATCAGTACCCATCTGTACTGGACAATTCTTTTGGCATGAAGTATAATTCCATGATGTGCCTGATGGGCAGACGATTATATCTGTACATTTGTTGCTGCAATAAGTGCATGATTGATTTTGTGTTGGCGTGCATGGCTGCTGTCCCTGCACTACACAATTGATGTTGAATAATAAGCTGCTAGACTGGACCCAAGATCCGATGGTTGTATTCCATAATCCACATGAACCGCCACTGTAAGCGGTCTCCTTAGAGCCAGAGGCATAACCATTATTCTGACAGAAGCGATTATAAGAATCAGAATTATCACAAACAGGAAGCGTTGCATAGCCTATATTCACCTTAGGCATAGAAAAAAGTTTTGAAGATAAGACATCACACTGCTCACCAGATTCGACGATACCATCACCACAAACAGCGGGTGCAGGTTTTGTGACAACTACTTGTTTACACGTCGCGTCACAGTAAGAGCAATTGCCACCTGACGATGGAGTGCACGGTTTCTGTCCAAGCATCGTACAATTGATGTTAAATAATGTGCTTCCGCCATCAAGCCATACCCATTCGTTGCCCGACCATGTAAGACATGAGCCACCACTATATGCAGTTGTCCTGGATCCAGAAGTATAACCATTATTCTGGCAGAAATGATTATAAGAAGCTGCGTTGTCGCATATCGGTTTCAAGCCGAATCCTCCATTGGTTGTAGGGGATGTAAAGACCTTAGAAGATACAATGTCACACTGCTCACCAGATTCGACAATACCATCACCACAAACTGGCGTGATATTTATTATAGGAGCAGGAGAGGATAAATATCTTCCCGTATGACCATTATTCTGCATGAATGTTGGCCAAGACATATTCTGTGGTACCTGTGAATCAAGATTCCATACATATAATGATCCACGATGCTTGTCCTGTGCGTTTGCGAAATCATAATCAAAATCCGAACTTGCAATCAGTTCTAATTTTCCATCATTATCAAGATCTGTTACGACAGCTGGCGCCTGGGCATCCACCTCTGTAAATTTAGGGAAGCCGCTAATAGTGCTTCCGTTCTTATCCCATGCGTATACTCCGCCACCCCCGCTAAATCCGTTTCCAGCGGTTGTAAGAACATCTTCTGATCCGTCTCCAGTCACATCAGCGCGTATCGAAGAATAATAATCTTGCCACGTAGTATATTGTGGCCAACCATCTATCGTGCTTCCATTGCCGCTAAGCAGGTATGTATCAAAGCCAATCCTGCTATCTGTTATCTCTAATTTCCCATCGTTATATATATCGCCTATCGATGGTGTTGACCAGAAATTATATCCCTTGAACTGTGGCCATCCAGGCAGTATACTACCATTCCTATCGAATGCATATAACCCTCCAAGACCCTCTTCTGGGAATATATCGCTTGCATACATCAAACCTACTACAATATCCTCCTTGCCATCGTTATTTACGTCAGCGACTACGGGAGATGAAAATATCACACCAGGAGTATATACCGGCCATCCTGGAACCATGGATCCATCCATGTTATAGACGTCTATCTCTCCAGTATTATTCCAGCCAATGAACGTGTTATTATCCCACATCCCACCAGCGCCTTGCGCAGGGCCTGCAACAACTATCTCAAGATCCGAATCGTTGTCAAAATTTCCAACGGCCGGACTTGATACGATGCTCCCGATCCAACTGATATCCGGCAGATACCAATGCGAGAGCGTCTTTCCATTTTTGTCAAATATCGTTACCGACCTATTCATGCCGTTATTGCCTTTGAGTATTATCTCCTTGTTACCATCGCTTTTGAGGTCAGCCATCATTAATGTCGGGAAATAATCGGAAGGGGCGTCAGAATTGTTCCACAATAGGTT
>Ga0265322_10000633_pt1 | contig 13281 bp, 11 predicted proteins | sample 41222metaG_FD_193584 | JGI IMG/M metagenome (GOLD analysis project Ga0265322, IMG submission 193584) | Rhizosphere microbial communities from Carex aquatilis grown in University of Washington, Seatle, WA, United States - 4-12-22 metaG | ecosystem: Host-associated > Plants > Roots > Rhizosphere...
GAGATCGCGGCTGGTGAGCCCGAGGTGGATGAACTGCCGGCCCGCCAGCTCCGAGAACTCCTCGAGGCGCGCCTTCACGTCGTGCAGCTTCACGCGCTCGCGCTTCAGGATGGAGCCGAGGTTGATGACGTCCTTGACGCGTTCGTAATCCTTGATCGCCTCGGCCGGGATGGGCACGCCGAGGTCCTTCTGGGCCTTCATCACCGCGATCCAGAAATCGCGCTCGAGCAGGATGCGGCCCGGCACCGACCAGACATCCCGCATCGCCGGCGACGCGTAGCGCTCGGCGAGGACGTTGGCAATGGGCGCCGGCGTCACGGGCTCAGCCGGCAGGACCGGCGCCTCCGCCGGGGATTCGGGCGTTTTCGCAGGCAGGGGTGCAGCCGTGCTGGACGACGGTGGTTTCAAGGCGGGAAAAGGGAGCCGGGAGCCGTAGCAAAACCCGAACGCGATAGCTACTGCAAAATCACCGTGCAGCGCGGTTAGCCTGGATTGGGCGCCGCCGGCCTCGCTTCCGCCGGGGCCAGGCAGCGCACCGCCATCTCACGCAACACCTCCTCCTGCTCGCCGGGCCGGCGGACGAGCTCCGCAAAGGCGGTGATGAACTCCTGCTGGTTGTCGATCAGGCGGCGCAACGGCGGCAGCCGGCCGGAGCCGGCAAGCTTGCCCAGATACCAGAGGTTCTGCGTGAAGACGTTGAACGGGCTCTTTTCCGCCAGTCCGCCGAAATGCCGTCCATAGGCCGCCGCGGCGAGTTCGAAGCCCGCCTTGTCCAGCCCGCGCGGTCCCAGCTGCAGTTCGTCCGTGTCCATCAGCACGCGGAGCTGCAGGAGGAGACGGTTGCGGTTCTGCAGCGCGGTGATGACCGGCCGCGCATCGCCGCCCGCGAAGAAGTGCCGGTGCAGCGCGGCGAGCGTCCATTTCAGGTCGCCGCTGCAAAATGCCTCCGCCGCCTCGAAAAAATCGCCCTCGGCGAAGTTGGGCGTCAGTTCCTCGACATGCGCCCCGGCAATGGTGCCCGCCTCGCCCGCGTAAGCCGCGAGTTTGCGCACTTCCTCGACAAGCAGCCGGGGGTTGGCGCCCACCTTGGCCAGCAGCAGGCCGAGCGCGTCCGGGGCGATCGTCACGCCCTGCCCCTCCGCCTCGGCGAGCGCCACCTGCTCCAGCGCGGCGCCGCCCTCCCGCCCCTCGTCGCCCACCAGCGTGCAGTCCGCCGTCGCCTCGCACCACTTGATGAACGACCGCCGCCGATCCACCGGCGCGGCGGTGACGACCACCGCGACCTCATCCGGATTCACGACCCCCAGCAGGGACTGCAACTCCTCCACCTGCCGGAGGGTGCCCTCGGCGCGGCCGGTCACGGTGTCAGCGAGAAAGTTCACGTCCTTGAGCCACACCACGCGCTTGCCGCCGAACAGCGAAATCGTTTGCACCGCCTCGCGCAGGCGGTTCACCGCTGCCTCGACCTCGGCCACGTTGTTGGTGAAACCGTTCAGCACCTCGCGGGAAAACTCGTCCGTCACGTCCGCCGCGAGCGTATCGTAACGCTCCTTGCCGATCCGGTTCACAAGGAAGTCGTCCGGACCGCAGATGAAGACGAAGGGTTTTGCGGGCATCGGGTTCCGGTTTGCCGGTGAAATCTCCCGAGGGCACGCAAAAAATCCCGGCCCCCGGCCGACAAAACCTTGTCGCGCGCGGTCATTCGTGGAAAAACATCCCGGTCCCTCCCCTGCCATGAGCCCCGAAACCTTCCTCCCGCTCATTTTCGTGGCCTTCTTCCTGCTCCTCGCGGGCGTCGCAGTCGTCGGCGCCCTGAAGCAGCAACGGCAGGCTCGCGAGCAGCTGGCCGGGCTCGCCCGCCGCCTCGGTCTCGAACTCCGGCGCTCGGAGCCGAAGCTCGGCTTCGAACCTCCGCCCACCGTCGCGGGCCGGCACCGCGACCGTACGGTCCGGTTCTTCACTTACACGACCGGGTCCGGCAAGAGCAGCACCACGTGGAGCGCGGTGGCGGCCGCCGTGGGCGGCGCCGGCGGTTTCAGCCTCGAACTCTTCCCGGAAAATTTCCTCACCCGCATCGCCACCGCCCTCGGCCTGCAGGACATCCGTGTCGGCGATCCCGCCTTTGACCAGGCGTTCATCGTCCGGTCCAACGACCCGGCCTATGCCGCGGCCGCGCTCCTGCCTGAAATCCGCGCCCGCCTGCTCGCCGAACGCCCGAACGGCGGCCGCGGCCACCTCACGATCAAGGATGGCGAGGTGCGCTACGCGGAGGTGGGGGCCTTCGACAACGAGGCCCGGGTGACGCGGCTTGCCGACATGCTGGAAGTCGTCTGCGATCTCGCGGAGGTGGCCGAGGTCTACAAGGTTTGACGGCCACGGGCCCAGAAACCGAGAACGAAACCGCCGCCGGCGTGTCCCAGCTATTCCACGCGATTCTCCCATGCCCTTCCTCCGCCTCCTGTTGATGTCCTGTGTCCTTCCCGTCAGCGCGGCGTGGCTGGGCGCGGCGGACGCCGTGCCGGTCAAACCGGCCGCCCCGGCCACGGTTGCCCCCACTCCCGTCGCGCCGGCCGTCCCTGACGCGACCGATGCCGCCGCCATCGGACAGGCCACCATCCGTCTCAAGGAGCTGGTGGCGCGGCAGGACGCCCTCCTCGCCGCCCTCGGCAAGGAAAATGCCGACGAGGACAACATCAAGCGCGACATCCAGACCCTCATTTTCGATTACGACGACTTCCTGCGCGCCCATCCGGCGTTTGCGCCGGGTTATGTCACCTACGGACTGCTGCTGGGCAAGGTGGGCATGCGCCGGGAGTCATCGGTGATCCTCCTCAAGGCCAACCAGCTCGATCCCAACCTCCCGATCGTGAAGAACCAGCTCGGCAATTATCTCGCCGAGGAAGGCGAGCCGGTCGAAGCCGCCAACTACTTCATCGCCGCCATCCAGCTCGCGCCCGAAGAACCGCTCTACCACTACCAGCTTGGCACCCTCCTGGCCGAGGCACGGGACGACTTTCTCAAGAGCGGCCAGTGGAGCCGCGCCCAGCTCGACAAGGCCATGCGGGAGGCTTTCAAGCACGCGGCCGAACTCGCGCCGGATAATTTCGCCTTTGCCTACCGTTATGCCGAGTCGTTCTACGATCTTGCCGAACCGGACTGGGATGAGGCTCTCAAGATCTGGGGCGCGCTTGAGGAACGCGCCGATCCTGGCCTCGAGAAGGAGACCATCCGGCTGCAGGCCGCCAACATCCTCATCAAGCAGAAGAAGTTCGACCACGCCCGTCTGCTCCTGCTCGCCGTGGACTCCGAACAGTTGCAGGCGCAGAAACAGAAGCTGCTCGACCTGCTCGCGGTGAACCCCGAGAAATAGGGGCGCCATAATCCATCAGTCGTCGCGGGGTCCGTCCTGCCGCCGGAACTTCCCGTCCTGCCTCGTAGATGGCGCGCTCCCACCGTCGTCATGTCCCTCCTCTCGAAACTCGAACGCTCTCTCAGCCGGTTCGCCATCCCCAACCTGTCGCTCTACCTCGTCATCGGGCAGGTCCTCTGCTGGGGCCTGGCGCTGATGACCGGCTTCAACCTTGAGCGCATCGCCCTGCTGCCGGCGGCGGTGCTGACCGGCGACGTGTGGCGGCTCGCGACCTTCCTGTTTTTTCCGCCCAGTCTTAGCGTCGACACGCTCGCCATCGTGTTCCTGGCGTTCGCGTGGTACATGTTTTACCTCATGGGCAGCGCGCTCGAACACTACTGGGGCGAGTTCCGCTACAGCGCCTTCATCGGGCTCGGCTGGCTGCTCACCGTGGCCGTGGCGTTCATCACCCCGGGGGTTTACGCCTCCAACCTGTTCCTGGCCGGCAGCGTTTTCCTGGCCTTCGCCTATCTCAATCCCGACTTCACCCTGCTGATCTTCTTCATCCTGCCGGTGAAGATCAAGTGGCTGGCGCTGCTCCAATGGCTCGGCTACGGCTTCGTGCTGGTCGTCGGCCCGTGGCCGGCGCGGCTGCTCGTGCTCGCGGCCACCGGCAATTTCCTCATCTTCTTCGCCGGCGACATCCGCGACCGGATTCGCGCCGACCGCCGGCGCATGGCGCACCAGGCGGGCGTCTTCGCCGCCAGCCAGGACGAGCGCGAGGCCCGCCACCGCTGCCGCGTCTGCGGCAAGACGGATCTCACCCATCCGCAGCTGGATTTCCGCTACTGCTCCAAGTGCGCCGGCAACCAGTGCTACTGCCCCGAGCACATTTTCAACCACGAGCACGTGCTGGTGGATGAGGACGCGAAAAAAACGACCTGAGGCCGCCAGTCGCGGTTCCTTCGCGCCCGCCGGCCGCCGGCGCACGCTGGGCGGATGGCTGGCGTTCGCCAAAGAACGCTACGCGCAGCACGGCGCCGCCCTCGGCCAGGTGGCCACCACGGCCCACGACGAGGCGCTTTATCTCCTGCTGCACACGCTGCACCTGCCGCTCGACAGCGCCGCCCCGGTGCTCGCGCGGCGGCTCACCGCCACGGAGCACGCCGCGGTGGTAACGGTGCTGCGCCGCCGCCTCCTCGACCGCGTGCCCGCGGCCTACCTCACGCACGAGGCGTGGCTCGGTGCCCACCGTTTCTACGTCGACGAACGCGTCATCATTCCACGCAGCTACTTTCTGGAGATTCTCCCGCGGCTCGGCCGGCTGCTAAAAGATCCGGTCGGTGTGAACCGCGTGGCTGACGTGGGCACCGGCTCGGGCTGCCTCGCCATCCTGCTTGCCCATCGCTTTCCGCGCGCGCAGGTCGACGCCATCGATATCTCCGCCGCCGCCCTAGCGGTGGCCCGGCTCAACGTGCAGCAGCACGATCTCGCGAGCCGCGTGACCTTGCATCGCAGTGACGTCTTCGCTGCCGTTCCGCCGGCGCGCTACGACGTCATCGTCTGCAACCCGCCCTATGAGCCGTCCGCCCTCATGAAGACGATGCCGCCGGAGTTCCGGCGGGAGCCGCGCCTTGCGCTGGACGGCGGCAAGGACGGCCTCGACGTCATCCGCAAACTCATCGCCCAAGCGCGCGACCGCCTCACCAAGGATGGCGCACTGCTCATCGAGGTCGGCGGCCTGCGCGCCGCGATGGACGCCGCCTTCGGCCGGTTGAAACTCCGCTGGCTGCCCACGCGGGACGGAACCAACTGCGTGTGCCTGATCGAAGCCCGCCGGCTTGACATAGCGTTACCCCCCCTGAACCCGCCATCCATCCCACGTCTCTCGACGGGAAACATGTCAACTAATAGTTGACATGTTCAGGGGGGGTGCGGCCCGGAAACCAAGCCGGCCGCGGGGCGCCTAATAGCTCATGCGGTCGAGCTTCACCTTGCCGCGGAAGATCCAGTAAATACTGGCGCTGTACGCGAGCACCACCGGGAGGCCGAGCAGCGCAATGGTCAGCATGATGCCGAGCGTTTTTCTGGACGAGGCGGCGTTGAAGGCGGTCAGGCTGTGCTCCGGCAGCGGGTGGCTGTAAACCAGGTGGGGGTACATGCCGAGGCCAAAGATGACCATGAGCCCCGCCATCGCTGCACACGAGGAAAGGAAGGCGAAAACCTCGCGCCCGTGACTGACCTCGCGGGGAATGTTGGCGATCGCCAGCACCACCGGGATCACCACGGCGAAAAACCACGGCTCACGCCGGAAGGCCTCCGTGATGTGCGGCACGTAAAGCAGCGTCGCCAGCGTCAGGATCACATAGCACAGGATGAAGGCGATGATCAGCGGATTCACCCACCGCCGCACCCGCGCCTCCAGTTCGCCCTCGGTCTTGAGCACGAGGTAGATAGCCCCGTGCATGGTGAAGAGCGCCACTGTCGTCACGCCCATCAGGAGCGCGTAGGGGTTTAACAACCCCAGAAAGCTGCCGGCGAATTCGCCGCGCGCGTCGAGCGGCACGCCCCAGGCGATGTTGCCCATCGCCACGCCGATCAGCAGCGCCGAGCCCGCACTGCCGGCGGCGAACCCGGCGTCCCAAAACGCCCGCCAGCGCGGCGACGCGTGCTTGCTGCGAAACTCGATGGCCACCGCGCGGAAGATCAGCGCGCACAGCAGCGCCATGAACGCGAGGTAGAAGCCGGAAAACACCGTCGCATACACCGCCGGGAACGCCGCGAACAGCGCACCGCCGCCCGTAACGAGCCATACCTCGTTGCCGTCCCACACCGGGCCGATGGCGTTGAGGAAGACGCGCCGATCCTCATCCCGCCGGACGGCAAACAGGTGCAGCACGCCCACGCCGAGATCGAAACCGTCGAGGATGACGTAGCCCGTGAAAAGCACGCCCACGAGGACGAACCACACGGTGTTGAGATCGAGCGAGCCAAAGCTCATGACGCACCTCCCTTGAAGCCGGGCGCCAGCTTGCCGGCGGGCTGCAGGTCGGCGTCAGCTGGCCCGTGCTTGATCTTGTCGTTGAGCAGAAAGAGGAAGACGGCAAAAAGCAGCAGATATACGGCCATGAACATGACCATCGAGGCGGCGACCTGGTGGGCGCTCACCACCGCGGACAGGGCGTCCGAGGTGCGCAGCAGCCGGTAGACGATCCACGGCTGCCGGCCGACCTCCGCGGCCCACCATCCGGCCTGGTTGGCGACTTGCGGACCAAGGACGGAGAAGGTCAACAGCCAGAGCAGCAGGCGCGATTGCTCCAGCCGGCCGCGCCAGAGCGCGAAGGCCGCCCACGCGGCGAGGCCGATCATGGCGAAGCCGACGATGACCATCAGGTGGAACAGCTGGAAGGTGAAGTTCACCGGCGGGCGCTCGTCGCGGGGGATTTCCTTCAATCCGGTCACCGGCCGGTCGGTTTTGCCATAGGCCAGCCAGCTCAGCAGCCCGGACAAGGCCGGACCGTGGGTCTGTTCGTTTTTCTCGTCGACCCAGCCGACCAGGTGCAGCGGGGCCCGCGGCGTGGTTGCCCACAGCCCCTCGAATGCCGCCAGCTTGGCCGGCTGGTTGCGGGCCACACCCCGCGCGCTGGCATCGCCGGTGACCAGCGAGAATACCGCCGCGACAAGGGCGAGGCCGAGGCCAATTCTCACCGAGGCGAGCGCGAAATCGCGATGACGGCGGCGCAGCAGGTAGTAGGCGCCGACGCTGACCATCAGCCACGCGCCGGCCTGCCACGCGCCGGCGAGCGTGTGGCTGAGCCGGTCCATGGAGGACGGGTTGAATACCATCGCCCAGAAATCGGTGATCTCCGCGCGCGCGGCCAGGCCCTCGCCCACAATATGAAAGCCGGCCGGCGTCTGCATCCAGGAATTGGCCACCACGATCCAGATCGCGCTGAAGTGCGCGCCCAGCGCGACCATGCAGGTTGAAAAGAAATGCGTTTTCGGTCCAACCCGGTCCCAGCCAAACAACAACACCGCGAGAAAGCCCGACTCGAGAAAAAACGCGAAGATGCCCTCGGCCGCGAGCGCGCTGCCGAAGACGTCACCGACGTAGCGCGAGTAGGTGGCCCAGTTGGTGCCGAACTCGAACTCCATTACGATGCCGGTCGCCACGCCGACGGCGAAGGTCAACGCGAACACCTTTGTCCAGAACCGGGCCATCTGGTGATACAGCGGATTTTTCGTCTTCAGCCACAGCCCCTCCACGACCACCAGCAGCACGCCGAGCCCGATGCTCAGCGGCGGGAAGAGATAATGAAACGTGATCGTGAAGGCGAATTGCAGGCGCGAGAGCCAGAGCACGTCCATGACGCCGGCAGCATGCACGGCTGCCGGGCCGGTGGTAAAGCCTGTTGTCAAACGCCCCAGGGCGTCAGAGCCGTGCCGCTTCAGGGCGCCGGGTCCGCGAAGGCCGTGAACCGTGCCTGGTCGGCGGCAACCGGACCGCCCATCACCCGGGCCACCACGCCGCCGAAGAAGCGCGCCAGCAGGCCGGCGTTGAGGGTGCCAATGTATGCGTGGCCGTCGGCCTTTTCATAGACCGAGATGGTGCACGGCATGAGCACGGACACTTTGCGGGCGGAATCATCCCGCAGGATCTCGGCGGCGTGGCGCGCCTCGCACAGGTTGACGAGCCGCACCGGCAGCACCTCGCCGCCGCCGTTTTTCTTCACCGATTTCTCGAGTTCGACGACGCTTTGCACCACCCAGCCGGTGGCAAGCGCGGTCTGGGTGATTTTTTCGACGGTGGCGTCAAGGCCCAGCGGACTGGCCCGTTCGTGCAACATCAGCCGGGGAAACACGAAGAAGGCTCCGGCGCCGCCAAGGAGGAGTGCCAGAATGAGGCCAATGAGAATTCCAAGGAGCAGGGTCATGGCAAAAGGATTGAGGTGAAGCGGCTGGAACGGGGCCACTTACCGTCAGCGTAGACTCCCGGGTTTGCAAACGGCCTGGCCGGCGCGCTGCCAGGCGCGCAGGCTGCCGCCATTGGCGGTCTTGAACCCCTCGGCGGCGAGGATCCGCGCGGCCGTGCCGGAGCGTGCGCCCGACCGGCAGTAGAGGATGATTTCACGTTTTCCCACCTGGGCCAGGAATGGCCGCCATTGCTGACGCGGGCCGGTGAGGTCGCTGAACGACAGCAGCACGGCTTCCTGGGCGAAGCCGCCGGCCCACTCGCCGGGCTCGCGCACATCGACCAGCACCGCCTTCTTCTCCCGCACGAGACGCGCGGTTTCATCAGGCTCGACGCGCCGCACGCCGGCGGAACCGGCGGGGGCCAAGAAGGAGAACAGACGGTCAAGCAGGCTCATGGCGACACCATGCACTTTTCGACACCATTATCGGCGGCAGGAGCCGGTTTTTCCAGCCGGCGTGCATGAGCCATATAGTAAATGAGCGGAACGGCAAACCGGCTGATGAGGAGCGAGGCGACTTCGCCGGCCATCAGCGAGAGCGCCAGCCCCTGGAAGATGGGATCCCGGAGAATCACCGCCGCGCCCACCATCACGGAGAGCGCCGTAAGCAGCATGGGACGGAAGCGCACGGCGCCGGCGTCGACCACCGCCTCGGCCAGCGGCAGTCCCTGGCGCAGCCGGAGCTCGATGAAGTCGACGAGAATGATGCCGTTGCGCACGACGATGCCGGCGCCGGCCATGAAACCGATCATTGAGGTGGCCGTGAAGAAGGCGCCAAGCAGGGCGTGGGCCGGTAGGATGCCGATGAGCGAGAGTGGAATCACGCTCATGATGATGAGCGGCGTGGTGTAGTTCTTGAACCAGCCCACCATCAGCATGTAGATGAGAATGCAGACCGCCCCGAAGGCGAGGCCGAGATCGCGGAATACCTCGATCGTCACCTGCCATTCGCCGTCCCACTTCATGGCGGGTTCGGCGGTGTCGAAGGGCATGGTGGCGTTGTAGATCCTGACCCCAGGCTGGGTGCCACCGAAGTCGCGACCATCGAGCTTCGCAAGGGACTGGTTCATCTTCAGGATGGCATAAACCGGACTCTCGATCATCCCGGCCACGTCGCCGGTCACGTAGGTCACATTCTGCAGGTTCTTGTGATAGATGTTACGTTCACTGTGCGTCTGCTCGACGGTCACGAGCTCGCGCAGCGGCACGAGCGGTCCCCCGGCTCCGTTCAGAGCCGGCGCCTCGGCGCGGATAGGCAGTGCCAGCAGGTCGTCGGGCCGGACGCGAAGCGCGCGGGGCAGTTCGAGGATCACGTTCACGTCCTCCCGCTCGCGGGGCGCGTGCAACAGCGTGACCGGGTCGCCCTGCACCGCCATCTGCACCGTATGGGCGATGGCCGCCTCGGTGATGCCGTGCAGCGCGGCTTTCTCCTTGTCCACGTGAAAGACGGCCTTCGGCTGCAGCTCCTCGACATACCAGTCGACGTCGACGACCCCGCGGGTGGCGCGGAAAATGTCACGCACCCGGGTGGCCAGCTTGAGCCGCGCCTCCTCGGTGGGTCCGTAAATTTCAGCGACCAGCGTCTGCAGCACCGGGGGACCGGGCGGCACCTCGGCCACGGCGATGGCGGCGGCGTACTTTGCGGCAATGGCCGCCAGCCGCGGCCGGATGCGTTTGGCGATGTCGTGACTCTGTGCGCGTCGCTCCGGCCCGGGCCGGAGGTTGACCTGAAGATCGGCGACGCGGGCGCCGCGCCGCACGAAATAATGCCGCACGAGGCCGTTGAAGTTGAACGGCGAAGCGGTGCCGGCGTACACCTGGTAGTCGCGCACCTCGGGTTCGGTGCGGATGGCGGCGGCCATCTCGCGGGCGACCCGGACGGTCTGCTCAAGCGTGCTGCCCTCGGGCATGTTGAGGATGACCTGGAACTCCGACTTGTTGTCGAACGGGAGCATTTTCACCTTCACCACGCCGAGGCCGACGAGGCCCAGCGCGCCGGCCGCGAGGCCGGCCACGACCGCGAGGAAGCTCCAACGCCACGCGCGGCGGGCGATCATCGGCCCCATGATGCGCCGGTAAAGGCGCGTGAGCCCCGTCTCCGGGGCGTGCCCATCGCCGGCGTCTTCATCGTCAGCCGGTGGAACGTCGACAAAGTCGGCGGCCGGGCCGGCCGGGCGGGCATGGCCGCGCAGCATCTTGAGCGCGGCCCACGGCGTGACCGCGAAGGCCACGAGCAGCGAGAAGAGCATGGCGGCGGTCGCGCCGACCGGGATCGGCCGCATATACGGGCCCATCAGGCCGCTGACGAACGCCATCGGCAGCACGGCGGCGATCACGGCCCAGGTGGCGAGGATCGTCGGATTGCCGACCTCATCGACCGCCTCGATGGCGACCTGGATGAGCCGCTTGCGCCGGCAGCCTGGCAGACCCATGTGCCGCACGATGTTCTCGATGACCACGATTGCGTCGTCCACCAGGATGCCAATCGAGAAAATCAGCGCAAAGAGCGTGATGCGGTTGAGCGTGTAGCCATAGAGATAGAACACGAGCAGCGTGAGTCCGAGCGTCACCGGAATGGCCAGCAGCACGACCAACGACTCGCGCCAGCCGAGGAAAAGCAGGATGAGGATCGCGACCCCGAAGACCGCGAGCGCCATGTGGAAAAGGAGTTCGTTGGACTTTTCGCTGGCGGTGGCGCCGTAGTTACGGGTGACGGTCACGCCGAGATCGGCCGGGATGAGCGTGCCCTTGAGCAGGTCGACCTTCCGGAGCACGGCCGCCACGACAGCGACGGCGTTGGCCCCGGGGCGTTTGGCGACGCTGAGCGTGACGGCGGGCTGCTCGGCATCCGCGGCGACGCCCCCCAGGCCATGGAGCACATAGTCGGCCGGCTCCCCGGGGCCGTCGATGATCACGGCGACATCACGCAGGTAGACCGGCCGGCCGTCGAACACGCCGACGACCACGTTGCCGACGTCGTGCGCATCGCGGAAGAAGGTGCCGGTTTGCAGGAGCGTCTCCTGGTTGGCGAACTCCTGCGCCCCGGTGTGCGTCTGCGCGTTGGCCTGCTGGAGCATCGCCCCGAGGCTGGCGGCGCTGAGGTTGCGCGAGGCCAGCCGCTGCGGATCGAGCTGCACACGGATCTGGCGGCGGCTGCCGCCGATGAGGGTGGTCTCGGCGACCTGCGGGATGGACTTGATGGCGTCGTCCACCTGCGCGGCGATGCGCCGCAGCGTGAAGTGGTCGTACCGCGCGCTGTGGAACGTGAGCGCGAGGATCGGCACGTCGTCGATCGTGCGCGGCTTGATGAGCGGGAAGCTGACGCCGAGCGGGATGCGGTCGAAATTGGTCTGCAGCTTCTGGTTGAGCCGCACCAGACTCTGCTCGAGGTCCTCCCCCACCTTGAAACGGACGATGGTGAGATCGCCGCCGGGACTCGCGGTGGAATAGAGGTACTCCACGCCGGGAATCTCCCAGAGCAGCTTCTCCATGGGGCGGGTGACGCGGTTCTCCACGTCGCGCGCATCGGCACCGGGCATGGTGACCATGACATCGATCATGGGCACCTTGATCTGCGGCTCCTCCTCACGCGGCAGCATGAGCACCGCGAAGAGGCCGAGCAGCAGCGCGGCAGCGACGAGGATAGGCGTCAGCTTCGAATCGATGAAGAGCGCGGCCATGCGTCCGGCAAAGCCGTATTTCGCCGGATCCGGGAACGGCGAGAGGCGGGTGGCGCTCATGGCTGGATTTTCAGCGGCCGGCCTTCCCGCAGGCCGGCGGGTGGATCCACCACGAAGCGGTCGCCATCAGTGAGACCGGCAAGAATCTCCACCCGGTCGCCACGGACAGTGCCGGTCTTGACGAGACGCAGCGCGGCCCGGCCGTCTTCGACCACAAACACCCGCTCCATTTGCCCGAACATGGTCACCGCCGCGGCCGGCACGAGCAGCGCGCGCACCGGCGCGCCCGGCACCTGCACGCGGGCGAATTGACCCGAACGGACCACGGCAGCCGCGGGCACGGATAGTTTCGCTGGCACGGTGCGGGTCAGCGGATCGGCCGCGGAGGAAAGCTCGACGAGGCGGCCTTCAAAACCGGCGCCGGTCGCGGGGATTTCCACGGTGAGCGGCGCGCCGACCGCAAGCCGGGCGGCCAGGGAGTCGGGAATGCCGGCTTCGATTTGAAAGTCGCCGGTGCCCTCGATTTCCAGCAGGGGCATGCCGGGCAGGGCGAGGTCGCCGGCGTTGGCCGGCCGGCGGGCCACCACGCCGTCAAAGGGCGCCAGAATCGTTGTATAGCCGAGCATGACCTCGGCTTCACTCACCAGGGCCTGGGTCATGGCGAAGCGGTCCTCCATGCTTTTGACCATGTCGGGGGTGCTGGCGCCCTTGGCAAGGAGCGTGCGCTCGCGCTCGAGATCGCGCCGGGCCTGGTTGAGCTGGGACTGCGCCTGCAGCATGCGGGCGGAAATTTCCCCCGCGCCGATCTTCGCGAGCAGGTCGCCCGCCTTGACGCGCTGGCCCAGGGTGACCGGCAGTTCCTCGATGGCTCCCATGACCTTGGCGGCGATCACGGCGTGCTGCACCGGACGCACCGTGCCGGTCACCTCGGAAAATCCCGGCAGTTCTTCCATCCGGACCGCCGCCACGTGCACGGCGGCGGCCGGTTGATCGCCGGCGGCCTCAGGCGCGCGGTGACGGGTGCACGCCGGGAGCAGTGCGCCAGCGAGCAGAAGGGCGGCCAGACGGATACCCGGAAGGTTCATGACGGCTTTTGCTCCGTCCCCACCGCGCAGGCCCCGTTCCCCAACCCGAGCTTGCGGAGAATGATCTCGGCGGGACAGAAGCCGGTGAAGGCCGACTGGATGAGGTTGAGACTGACGAACACGGCGAGGAGCAGCCACCAGGCATTGACAAAGTGCGCCAGGGCGACACTGACCAGCACGAGGGTGCCGGCGAG
>Ga0265322_10000635_pt1 | contig 13225 bp, 17 predicted proteins | sample 41222metaG_FD_193584 | JGI IMG/M metagenome (GOLD analysis project Ga0265322, IMG submission 193584) | Rhizosphere microbial communities from Carex aquatilis grown in University of Washington, Seatle, WA, United States - 4-12-22 metaG | ecosystem: Host-associated > Plants > Roots > Rhizosphere...
TTTTGCTTCAGAACCCTTTGCTGCTTTTGATTTTGCTTCAACTCCTTCACATGACCATTTGTGAAATAACAAATCGGCTGTGCCCTTAACAGTGACTTCGACTCTATAAGGAACAGAAATATCGATGATGGTTTGAGCATCGTTAGAGACTTCACCTTTTAATACAGGTTTGTTCATTTTACCTCGTTTTTAATATGATTTGTTCATTTTCATTTAATAATGCGGTGGAAGCTTTTTTAAAGAATCCACCGCCCACACCCCACCTCACCGGAGCGTAGCACAGCGCACCAGACCGTAACATACCGGGCCTCAGCTTGACCTACCACGCCTGAAGGTAGTTATTTTCCTTTTTCTATATCGCCAATAATACTATCTATCTCAGCTTGTATCTTTGAGACGTCCAGATCAGATGGAACAGAGGAATACCGTGCTCGGACTCCGTCTTTTTTTTGCTCGTCCCAAGCCACCCATTTATAAAGAGCTGACATTTGTTCGGTCATTGTTACTATAATACTAGTTTTCTTTTTAATTACTGCAAGAATGTGTTCTGTTGTAATTTCTTTGTCTTTTTTATTTTCATTAAAAGAATCATATAAAGCTTCTTTTATAATTTGGGCTATTTCACGTCCAGTAAAATTCTCGCTGTTTTCTGCTAATTGAGTAAGGCCAAACTTATTTGGGTCTCTGCCTATTTTCTTTAAATGTATACTAAAAATATCTCTCCGTTCCATCTGCTGAGGAAGGTTAACAAAAAACACTTCGTCAAAGCGTGAGATAAGTTCTGGGGGTAGATACTGAATGCCATTTGATGTGCCTACTGTGAATATTGGATACTGACAATCTTGAAACCATTGAAGAAAGTTTCCAACGACGCGAGCTGTTACCCCACTGTCGCTAAAGGTTGAACTTTGAACACCCGCCATAGCTTTTTCTAATTCATCGATAAATAAAACCACGGGACTGACATTTTCTACGATTTTTAAAACTCGTCGTATATTATTTTCGCTTTCGCCTACTCGAGAAGAGAATATTCTACTCGGATCAAACTGTATAACAGGTAAATGCCACTCATTACCAATAGATTTTGCTATCAGTGATTTGCCTGTTCCAGGGGGTCCCACTAGAAGGACCCCTTTCATTATAGGAAGTTTATATTTTTGTCCTTCTACTGTCCATGCCCCTGAGGATTTAGTGATCCAGTCCTTTAACCGATCCATTCCTCCTATGTCATTAAAAGTTATGTCAGTTTCTAACAAGCTTAATAAATCAGTTTTGTTTATAGCCGCTTTTTTAAAATTCCGTATGAAATCCAAGTCTATTTTATGGTGTAGTTGCCAACTTTGTAGTATGGCTTGTTCTGTCTCAAAAAGACTTAACCCCTTTAAATTTTTAATTATCTCAGCGGAGGGCCTCTCTTTTTTATCCTTGATTTCTAATTTATCTGCTACACTATTGGCTTGCTCTTCAAGCAGTTTATCATCGGGGAGATCAAAATATACAACTTCACTCAGTCTCTCCAGATCTGGGGGAACGCAGACAGTTTGCGAAATGAATATAAGATTGACGGTAAAATCCGTATCGAGTTGGTATCGACTCAGTATATCTTTTATGTAACGAATAGTTTGTGCGTCGGAGATGTAATTGTCCGCGTTTAGAAAGATGTAGGACTCAAAATGTGCGTTGGTTTCATGGAATGCTTTATGTAGGATGTCATGAAGCACGTCGATAGTTGTTTGAGCTTTTGCTGCGGGCGGGGCAAAATTTGATTTGAGCAAAGTAGAGAGTTTTACTGTCTGGGCAAGGGTTTTACTGTATACGGAATATCTGTCATTTTTATTATGCTCATTGTTTAAATAATTCAAAACTTCGATGTCGCTTTCGCACGAGATAAAAATGCAGGGTCGGTTGGCTGCTAAGCAGTTGTCCAGATTAAGCATGGTGGTTCCTTTTTTATTTTGTATATGGATTTAGGAATTATTGTTTTCTGCTTTTAATATGGTGTATCGGTTAAGTAATTTAGGTTCTATTTGTTTTTGGGGTTCCTTAATAGTTTCATTTTTTGGAGCCCTCATCGCCTTTGCTCGTTCAATTTGTGCCCTTACCTTGTTTTGAGCTTCCATAGTATTGCGATTTATTTGGTCTTGAATCTGAATTGCTGTATCTACGTGTTTGATAAAGTCTTCAGGAGAGTTTAATACTTTTTGTACACAATTATTGTGATAATAATGGTACGTTGTGTCGTAGCCTGGGTGCTCGATTTGCTTTAATTTTTCAAAAGCACTTCCCTGGTAATCTTTATGGCGACAAAGAAAGCATCGATGAAATATTTTAAATCTGGGTGATAGCAGAACAAAAAAAATCGTTATCGCCATGACGGTTAAGAATGCTATTGTAATTATAAGTTTAGGGCTCATTTGTTTTCTCTTTTTAAGATCTTATATCGATCAAGAAGCTTGGGCTTCTTTTGGCTTCGTGGATGGGTGATTATCTTTTTTATTTTTGTATCAAAGTCTGGAATATAGAGGACAATGAAAACTGCCAAAAAGAAAAGAGCAATTAAAATAGTCCATTCCACTTACTCCCCTGCCCGTCTATGCCGTTGTCTTTCAGCTTCTTCTTCTCGTTGTATCTCCTGCACTTTTAAAGGAGCGAAGATTTTATCGGACATTTCCTGCAATTTTAAATGAATTTTTCCGTAAATAAAAATGAAAATTCTTTTTATTGGGTGATCTAGGATGGTCCATACTGCGGAGAAGGGCCAATAGAACATCCATACCATAATTTTGGATTTATGGGTTGATACATTTGGAATGGATAAGTAATTAGGGCGCTCTTCGATACATTGATCTCTTTTTTTAATTAAAAAGAAATACCATTTCAAGATGGCCCAGCCTGTTCCGATGGCAATATAACCTATGATAACTGCGATTGTGACCCAAGGATTTTTCACAGTGTGTGAGAAGAAGTTTCCCAACTGTATCTTGTTTCCCAAAAAATAGAATAGAGCCACTGAAACCACGAGTGTTACCGTGGCTCCTACTCCGGATCCTTTTTCTGTGGCAACAATAACAAATATTGAGGCGACAAGGAAAAGAATCCAAAACCAGGTCGAACCAAAAAGTAAAAAGCTCATCAGTAATACCTTAGTTAAGAATGTGGATTTCGATTTCTCCGGAGGCCCTTTTTACTTCCTGGATCTGATTTCCTTCTTTGATGGCCCGGTCTTTGTAGAAATTGACCGCGTAGGCCTGTTTGATCGTGTTGACCTCGTTGGTCTGGGCATCATCAAAGGAGATGTCTCCAGTTTTTGTGTTGAACTGGATATTGTGATATGACCGACGCATCTCAATAATGTCTGTACCAACATCACTGTGGTTATGTCCCATTTGCTTGAGAGTGTCTTTGAGGATCAGCATATCTCTGATTTCTGTTTGTACGACGACTTTACGTGACATGATCTACTCCTTGTTTTGGGTTTGCTCCTATTGAGCGTATTAATGGGTTTGATGAACGTCTTGGAACACGGGAGTGTGTTCTTTGTCGTCATCAGAAATTACTTTTCCTGCCATTTTTGCCAGTTCGGAAATTTTTCCGCACTGATCACTTTTTTCATTGACTTCTAAACGGGTTGTCCCGTCTTTTCCAACTACTATTGTTGTGTTTGGTAACATTTTTGACTCCTTGGGTAAAGTTTGTGTTATAGTATGATACTTGTTTTTTAAGAATTTATAAAGGGAAAAATGAATTATTTTTTGCTTTCAGACTGAAAAAGATATTTAAATAGTATTATAGACTACATTTTTATGCCCTTACTCCTTGAAGTTACATCCGTTTGGATAATCCCAGTCGAACCAATTACAATCCTTATAAATAGGATCATTTTCATCCGTAACCCGAAAAGTATAACGCTTACTAGTAACCCCATACTTAGATATAAATCCATCAGGTAAAATCATCTTAGACACGTTAACATCAGGAGTATCAAACGGGCCTGCAAAGCATAACCTACTCGCGTCATCTATGACCCAGTAGTTCATACCATTCTCCTTATCAATTTAAACATATTATCTTTAAAAAGATTAAAGGTCATTTTACGCATCATTCGTTTAAGTTGTTTGGTGACAGCCCGATCACTTTCTTTCACATTAGTATACCCCATCGCATAATACTTATTTTTTACGCCAACAAAAGAAGTAGGTTCAGGCTCTTCAGCACATACATGCAGACTCCCAAACATAAACTTATTTAGTTGAACTAGCTTGTCACACTTAGCGCAATGAGTGTATAACTTATTTCCGACAGTTATAATCTTATGTTCATCCATGATTTTATGACCTCATGTCCTCGATAGTCGCTTTTCTTGGCTCTTGCCAGTCCGTATCCTTGTCACATCGCCTCCGCGGTGGGCCAGCTATAGCCGTCCAAATCTACCGCGTACCTAGAAAAATTTGAGAACTCTCCATAGGGTTCTTTTGTTTTAAAAAATTTAATAGGCACTGAATATCTCCCCGAAATCAGGTCGGATAAAAGATAGGCGGTCGTTTTTGAATTCGACGTAGAGACTAAATTTTGTTTCAACGGGATCTTTGGGATCTTTTCTAATAAAAAAAGTTTTTTGATCATTATTTTGACCGTTTATAGATCCAAATTTTGATTCGTAGTCTTTTCTTGAGGACCCTATTTTTAGGCACCCAATGTTACCTTTGAAGACCTCAATGCTGTAGAGTGTCGTGGCGAAATCATTTTGCATAAAATAGAAGGTTGCATTGGTGTACCTGTATATGATTTTCTGGCCCTCATAGTCCCCCGCGAGAACGGGAATTTTTTCGATCGATAGAGGTTTTCCTATTTTTTTCTCGATTTCTTGAGGAACGAGGAAGTCTCTGACATCGAGGCCGTAGGGTTTTACGGCGATGGTGCCAAGACAGTTTAATCCAGTATCTCCTCTATTATAAAGATGTCCGGTAGAGGCACACCCTACGAAGAGGAGACTTGAAAGAATCGTTAAAATGGCATAGGTTTTGTTTCTCATATCATATTATACCATCTGCGGTAGTGTCTTTGCACCTTCTTTCCAAGGCCGACAGAAATTTTTGGTTTCAAGGATCGCCGCCAGATCATCCATTTTGAGCTCATGCAAAAGTTTTTTTAGATCGAAATTTCCTGAGTAATAGGAATCAATAAGTGAGTCGTAGTCCCATCCCCCTGACTGAAGTGGAAATTGTTTGTCCTCTAAATATTCTACGATATCAGCGGGATCAAGCTGTTCCAGGACTTCTTCGGGATCCACGTCGACTTCGAAGTTGCCTAGGCTGGTAGTAACGCTAACATTTCTCATCGTTTAAAGCCTCCAAGAAAAAGGTGGTCTGATGTAATATAATAGGTAGAAAGACTAAAAATATAAAGTAAAATTTTGTAATAATCTATTAATTTTAACCGCTTAAGTAATTAAGCGGTTAAGTAGAATTTAAAAGGAGGTTTTTATGAAAGCTGCACTGTTACTTGTCTTTCTTTGCTCGCTCTGTTGGGCTGATTCGCAGTGGGGGTATTACTCATCTGCAACTCAATATATAGAAAAGAGATACGTAAAATATCAGGCAGAGTATGCAATAAAAAATAAGACGCATTTCATGCACGAATATTTTCCCGTTAGTCTTTTTCCATTATTTTGTTTGCCGAAGAATAGTGTCGATCTCAAAGGGTATGATATCGGATATCTTTGCGATACGGTGTCCGTATGGAGAAAGACGGGACACCTGAAGATTGCGATGCTGAGTTTTTACAGGACTGACAAGCGGCCACCTTCAAAAACGTATACTCTATTTTCTTTCTATTTCAAACCAAAGGTCGAGACTTGGGTGGAAGAGAGTCCCCCTATTAAAGTGGTTCTGGGAATCACGAATAAGGACCGGGGGTATTATGGCGTGCCTGGAGTTGCGGACAAGGACCAGGGGGACTATGTGGGAATTACTAGCAAGGACCGAGTTTTAAGAAAATAAACAAATAATCTTTTAATTTTTGATTGATAGGCATGAAGACTATTACGTCGAGCCTTCGGAGGCTTTCTTTTGAAATGAGCAGGGCCTCCGAGGCCTCTTTCTGGGCTGAAAAGATCAAGGATAGATTTGGGTTACCTTGCCGAGCTGACTCAAAAATCGATGGTATTTATTGGATTTTAAGAGAGACCTACAATATTTTTAGACCTATTCCACCTAATTTGATAAAAGATTGTGATGTAACTGCGTTGATTTTTAAATATCTAGGTGAGAATAAGCCTTTGTATCCAAATCATGGTTTTTTTAGGGAAAGCGATAAGACTGTAACCCTTAATTCGGACATGTTCATACACCCAGATCAGCCTGAAGACTTTTTTAATAAGAATCAGTATTTTGTAACTAGAGCTGAAGAGACCGTTTATCACGAATTCGGCCACGGGTTTGATTCCTGTCATGGGGAGCTATCCTTACAACCTGCTTGGATGAAATTATCTGGTTGGAGTAAGGAACCAGGTCCAGGTCTCGAAAGACTTCATATTAAAGACGAGGGTGCTCCAGAAGTTATAGGGGAATATTATTTTGATTCTATGTATAAAGCTAAAGGATTTACTCGTTATTACGCAATGAGAAATCCATGGGATGATTGGGCTGATACGTTTGCATATTACCTTTCCGACTTAAAAAATAAAGTTCCTGTCGCTAAGGCTAAGTATTTTGATAATCTTTTAAAAAAATATTATTAATTGATTTATAATTAACTTTTTTTTAACTATTATAATTAAGGAGCGTCTCATGAAAAAGGTAGCTGCTTTTTTAAAAGCCTGGTTTCTTAAGGAAGAGGGCAAGATCTCAATGACGAAATTACTTGCCACTGTTGCGTCCCTATGTGGAATTGTAGTAGCACTACAGTCACAATTAATCTCAGCAGGGTTCACGATTCCTGCCCAATACATTCCCTATTTTAAGTTTGCTGGGGTTATAAGTGCTCTGATAGCTATGGTAAAGATGAGGAATAATATCACTAACAGTTCGACGGGAAATTCAGCTCCGGTTCAGCAAAACCCTGCTGCGAGCCCGACGACAAATGATATTCCTTAAGCTTATCTACCAGGCGTAGAAAAAGTATGGGCACCGTTCTTTAAGAGCGGTGCCTGCTTAAATTTAGATCTGAATAAAATGAGGCCTTCTTGAATTCTACAATATCTCTCGCTTTAATTGTTCGGGATTCATCCGCTACTCTCGACAAGTGTCTCTCAACATTTAAAGAGATAGCTGAAGAAATAGTGGTTGTTGATACGGGATCCGTGGATAACACCGTAGAGATAGCCAGAAAATATACTGATAAGGTTTTCTTTTTTAAGTGGGTAGATGATTTTTCTGCTGCCAGAAATTTTTCTCTCTCAAAATGTACTTGTGATTTCATATTTTGGGTGGACTCGGATGATTATATCCTTCCAGAAGATATTCAAAAAGTAAAAAATCTGGATCTTTCTGATAAAGAAATTGTGATCTGTAACTACGTATACTCTCATGAGCCTGTTTGTAACGTACCGAGAGAGCGCATAATCCGAAGGTCGTTAGGGTTAAGATTCGAGGATGAAATTCATGAATACATTCCTTTAACAACAGCTAAGGTCTATGTATCGGATGTTTCTACCCAACACGATAAGCAAAAAGGTTCTTCTGAAAGAAATTTAGCTCTCCTTGAGAAAATAGTTTTAAAATCAAAAAAAGGGGATACATATTCTTGTAGCTCCAGAAACCTATATTACTTGGGCAAGGAATTTTTTGAGATTTTTAGATACGACCAAGCTATCATTTATCTCGAAGCTTTCGTAAAAAGAGAGGACTCTTTCTGGGAAGATGTTTATCAAGCACATTATCAGCTTGCTAATTGCTATTTGAATAAAGGTAACGAAAAAAAGTTTAAAGAACATGTATACGAATCCATGAAGGTTGAAGAACAGCGAGCTGAGCCTTATTATCTTCTGGGCCAGTTTTATATGAATAAACAACAATGGGATAAGGCAATTCATTGGTTTGATTTATGTACTCACGTTAAACGGTCTAAAGATCTTCTTGCATATTATGAACCGGATTATTCTGGTTATCTGCCTTGGTTAAATCTTACAATTGTCTATAATAATATTGGGGATACAAAAAAGGCCCGTGAATGTAATAAAAGAGCCCTTGAATATCGACCGCAAGATGAAAGAATGCTGAACAATGAAAAAATATTTTCAAGGACGGAGAAACAAGAGAAGAAAGACGGCGCCGGCAAAAAATTGAATTTAGGGTCTGGAAATAAACCTTACCTGGATTACATTAACGTAGATATTTTTAAAAGCTCTATAGTTAATGAAGTCTTTAGTTTTATTGAAATTCCCTATAAAGATGAGAGCATTTCTGCAATTCACTCTGATCATTCCTTAGAACATGTTTCTTTTGCCGAAGTTGAACAGGCCTTAAAAGAATGGTACAGAGTTTTAATGCCTCGGGGTGAGCTCCATTTGATGATGCCTGATTTTGAAGACTGTTGTAGAATGTATCTCACAACCACTGATAAACGTATGACAGCTTCAGGCCATGATGCCAAGTGGTGGTATAAACGCACGATTTACGGCATTCAAACCAGCCTGGAAGGAGAACCTGATGAGGCTCAATTCCATTTATCGGGGTTTTCCCGCGGTGAAATGCAGGGGCTCATTGAAAAAACAGGGTTTCAAGTGAAAGATGTTAAACCGTATGACGGTTCGGATACCCCGAGTTTCGAGATACTTGCAATTAAACCAATAACCTCTCTTAAAATTGGTTGGGTGTGCCCTCCTATATGGGAAGCGGCCCAGTCCAGGATCCGGGTCTTGAACGTGGATCGATGGTTGAAATCAAAAGGATATCAATCAGAGCTTGTTGACTACAATGACATACTTGAAAAGGGTTTCGACATTGCCATAATTGGTAAAGGGTTTACTGGAGAAAGTTATAACTGGGTAAGAATTCTGAAACAATACGGGAAAAAGGTTTATTGTGACCTCTGCGAGAGTGTTATAGAGTACCCTTATGTTCGGGAGACCATTGCCTTGTGCGATAAAGTAATCTGTTGTTCGCGGGCCCTTGCTGAGCTCTACAGCACGGTGAATCCAAATGTGATAGTTATAGAGGACGCTTGGGAAAATTAAAAAAGGAGGTATCATGAAAAACGTATTTTTTGGAGTTCTATTATTTGCAATTTCTTTTGGCACGTATAGTCAGAGCCTAGATAGCTTGATTTTAAAAGGGCAGAAGGGCATCAATAGAGTACAACACCTTAAAAGTTTTATTCCAGGAAACGGGTCTAAAGAGACTCCGACAAAGAGTTATGTTATGAGGGGTCCTTCTCTTTATATGGCACAAGCACAGCGTGTTGATGACCTTGAAGCCTCTGTTATTAAGCTCACTATTATTTGCGACAATTTGCAAAAACAGTCCGATTCACATTCCGACAACCAGGAGCTTTTTCTGAAGTTATTCGAGATTTTATTTGGGGGAATCGTGTCTATTGTTATAGCGGTTATGGGTTATAAATTTTCTAAAAAGAGTGGTCAGTCTTTACCCGCGGATGGCCCTGGATGAAAATATTGTTTGGAACGCTACTTTGTCATCGGGATGTAGAGACCTTTATTTTTAATTGGTTCGTATCGAGAATCCATTTAAAAAGAGGTTTTTCTATTCCCCATCTTATTTTGAATGATGGGACTATAACCGAAGAGGATTTCGTTAAGCTTGATAAGCTCACGAACGTCTTCATAGAAAAAGATAAAGTAGATTTTTATAACATCCAAGAGCCAATATATACTGCAAAGCTAAAATTATTTGAAATAGGTTTCATGAAATATGGCGCCGAAAGAGTAGTAGTTCTTGATTCGGATGTCTTCTTTTTTCGTTCCTGGGACTCGGACTTGGCCGATATCTTGTTATCTGAAGCCATTGCTTTAATGGATTTTGGATACAGTTGCGGGCCGGAACAACAGAGATACGAAGAGATTTTTAAAGCCCCTCGCAATAGCACGACTCCAACTTGTAATACGGGTATCTTTTCGACCATACCCGAACATTACCATAGAATTTTATTAAATTTGGCTAAGCAGATAGATATCAATGAATTTCATATATTAGGTGATCAAGGGATTTGTTTTGCTGCCTTTAATGGCATGCTTAATTATATCCAAGGTATTAAGGTCGCGGCCCCGGGGGCGGGCCTTCATAAAGAAGTATGGGATTGGTTACTCAGTCAAAATGGTATGCATCTTTTAGGCATGAAATCGAGAAAAACAGAGTACTATTCGATTATTGAGCACACTCTGAATCTTCTTCCTAAAGAGCTTTCGATGGGATCATTTATTCCAGATGTCTATCAAGCAGATGGGGCAATGTATTCTTATGATGTGTACGACTTTGAAAGGCCTCTACAATCTTATCCTTCTTTATGTGGAGGAAGATATCTTACAGATGCAATATATTTGGCTGGAGATAGTAAAATCACATGGACGTTACCCCCACAAATAACAAGGTTTGATGCGGAATTAAAAATATTAGACTACAGTGCCAAAGAGAATATAAGCCCTATAGAAATTAATGCCCGGCAATATAACATAGGCTCAATAAGTGTCCCTGTAGATGGCCATAAATTAGAGATTAAGACCAATCCCGGGGTTCGTACCTTTTACGCTCTTGTTCGTCCAAGATTATCCTATAACATAGAGATTCCAACAACTGCTTTTGAAAGTTAAAGATGACATTAAATAAAGTAGTTTGGCTTACACCTTATGGGCAGGATAAATTATGGGATCCCGCTTTGCGATTACGTCGTATAAATGTTCATGAGCAATTTAAAAAATTCGGAATAAATTCCGTTTTTATTTTTAATTGCCTTGATCATAGTGATGAGTATTTATTTGATCAATTTAAAGATTCGGATGTCGTTGTATTTACTGAGCAAAGTAAACGGGAGCTCAATCTAACTAAAGAGGCACATAAAAGAGGTATCCGAACTATTCGTGATCATTGTGAGTGTATGTTCGGTTTCCCTTATCAGGATGAATGTTTTAAAGAAACAGATCTTATAATCTGTAGCTCTACCTTTATTACTCAAGAGTCTTTAAAAAAAGGCTATAAAGTGTGGTTTATCCCTGATATGTGGGAGCCGACTCCTTTATGCAAGGTAAGAAATACTTCCAAAAATTTGCACGCTGTATTTATGGGTAGCCAGGGCCCTTTAAGGATGTTAACAGGTGATTATGGTAGAGCTATTAAAGAAGCCGGCTATGAACTTGATATCATATCTGATTCAGATATAGGTAAACGGTGGGGGCCTGATTCATGGGTCCAAGATTATATTCATGCCGATATAGCTTTGTGCCCGCAAGATATACAGATTTTTCCGGGGAAGAGTAATGTCAGGACAGCTCAAGCGCTCGGTACGGGATACCCTACAATAGCAAGCCCGTTACAGAGTTACAAAGAGTCTTTTGATGATGGGGCTAGTGGGGTTATAGCTTATACTCCAGAGCAGTGGAAGGATGCCCTGATACTTTTAAAAGACCCAGAGGTGCGTTTAAAGATGCACAAAGCGGCCGTTTCACAGTCAAATAAGTATTCTCCTGAGAATATAGCTAAAATGTGGTACCTTCAAATGTTAGAGGTGAATTTATGATTTATGATTGTTTTATGTTTTTTGATGAGCTCGAACTACTTGATCTTCGTCTTAATTATTTAAGCCCTATTGTTGATCGTTTTGTCTTGGTGGAGTCTACCAAGACACATTCTCTAAAGGATAAGTCTCTTTTTTTTGAAGAGAATAAGCATTTATTTGATAAATTTCTTCCAAAGATTGAGCATGTGGTCGTTGAGGACCTGATAAGTACAGACCCTTGGCAAAATGAGATAAAACAGCGAAATGCTATTATGAGGGGTCTAAGTAAATGTTCTGGAGAGGATATCATTGTCTGTTCTGACTGTGATGAGATACCGAGGATCGAGAGCTTTTCTGAGTTTAATGATGAGGGCCCTTTTATGGGGTTTGTTCAGAGCATGTACAACTATTACTTTAATGGGCTTACTGATACACAGTGGTGCGGTTCTAAAATTTGTCGTTATAAGAGTATGACAGAGACCTCTCCAAATGATTTTAGATGGTCTTGTATTGAAAACCGCTTTGCTATTTTTAATGGTGGCTGGCACTTTAGTTTTATTGGAACTCCTGAAAGGATAGCAAAAAAAATACAGTCTTTTTCTCATATGGAGAGGGACATTCCTGAATACACGGACTTAGAAAAGATACAAGAGAGGATGGATAATGCAGTAGATCCTTTTTCTCGGCCTATCTCTTTAAAATATGTCCCATTAGATTCTTCGTTTCCGTCATACTTACTAGAAAACAGAGATAAGTTTAAACATTTGATTAAGGACGTATTGTGATATACGATTGCTTTATGTTTTTTGACGAGCTCGAATTGCTCGATCTCCGTCTAAATTATTTAAATTCTGTGGTTGATCGATTTGTTCTTGTTGAAGCCACGAAGACTTTTTCTTTAAAGGATAAGCCCTTGTATTTTCAAGAAAATAAGAGTTTATTTTCAAAATTTCTTTCAAAAATAATACCTGTGAGTATAGAAACTCTTTCAAGTACCGACCCTTGGGAGAATGAAAAAAATCAACGTAATGGAATTATGTGGGGTCTAACCGATTGCGTTGATAATGATATCATTATATGTTCGGATTGTGATGAGATACCACGGATCGAGGCCATGTCGGGGTTCGATGAACGGGGACCTTTAATGGGATTTAAACAGGATGTGTATTACTATTATTTTAACGGGTTAACTAATATGCAATGGTGTGGGTCAAAGTTATCCCGATACGGGAACCTCGTAAAGGCTTCCCCAGATGAGTTTCGACAGACCTGTCTTGGTGGAACGAATTTAATGATTTATAATGGGGGCTGGCATTTTAGTTACTTGGGTAATCCTGAAAAGATTGCCCGAAAAATTCAAGCCTTTTCGCATCAGGAATATAATTTTCCAGAGTTTACGAAACTTGAAAAGATTCAAGAACGGGTAAATAATGGTGCAGATATATTTTCCCGTGAAAATAATCCGATACGATATGTTCCTTTAGATTCTTCGTTTCCGTCATATTTACTAGAGAACAGAGATAAGTTTAAACATTTGGTGTACAATCGTCAACCACCC
>Ga0265322_10000636_pt1 | contig 13220 bp, 11 predicted proteins | sample 41222metaG_FD_193584 | JGI IMG/M metagenome (GOLD analysis project Ga0265322, IMG submission 193584) | Rhizosphere microbial communities from Carex aquatilis grown in University of Washington, Seatle, WA, United States - 4-12-22 metaG | ecosystem: Host-associated > Plants > Roots > Rhizosphere...
AGCAAATCGGGGATTACCTGATCGGTGGCGGCAAGAATTCCGATGGCAATCGGAAGATCGAAGGCCGAACCTTCTTTTTTTATATCTGCCGGAGCGAGGTTGATGGTAATGCGCTGTCCCGGCCATCGAAAGCCGGTCGTTTTAATCGCGGCATAGACGCGGTCTTTACTTTCTTTTACGGCGTTATCCGGCAATCCCACAACTGCTATACTGTGCGATGCCGGAGCAATATGAGTTTCGACCTGCACCAAGTGAGCGTGGATGCCGAGTGTTGAGGCGCTTAAGACATGAGAAAACATGAAAAACCCTCCCGGATATTTCAAGGAAGATACTCATTCTTGAGAAAATACACAAGAAAATATATCCATTACGGGACTCTTTTTATCGAAAAAATTGTTCTTTTTTATAGGAAAGGATTGCTTTTCCACAAATAATTCTGTATCATAATGAAGGTTTGATGAATTCCATTTCTACACGTTACCCGTTTGTGACCTCCTTTCTCACGAGAAGAATTTTTCGAGTCTTCTCTATTCTTATTCTTGTCATCATTGCCGGCTGTTCGACGTACAAGAATGTGACCGCGTATTTTAATACGTATTACAATGCATCAAAACTTTTTTCCGATGCGGAACGGGATATCGATCAGACACCGCAGAAGGATCGTGACACGAATTATTTTGCCGCGTATAACGTCTCGAAAGCGACTGAAGATAACCTCGATAAAGTGATTGAAAAATGTTCCAAGATTCTTCAGAATTATCCCCAGAGTTCGTGGACCGAAAATGCCATTATGATGATCGGCAAATCGTATTTTTATAAAGGGAAGAATCAATCGGCCGTCAGAGAATTCACGGAACTTCTGGATAATTTCCCGACAAGCAGTTCCCGGTTCGAAGCGAAGTTGTGGTCGGCAAAAGCATTATACCTGATGAAAAAAGAGGATAAAGTATTGCCTCTTGTGAGTGAACTTTTAGATGAAGCCCGGCGAGAGGGAAAAAACGATATCCTTCTGGAAGATCTGCTGCTGCAAGGACAGATATTTTTTGAGCACAACGAATTCGATCAGGCATCGTCGACCTACGCACTTGCCGTTGAGGTTTCCGGTGACGATAATCTGCGCGCCATTGCACAAAGCCGTCTTGCTACCTGTTATGAACTCCTCGGCGATAACAAACAAGCAGCTGTAACATACGGGAAAGTGGCGCATTTTCATCCGAATTTTTCGCTGGAGTTCCAGGCACGCTTGAAGGAAGGGATGATGTATTCCATGTCCGGTGATCACCAACATGCTCTGGACCTCTTTGACGATTTGCGGCACGAACCGTTGAAAACAGATCAGCACTCTCTTGTTGATCTTGAAACGGCAAATACCTATCGCCGGCTTGGCGACACGGCTCGTGCATTGGGATGGTACCGATATATCGATACGACCTATGTCCATTCCGATGCGGCTGCCAAAAGCTACTATGAATGCGGCAAACTGTATGAGAAAGGTCCGCGAGATTACAAATTAGCATTGAAGTATTACGATAAAGCCCGATCGGAAAATACGACATCGGACATAATCCCGATCGCGTTGCAAAAGTACAATGTATTTACGAATTATTTTTCATGTTATAAGAGTTATATTTATTATGACAGCCTTTTCGTCAAGGCACTCCATCAGGATAGTATCGCACAGGCAAAAAAAGATTCTCTGGCACTCTACGGTAATTTGCTGACGCAGGATATTCATAGCGATACGACGACGGATAAGAACCGGTTATTTTCCGGTTTGAACGATTCACTGAAGAATCTTCAGAATCTTGCTGTTGCAAAAATCGGTTCCGACTCATCCTTACGAAAAATCGATTCATCAAAAGTACGTGCAAGCCAGCTACTCGCCGATTCTTCCCGTGCTGCATTAAAACCGCCCGACGTTTCGATCGGCCAGCGGCAACCTCCGGAAGAGGATGACGATGACCGCGATCATTTCGAATCACACCATCGGAGAAACGAAAAAGGGGCGAACGATCCCCGTCTTGCCCGGGCAGAAGCCGGTGCCATGAATTTGAAAAATCTTCACGATGTTCCGCTCGGTAAAAAGGATTCGGTGGGGAGCCAGCAAAAAATGGCCGGAGCGATCCTGCCTTCCGCATTGTCCAAAGATACGCTTCGTTTCCTGATTGCTCAATCGCAATTCGAACTTGCCGGGTTATTCTTTTTGCAATTAAATATACCTGATTCCGCTCTGTTCTGGTATCAACATGTCGTTGACGAATTTCCGAACTCTCCTTTTGTCGTGAAATCCCTCTATGTCATGTCGCAAATCTACCTCACTGTTCCGGATTCTGCCAAAATGGATTCGGTTTATACAATCATTCTTAACCGGTTCGGGAAAAGTGAGTATGCGCGGGAGGTTAAAAAATTACAGGGTTTGGAGGTGAATGTAACGGAGCAGGATTCTCTTGAACAAAAATATCAAAACGCCGAAAAAAATCTGCAGGATGGAAAGGTTCGCGATGCACTCGCGAACTACCGTGAAATTGCCGACGGTGATTCTACTTCTCCGTTCACTCCAAAAGCAATGTATACGGTTGGGTGGATTTATGAGAGTCTCCTTTTCAAAAATGACAGCGCAACATCATGGTACAAACGTTTGATGAAACGATTTCCGAATTCTCTGTATGCTTCCGCTGTTCAACCGAAAGTTGCCGTGAAGGAAAACCCTAAATCCTTATCTCAGTATATCAAGATTAAAGAAATCCCTCTGATGAGATCTCTCGGAAATACTAAACCGGATTCGACGGCAATTCTGAAAGAAATCAAAAATGTCAACGAAGAAAATACAGACGAGGATGAAGAATTGAAACAGGGGATACATGGCACCCATGACGATGAGGATGAAGATACCGATACCAATGATGAGGATACTACCAATACGGACGATGATAATAATAATTGATATCGCTTTTATCTATGATTCAAACAGTATGTCCGGTTACTTCGAACCTCCAGGTAGGACCGGCGATTTACGTCCTGAAATTTCACTCTCCTGAAATCGCTTCTGCGGTACAGCCCGGACAATTTGTCAACGTCAAAGTGAACGATGCATTCGTTCCGCTGTTGCGCCGTCCGTTCAGCGTTTATTATGTTGAAAAAGAAGAAGTCGCCCTGATTTTTAACGTTGCGGGAACCGGAACAGATATCCTTTCGAAAAAAAAAGCAGGGGAAACTGTCGATATTATCGGTCCGTTGGGAAGCGCATTCCGCCTCGATGATCGATACGAAACCGCTCTTCTTGTCGGTGGAGGAATGGGAGTTGCTCCACTTCCAATGATGACATCGAAATTGGAACATTCGTCAAAAACCGTCGTGACATTGTTAGGCGCACGTTCAAAAGACTTTATCATACCGGCATATTTGAAAAATATTTCCATTGCTACGGATGACGGATCGATCGGTTTTCACGGTACCGTCGTCGATCTTCTTCGAAAAGGATTATCCGGCCGGATGTATGTGAAACCGAAGATTTTTGCCTGTGGTCCGAATCCGATGCTGAAAAGTGTTTGCAACGTTGCGGAAGAATTCCATGTGCCGTGCGAACTTTCCCTGGAAAGCGTTATGGGATGCGGGATCGGCATCTGCCAGGGATGTCCTGTTGAACGAAACGATGGCGAGAAAAAATATGCGTTGGTCTGCAAAGAAGGTCCCGTTTTTGATTATACAGCCATTCGTGTGAAATGAGAATGCAAACTGAAGTTATCATAGGATCGTTGAAACTTAAAAATCCTGTTCTCGTGGCGTCCGGTACGTTCGGCTATGGAGATGATTGCCGTGACCTCGTGGATGCAGGCAAGCTCGGGGGTATTATTACGAAATCACTTTCGCTTCGCCAGCGTGACGGCAATCCGCCGGTACGCATCGTCGAGACGGCAAGCGGAATGTTGAACTCCATCGGGCTTGCCAATATCGGCGTCGAGAAATTTATTCAAGAAAAATTACCGTATCTGAATTCACTTGATACCGCTGTTATCGCGAACATTGCGGCAAGTTCCATTCAGGAATATTGTACTGTTCTTTCGATGCTGGAAGGCCAGGAAGGAATCGACGGGTATGAAATCAATGTTTCCTGTCCGAACGTGAAGGAAGGCGGACTGAATTTCGGAACGAATTCCGCTATGACTGCCGAAATCACACGTGCGCTTCGGAAATTAACACGCAAGACATTGATTATCAAGCTGACACCGAATGTAACGCACGTTTCGGAATTCGCGCGTGCCGTGGCCGGTGAAGGTGCCGATGCAATTTCACTCATTAATACTGTCATCGGCATGGCGGTCGACATCCGAACGCGCACACCGAAACTCTCGACCGTCACGGGCGGACTTTCCGGTCCGGCGATCAAACCGATCGCTCTGGCAAAGGTGTATGAAGCGGCTCAAGCGGTAAAAATTCCTCTGATCGGCATCGGCGGTATTATGACTGCTGAAGATGCGATCGAATTTCTTCTCGTCGGTGCGTCGGCAATTCAGGTTGGGACGGCAAATTTTATCGATCCGTCTGCCGGTGTGAAAATTGCCGAAGATATTGTTCGATATGGAGAACAACATCATATTGCTTCTGTAAAAGAACTGGTCGGGGGATTACATGTGGTCAAAGGGATGTCGGTTGTCGAAAGCTGGTTGTAAATTCTTTCCATAAAGTATTCATGACGTCGTTGAAGAAGACATTGCAATCGTTGTATGACCTTCAGATGTTCGGGATGAAGGTTGGATTACAAAACATTTGGTCATTATCGGAGAGTTTTGGTCATCCCGAATTACAGTTTCCGTGTATTCATATTGCCGGAACAAACGGAAAAGGTTCGACTTCGTCGATGATTGCATCGATCCTGACCGCGTCGGGATATCGCACAGGATTGTATACGTCGCCTCACCTGGTTCATTTTGCCGAACGCATTCGGATTGACGGCAAGCCGATTCCGGACCGCGAGATCGCCCGTTACACAAAAGAAATGATGCCCGCGATCAAAAAAATACAGGCGACTTTTTTTGAAGCTACAACAGCGATGGCATTCCGGTATTTTGCCGACCAATCGGTCGATATCGCAGTCATCGAAACCGGTTTAGGCGGGAGACTTGATGCAACGAACATCGTTGCACCGTTGTTGAGTGTGATCACCAATATCGGATTCGATCATACGGAACATCTCGGGAAAACGCTTTCTGCCATTGCCGGTGAAAAAGGCGGTATTATCAAACCGTTTGTCCCGTGTGTTGTCGGCGTGAAAAATGTCGAAGCCCTTCGGCGGCTGAAACAAATAGCACGGGAACAGGAATCACCGTTTATACAATCCGAAAAAGTGACTTCTATCCATCGTAAAAATACTTCCTTGCAGGGGACGCTTGCAGAAATTACGGTGAACGGAAAAAAGTATGACGATCTTTCCATTTCGTTACCGGGAGATCACCAAACGGGGAATGCACGGATTGCAATGACTGTGATTGATGAGCTTCAGAATCGTTTTGGGTATAAAAAAATTCGACCGGCAACGGTTGCGAAAGGATTGTCGAACATTCAACGGTATTCGGGCCTGCGCGGACGGATCGATCTCATTTCCACATCGCCCATCATCGTTGCCGATGTTGCGCATAATCCTGATGGAATGCGAACCTTGTTGGACGCACTGAAAAAATTGGTTACAGGCAAAATATTGCTGGTGTTCGGAGTAATGGCGGATAAAGATTATAGTGAAATGATTCGTTCTATGAGACCGATTGTACGAGAAATGATTGCCGTTAAGCCGGAAATTTCCCGTGCTTTGGATAGCCGATCTATCGTAAGAAAAGCTCATGAATACGGAATCAAGGCATTGGATGGAGGATCCGTAAAAAATGGGATTTCGGCGGCTCGTAAGGATTTGCGGAAGGATGAAACAATGCTTATTGCGGGATCGCATTATGTCGTGGGGGAAGCATTGACATTTCTGAAGCTCGCTTCCAAGACTTGACTTTGTTGAGGAAACCAATTATATTGACAAATATATAGCACAGTATGTTTGTATGTGCCCAATTTGTCAACCGCCTTTTTGCACATCAATTTATAATCCTCAATAAAAAGTTATTGTTAGCAAGTCATCATTTACCATGCAATTGTTAGCGGGGGTTTTTTCTCTCTCAGCATGTTATTCACTTACATTATAGGAAAGCATTAGCATCATGCCCATGGACATCACCGAACTGAAATCGAAAAAGATTTCAGAATTGACAAAGATTGCCAAAGAGTTGAATATTGCCGATTACACTGATTTGCGCAAGCAGGATATGATTTTCAAAATCCTGGAAGCACAAACGGAAAAAGACGGGCTCACATTCAGCAAAGGTGTTCTTGAAGTACTTCCCGACGGTTATGGGTTTCTCCGTTCCGTCGATTACAATTACCTTCCGTCTCCGGACGATATTTACGTTTCACCATCTCAAATTAAAAAATTCAATTTGCGCACCGGCGATTCGGTAAGCGGACAGGTCCGGCCACCGAAGGAAGGTGAGCGGTTCTTTGCACTGTTACGTGTCGAAGCGGTCAATGATGAAAACCCGGACAAGATCCGTGATCGTGTATTGTTCGATAATCTCACCCCGCTCTATCCGAACAGCAGGTTAACGCTGGAAACTTCTCCCGGAGAATACGCCATGCGTATCATGGATCTTTTGGACCCGCTCGGAAAAGGACAGCGCGGCATGATCGTCTCTCCACCGAAAGCGGGAAAAACCATTCTCCTTCAGAAAATCGCCAACAGTATTTTGCGCAATCATCCGGAAGTTTTTCTCATTGTCTTGTTGATTGATGAACGTCCGGAAGAAGTGACCGACATGGAACGATCGGTGAACGCCGAAGTCGTCAGTTCCACGTTTGATGAACCGCCGGAACGTCACGTTCAGGTTGCCGATATGGTTCAGGAAAAGGCGAAACGTTTGGTCGAAGCGAAAAAAGATGTCGTCATCCTGCTCGATAGTATCACCCGTCTGGCTCGTGCTCATAACACGGTGGTTCCTCACAGCGGAAAAATTCTGTCCGGCGGCGTTGACGCGAATGCATTGCACCGTCCCAAACGTTTCTTTGGCGCGGCGCGTAACGTTGAAGAAGGCGGAAGCCTTACGATCATTGCCACTGCCTTGATCGAAACGGGAAGCAGAATGGACGAAGTGATTTTTGAAGAATTCAAAGGTACGGGAAACATGGAAATTATTCTCGACCGCAAGCTTGCCGATAAACGTATCTTCCCGGCAATCGATGTGAATCGTTCCGGTACGAGAAAAGAAGAGATACTGTTTGAACCGGATGAATTGAACCGTGTCTGGATTTTGCGCAAATTCCTCAGTGATTATTCCACGGTGGAAGCGATGGAATTTCTTGTCGAAAAGATGAGAGGAACAAAATCCAATAAAGAGTTTCTCAAGTCGATGAATAGTTAGTGGAAATGTCCTCCAAATTTAAGATTTTGAAGAATTTAAGCAAAAAGACCTTGACTTTATCTTCATCAACTCTTACATTGGGCTGTGAACCATAATTCCTTTTATGTCCATTCCTAAAAAACGGTTTCTCGCGGTACTGATTTTCGTCGGGATGACAACCGTAACGGCACAGGATATTACCAACTCGTTGGGAGCCGGTGCATCGTTCGGTTATTCCGTTGCCCGAACCGATATTACGGAAGCGAAAAACACCCCGTTTACCAGGGCGTTTCTCCGTTATTACGCGACATCAAATGTTGCCGTGGAATTGGGAGTCGGGATGGGGACACTGAAGGCAGATAACGGATACCAGTTTTTTAACTCGCCGATTTATCCTGTCGATGGCCGCTTGCTTGTTCAGCTCTTCAAGAAAGAAAAATTCTCTCCGTATGCATTTGCCGGAGCGGGATTTATGTATTTCAATCCGAAAGATCAAAATGATTCACCCTTACCGCGTAACGCCGCGGGAGCATACGGTCATTTCGCTTTGACTGTGCCCGTCGGTGTCGGCGCTCAAATACCGATTTCCGATCAGACTTTTTTGGGCGTGAACGCCGGATATAATTTGACATCATCTTCCAATCTTGATGACATTAATAGCGGTTCCAAAGACGGATTCTGGAGCTTTACAATTAACATCTTTGCATTTTTCAAATCGCAAAATCCTGATCTTGACGGCGACGGTTTGACGAATGATTATGAACGGAAGATTGGAACCAACCCGCTGAATCCGGATACCGATGGCGACGGATTGAGCGATGGCGATGAAGTTCTCAAATATCACACCGATCCTCTGAATAAAGATACCGACGGTGACGGCTTGACCGACGGTGAAGAAGTTCTGATTTATCATACCGATCCTCTCAATAAGGATACCGACGGTGACGGTTTGACGGATGGCGATGAAGTCCATTTATATCATACGGATCCGTTGAAAGTAGATACCGATGGAGATGGTTTAAGCGATGGTGATGAAGTCCTCAAATATCATACCGATCCTCTGAATAAAGATACCGACGGTGACGGTTTGACGGATGGCGATGAAGTTATGAAATATCATACCGATCCTCTCAAAGTCGATACCGATGGCGATGGACTGAGCGACGGCGATGAAGTTCTCAAGTATCATACCGATCCGTTGAAAATGGATACCGATGGCGGCGGCATGCCCGACGGAAAAGAAATTCAATTAGGACTCAACCCGCTTGATCCGAGCGACGACGTACCGATCATTAAAGTGGGTGAACGGATTATTCTTGAAGGAGTGAATTTCGAAACCGCGAAAACGACACTTCTTCCGAGTTCAAAAGTCATTCTTGATCAAGTTGCATCGAGTTTACTCTCGTATGCAACCGCTGAAGTTGCAATTCATGGACATACCGATAATGTCGGCGGTGCCAAATATAATATGAAACTTTCGCTGGGCAGAGCCGAGGCGGTAAAAACATATCTGGTGAGCAAAGGTATCCCTGCCGCGCGAATCACTACCAAAGGTTTTGGTTTTACAAAACCGGTAGCGGACAACTCGACGCCGGAAGGGCGGGCCAAAAATCGCCGCATCGAATTCGTTCGTATGAAGTAGGATTGTTGTACTCAATTCTTTTTGATCCGGGTTAGAAGTTTTTTATCGATTTTTTGCAGTTCTTGCAAAATTATTGTACCTTTTCACAGTTAACTTCCGCACAGCAAAATTTTTCATTCTCGTATGTTACGCGAAGCAGTCATAGTTAGTGCATGCCGTACTCCGATTGGATCATTCGGCGGGACATTACAATCCTTCACTGCTCCGAAACTTGGAGCGATAGTTATCGATGAAGCGGTACGACGGGCGAAGGTTCCAAAGGAACAGGTCGATGAAGTAATCATGGGCTGTGTTTTAACTGCCGGGGTCGGGCAAGCTCCCGCGCGGCAGGCGGCAATCTTTTCCGGTCTGCCGGTTTCTGTGGAATGCCTGACAGTGAACAAAGTCTGCGGCTCCGGATTGAAGTCGGTGATGCTTGCCGCTCAGGCAGTGATGCTTGGTGATGCAAATATCGTCGTCGCCGGCGGAATGGAGAGCATGTCGAACGCCCCGTATCTCTTGGAGAAAGCGCGTACAGGGTACAAGATGGGTAACGCCCAGCTTGTCGACGAAATGATCAAAGATGGTTTATGGGATGTCTATAATGATTTTCACATGGGAAGCGCCGCGGAGTTATGCGCCAAAGAGTGTCATATTCCCCGTGAAGCGCAGGATGAATTTTCGGTGATGAGCTATCGTCGGGCGTTGGAAGCGCAAAAGAATAATTTGTTCCATGACGAAATTGTTCCCGTTTCCGTTCAGCAAAAAAGCGGAGATCCTGTTGTGATCGCGGAAGATGAGGAGCCGAAGAAAGTTAAATTTGAAAAAATATCTACATTGAAACCGGCGTTCCAGAAAGATGGAACAGTGACAGCGGCAAATGCATCAAAAATTAACGACGGCGCCGCTGCCGTTGTGGTGATGTCGTCTGAAACAGCGAAAAGTTTAGGTCTCAAACCTCTGGCGCGCATCATTGCGTACGGTTCGGCGGCAAAAAAACCGGAATGGTTTACGACCGCTCCAGTGGATGTTATACCGAAAATTCTCTCAAAAGCCGGTCTTCAAAAAAACGATATTGATCTTTTTGAAATCAATGAAGCATTTGCCGTGGTTACGCTTGCGGTGAATAAACAACTGGACATCGACATTGCAAAAGTGAACGTTAACGGCGGGGCGATCGCACTGGGTCATCCTATCGGCGCAAGCGGTGCCCGGATTCTTGTGACATTGTTGTATGCAATGAAACAACGAAATGTCCGCCGCGGAATGGCGGCAATTTGCCTTGGCGGCGGCGAAGCGGCCGGAATGATAATCGAACGATGACAATGAACACTATAAAAAATATTACGGTGGTTGGTGCCGGGACGATGGGCAACGGCATTGCCCATGTTTTTGCTCAGTTCGGATTTTCGGTGATTCTCAATGATGTGAAGCAGGAATTTCTTGAACGCGGTCTCAATACCATCAAAGCGAATTTGGACCGGCAGGTCAAAAAAGGAATTCTGACCGAAGTTCAAAAACAAGAAACACTCAATCATATCAAGACGACGACATCGCTCGAGGAATCCGTTCGGCAGGCCGATATCGTTATTGAAGCGGCAACGGAAGATCCCGCGATCAAGAAGCAGATTTTTCGAACGCTCGATTCGGGGGCTCCGGCGCATGCCATTCTTGCATCGAATACGTCATCGATTTCGATTACGGAGATTGCCGCATCAACCAAACGACCGGAAAAAGTCATCGGCATGCATTTTATGAATCCCGTTCCCGTCATGAAACTCGTCGAAGTGATACGCGGCATTGCCACCGATCAGGAAACATTGGATTGCACGATGCAGCTCGCGCAACGCGTCGACAAAGTTCCTGTCGAAGTGAACGATTATCCCGGTTTTATCGCGAACCGCATTCTTCTTCCGATGATCAATGAAGCCGCGTACTGCGTCATGGAGGGCGTTGCATCTCCCGCATCGATCGACACCGTCATGAAACTCGGCATGAATCATCCGATGGGACCGTTGGCGCTTGCGGATTTTATCGGTCTTGATGTCTGTCTTTCCATCATGAACGTATTATATGGCGGACTGGGTGATTCCAAATACCGGCCGTGCCCGTTATTAAAGAAAATGGTTGCTGCAGGTCATCTCGGCAAAAAATCGGGCAAAGGTTTTTATGATTATCAGTGAGAGAGAAATAGTATTATGACATTCGATTTTACAGAAACTCAGTTGTTGATCCAAGAGACCGCGAGAAAATTTGCAGAAGATGAATTGGCTCCTTCCGCGGGTGAGCGGGATGAAAAGGAAGAATTTCCGTACGATGCCGTAAAGAAATTGGGTGAATTGGGATTTATGGGCATGATGGTACCGGAGAAGTACGGCGGCGCCGGACTGGATACCGTGAGTTACGTTCTGGCGATGGAAGAAATTTCGAAGGTCGATGCCTCGTGCGGCGTTATTATGTCCGTCAATAATTCGCTGGTCTGTTTCGGTTTTTATAGCTGGGGGACGGAAGAGCAAAAGCAGAAATACCTTGTTCCTCTCGCTTCGGGAAAAAAGCTCGGGGCGTTTGCTCTCTCCGAACCGGAAGCGGGCAGCGATGCCACCAATCAGCGGACAACGGCGGTCCGGGATGGCAATCATTATATTCTCAATGGCACCAAAAATTTTATTACGAACGGAGCAAATGCCGATATCGTGCTGGTCATGGCAACGACCGACAAAACAAAAGGAGCTTCCGGCATCAGTACATTTATCGTGGAAAAAGGCACGCCGGGATTTTCCGTTGCCAAGAAAGAACGGAAACTCGGTATCCGAAGCTCCGATACGGTTTCACTGGCATTTCAGGATTGCAAGGTTCCTGCAGAAAATCTTCTTGCTTCCGAAGGGTTTGGTTTCAAGTTTGCCATGAAAACGCTGGAAGGAGGAAGAATCGGGATTGCGGCACAAGCGCTGGGTATTGCACAAGCCTCGCTCGAAGCGTCGGTAAAATATGCGAAACAACGAAAAGCATTCGGGAAGAAACTTTCCGAGCTTCAGGCGATTCAATTCAAGATTGCCGACATGGCGACGAAAATTGATGCTGCCCGCCTGCTGATTCTGAAAGCGGCGATGTTACGGGATGCCGACCGCCCGTATTCTCAGGAAGCTGCTATGGCAAAACTCTTTGCTTCAAAAATTGCCGTTGACGCGGCTCTCGATGCAATCCAGATTCATGGAGGTTATGGTTACATCAAAGACTATCCTGTGGAACGATATCTCCGGGACGCGAAAATTACGGAAATTTATGAAGGGACATCCGAAGTGCAGCGGATCGTCATTTCCCGTGGGCTCTTAAAAGATTAATCGATATTTTGCTTGCAGATGCGAAAAAAAATCATTTATTAGTTAAATTGCTTAATCAATCATCATCACTAAGGAGAATGCAATGAATAAATTTACAGGTTTTTTCATTGTTCTGTTGTTCTGTTCGTTGATCGTTACCGCCAATGCCGTTGCCCAGAATCCGGAATGGATTGTCGGGATGCGTGTCGGAATGTCGATTGCCACGGGCGGACAAGGAACAGCTCAATTCAACCCCCAAACCCTTCGGGTTGAGAAATCAAGCGGAACAAGCGTAGGAATGCAATTTGGTCCGACAGGAGAAGTTGTTTTCGATAAACAATATGCCATTGTTGAAGAGTTCAATATTAATACACAATCCGGAACGCCGATTGAATGGGGAAGCTTTTTTAAATATTACTTCAATATTCCCAAATCGGAAATAAAACCGTATGCGGATCTCGGCTTCAGCCTGTGGTTTGTTACCGGCGGTCCGTATGTCGGAATACCGTTTGGCGGCGGTGCCATGTTTCCTGTTTCCAAGAAAATCTATATCCCGGCCGATGTTCAATTCGGACCTCTTTTTGCAAACGGCAGTACAGTTTTCTCGATTGAAATTACCACCGGTATTCGCTTTGAATTGCCCTAATTCGAGAATTTAAATTATATATATTACAACATTCATTAATAAAGGAAGACCCATGAAATATATTTGTTTGTTATTACTTGGAACCTTTTTGTTTGTGATGGGAGTTTCGGCTCAACATAATAATGGAATTTCATTTGCATTCGGCCCGCGGTTTGGATTCAACCTTGCCAACGCATCGTACAGCCCTGACCAGCCTTCGA
>Ga0265322_10000638_pt1 | contig 13191 bp, 11 predicted proteins | sample 41222metaG_FD_193584 | JGI IMG/M metagenome (GOLD analysis project Ga0265322, IMG submission 193584) | Rhizosphere microbial communities from Carex aquatilis grown in University of Washington, Seatle, WA, United States - 4-12-22 metaG | ecosystem: Host-associated > Plants > Roots > Rhizosphere...
ATCAAGAGACGGCTGGTCCGGGCGCGCGGTGAATCCGGGGTGTCCACGCGACATAGACGGAATCCTCGTGGAGAAAGGCGTCGGGCTGCGGTGCAGCCTGCAGCAGGTCGGCATCACCCTGACGGCGCCACAAGTCAGCAAGCGCGTAGGGCACCTCGCCGATGGGCCGCGGTGGCGGCGCCCAGACCCGGAATCCGGCCGGCATGAAAAGCCCGCCGGTGGATTCCGCCAACACGGCGCGGGACACCCGCTGACAGGGGTGAAGGACCTGCCCGGCGTCGACCTCGACCCAATGCCAGGTGTCGCGGCGGGCATCGGCAATGACTGCAAAAGGCGGCCGCGTTCCGGAACTGCGCAGATCGTGCGCAACCAGTTCGAGACTGCGATAGGCGAACGCCGGCAGCGCCCGCGATTCCACCGCCTGCCAGGTGCGCACCGCCATCGCCGCCGTCCGGATGCCAAGGATCGAGCCGGGGCCCTCGCAGAAGACGAGAGCCCCAAGGTCGCGCACGCTGGCGCCGGCCGCGGCGAGCACGGCATCGACGCATTCAAAAATGGCAATACCGGCTTCCCGTCGCGATTCCCGCCAGATCGCCCCGGCATCGCGCCGCCACAGTCCCGCGTGGACGCCGGCTGATGCGGAATCGATCAGCAGCACGGCGCCGTGCGAGGCGACCAGCGAGTTCAGACTGGGCATGTCCGCTGAGCATGCGCCGCGGTACTCCGCGAGCAAGACTTTGGCGAACCCGCGCGGAGCGCCGGTCCCGGCGGTTTTGCCTGCGGAATGAATCCAGCATTGACCGGCGGCGCGAGCGTCCCGTAGCGTGACCAGTTCCGTTTGTCTCCACCCTTTTTTTCCAGCCCGCAGTGAACATCGAACTCAAAGACATCTCCGAAACGCGCAAAAGCCTCATCGTGTCCTTGGACAAGAACGAGGTGGATGCCGAATATCAGGCCGTGGTCGGCGAAATCACCCGGGTCGCACGGCTGCCTGGGTTCCGTCCCGGCCGGGCGCCGGCCGAGCTCATCGTCAAGCGCTTCAGCAAGGAGGTGCAGGATGAGCTCAAGAGCAAGGTCGTGGGCAACGCCTACCGGGGCGGCCTCGAGAAGACGAAGCTCGAGGTGGTCAGCGTCGTCGAAGTCGACGAGGGCAAGATCGAATCCGGCCTGTCCGCGGCCGTCACCTTCACGCTGGACGTCCATCCGCAATTTGCGCTGCCCGAATACCTCGGCCTGCCCGCCAGCGTCCAGCCCACCGAGGCGACCGAGGCGGAGGTCGACGCCGTTATCGAGAGCCTGCGCCAGGAACGCGCCGACTTCCGCGTCGCCGAACGTCCCGCCCGGAAGGGCGACTACGTCAAGCTGGCCTACAGCGGCACGATCGACGGCAAGCCGGTTGCCGAGCTGGCGCCGGACAAGCAAATCTACGGCAAGGCACCCCAGACCTGGGAAGAGGTTGAAGGGGAACAGGAGGGACTCATCCCCGGTCTCGGCCGGCAGCTGGCCGGACTCAAGGCGGGCGACAAGAAGGACGCCGGCATCACGTTTCCGGCCGGTTTTGCCGCCGTGCCCGCACTGGCCGGAAAGGCCGCGATCTATGCCGTCGAGGTCCAAGAGGTGCGCGAACGCGTGCTGCCGGAGCTGGACGCGGAGTTTTTCAAGGCGCAGCAGGTGGAGAATCTCGACGCCCTCAAGGGGCAGGTCCGCCAGAACCTCAAGCTCCGCAAGGAATACGAGAACCGCCGCGCCCAACGCCAGCAGGTGAGCGAGGCCCTGGCCGCCAAAATCGAGTTTCCCCTGCCGGAAAGCCTCATCGCCGCGGAGACGCAGGGCGTGTTGCGGCGCTTCATGGAGGAGAACCTGAATCGCGGCGTGCCCGAGGCGGAGTTTGAGAAGAACAAGCAGGAGCTTTACGAGAATGCACGCCGCGCCGCCGCCGGCCGCGTGAAAGTGCAGCTGCTGCTCGCGAAGATCGCCGAGAAGGAGAAAATCCAGGCCGACGAGCGCGACCTCGACGGCGCCATCATGCGCGAGGCGGTGCGTTCCAACCAGCGGCCGGAAAAAGTGGCCAAGGAGATGGCCAAGGACCGCGACCGCCTACGCACGCTCCAGCAGGCGATCGTTTTCGACAAGGCACTTGATTTCCTCGTGAGCAAGGCTACCGTCACGACGGCAGCGCCCAAGGCTTGAACGATCTTAATTTCCCGTGAGCTACTACGTTCCATCCGTCATCGAAAACACCGGCCGCAGTGAGCGGAGCATGGACATCTACTCCCGCCTGCTGAAGGACCGCATCGTTTTCATCGGCACCCCCATCGACGACGGCGTCGCCAACCTGGTGATTGCCCAGATGCTCTTCCTCCAGATGGAGGACTCGAAAAAGGACATCTATCTTTACATCAATTCCCCGGGCGGGGTGGTGACGGGCGGCATGGCGATCTACGACACGATGAATTTCATGCAATATGACGTGGTGACCTATTGCATCGGCCAGGCCGCCAGCATGTCCACGGTGCTTCTGGCCGCCGGCAAGAAGGGCAAACGGTTCGCCCTGCCCAACAGCCGCATGATGATCCATCAGCCGACGGGCGGCGCGGGCGGGCAGACGGCCGACATCGCCATCGCTGCGCGCGAGATCCTGCGGTGGCGGCGCACGCTGAACGAGGCGCTGGCCCGGCACACGGGCAAGACGCCCGAGCAGATCGACAAGGATTCCGACCGTGACTACTACATGAACGCGGAGGAGGCCAAGGCCTACGGCATCGTCGACCACATTGTCGCCTCCACGCGCGAGGCGCAGACCCTCGCCGTGCAACCCGCCGCCTGATCCGGCATCCGCCATGGCCAAATCCTCGCGCATGACCCTGTGCTCGTTCTGCGGCAAATCGCAGACCGAGGTGAAGAAGATCATCGCCGGGCCGGGCGTCTACATCTGCGACTCGTGTGTCAACGTCTGCAAGACGATCATCGACCGCGAGGTCAAGGCGCCGACCGCCGACAACCGCCCGGCGATCCGTCTCATCAAGCCTTCTGAGATCAAGAAGACGCTCGACGACTACGTGATCGGCCAGGAGCACGCCAAGAAGGTCCTCTCCGTCGCTGTCTACAACCACTACAAGCGCCTGATCTTCGACGCCGGCCAGCCGCACCGCAACGGCGCGACGCTCGCGCCGGAGTTCTCCGACGTCGAGGTGGAGAAAAGCAACGTCCTGCTGGTCGGACCGACCGGCTCAGGCAAGACGCTGCTCGCGCGCACGCTCGCCCGGATCCTGGACGTGCCGTTTGCCATCTCCGATGCCACGACGCTCACCGAGGCCGGCTATGTGGGCGAGGACGTGGAAAACGTCGTGCTGCGCCTGCTGCAAGCCGCCAGCTACGACGTCAAGAAAGCCGAGTGCGGCATCATCTACATCGACGAGATCGACAAGATCCGCCGGACCACGGAAAACGTCTCCATCACCCGCGACGTGTCCGGGGAGGGCGTGCAGCAGGCACTACTCAAGATTCTCGAGGGCACGGTGTGCAACGTGCCGCCACAGGGCGGCCGCAAGCACCCCAACCAGGAATACATCCAGGTCAACACGTCCAACATCCTTTTCATCTGCGGCGGCGCCTTCGTCGGCCTCGAGCAGTTCGTGAAGAAACGCGTCGGTTCGCGCTCGCTCGGCTTCCACATCAACCCGGCGGACCACAATCTCACGCCGGAGGAGATGATGAAGATGATCGCCCCCGAGGATCTCGTGCGCTACGGCATGATCCCCGAGTTCGTCGGGCGCCTGCCGATCGTATCGGTGCTCGATCCGCTCACCGAGGCCGATCTGGTCCGGATCCTCCTCCGCACGAAGAACGCCATGGTCAAGCAGTATTCGAAACTGTTCGCCATGGACGGCGTGCAACTCCGGATCACCCGCGATGCCGTGCACGCCATCGCCGTCAAGGCCATCGAGCTCAAGACCGGCGCGCGCGCCCTGCGCGCCATCATGGAAAATCTCATGCTCGAGGTCATGTTCGACCTGCCGCAGCGCGAGGACGTGGTCGAGGTCGTCATCGACGAGAGCGTGGTCAAGGGCCGCCGCCATCCGGTGCTCAAGAAGGCCGCCAAGGCGGAGAAGAAGGACGCGGCTTAGGCGCGGGCCGACCATCTCTGACGCGCCGGCCGCGGCCGATGCCGCAGCATGGCTATCGGATTCCGGCGCGAGGGCTACCAGTGCGCATAGTCGCCTTTTTCGAGCGAGAGGGCGAAGGCGACGAACAGTTGCACGCAGCGCTCCACATCCTCGAGATCCACGACCTCGCTCGGCGTGTGCATGTAGCGCAGGGGGACGCTGACGAGACCGGTCGCCACCCCGCCGCGGCCCATCTGGATGGCGCGCGCATCGGTGCCGGTCGGCCGGGGATCCGCCTCAAGCTGGAAGGGGATTCCCAGCCGTTTTGCGGTCTTGAGCAGCCGCTCGTAGATCTTCGGGTTGATGTTTGGGCCGCGGCAGATGATCGGGCCGCCGCCCAGCTTGGTCTCGCCGTATTTGCGGTTGTCGCAGTCAGGATGGTCCGTCGCGTGGCCGACATCGACCGCCACGGCGATATGGGGGTTGACGGCATAGGCCGACGTCGTCGCGCCGCGCACCCCGATCTCCTCCTGCGCGGTCGCCACGGCGACCACCTTCGCAGCCAGCTTCTTTTTCGAGGCGGCGAGGCGGATGAGTGCTTCGCCCACGATGTAGGCGCCGACCTTGTTGTCGAAGGCCCGTGACGCGCCGATGCTGCCGTGGATCAGTTCAAACTCGTGGTCATAGGTGGCCACGTCGCCAATCGACACGCGCGCCAGCGCCTCCTTCTTCGAGCGGGCGCCGATGTCGATCCAGATCTCGTGGATCTCCGGCACCTTCTTGCGGTCGTTTTCGTCCATCAAATGAACGGCGCGCTTGCCGGTGACGCCCTTTACCGGGCCGCGGTCGGTCTGGATGACCACCCGGCGGCCGGAAATGACCGTGCGGTCGTGGCCGCCGATGGTGTCAAAGTACAGGAAGCCGTCCTTGTTGACGTAGGTGACGAGGAGGCCGAGCTCGTCCATGTGGCCGGCGAACATGAGCACCGGATCGCCGTCCGGATTGAGCGTGGCCAGGCGGTTGCCAAGCGCATCCCGGGCGTATTTGTCGGCGGCGGGTTTGACGTAGTGATCAAACACCTTCTGCGCTTCGAATTCGTAGCCCGACGGTGAGCGGGCGTGGAGCAGCTCGGTGAGGAAGGCGGGGACTTCGTATTTCGGCATGGGTGACATAGTTCACGCCACACCGGCGGAGCGCAAAGGAGAAAATTGCTTTGCGTCTGCGCAGCTTTGCGCGAGACCTCTCCCGTTCCCATGACCATCTATCCTGCCATCGACATCAAGGGCGGCGTCTGCGTGCGGCTGGCGCAGGGCCGCGCCGACCAGGCGACCGCCTACGCGGCCAGCCCGGCCGCGGTCGCCGCGCAGTTTCAGGCGGCGGGCAGCGTGTGGGTGCACGTGGTGGATCTCGACGGGGCGTTTGCCGGCGAGCCGGTGAACCTGGCGGCGGTGCAAGCCATCGTCGCGCTTGGCTTGAAGGTGCAGCTGGGCGGGGGCCTGCGCACGCGCGCCGCGGTGGAAAACGCCCTTCAGCTGGGGGTCAGCCGGGTGGTTCTGGGCACACGTGCGGCGGAAAGCGCGGCGTTTGTGGCCGAACTCATCCAGGCGCACGGCGAAAAAATCGCGGTGGGCATTGACGCCCGGGACGGCCGGGTGGCCGTGAAGGGCTGGGTCGACACCACCAGTACTCTGGCGACAGAGCTGGCACGGCGCATGGACGCGCTGGGCGTGCGCACGCTGATTCACACCGACATCAGCACTGACGGCATGCTCACGGGCCCAAACTTCGCTGCGCAGGATGCCATGCTGGCCGCGGTCAACTGCCGCGTGATCGCCTCGGGCGGCGTGAGCCGCCGCGAGGATGTGATGCAGCTGGTCGAGATGCAAAAACGCCGTCCAAACCTGGACGGCGTCATCATTGGCAAGGCGCTCTATGAGCGCTGGGTAAGGCTGGCGGACCTGCTTACGCTGGTGGGGTGAACAAGAAATCCATTCCGATCCGGGAGGCCTCCGGGGCGGCGAATTCTCCGACTGGCCGGGAGGCATAGCCCAGCGGTTGCAGGATGCTAAAGATGCCGTCAATTTCCTGCGGACTGTGCAGCGCCACCAGGAGAACCGGCCGCTTGCTGCGCACGACCTCCTTCATGCCGGCCAGTGCGCGATGGCCGTGCCCCTCCACGTCAATCTTGATGAATTCCGGAGGACGCAAGTCATGGGTGGCGACCAGCTCGTCCAGCCTGAGCGTGGGCACGGTGAGCGGCGCACAGACTTTGGTCCGCGTCTCCCCATCATAGGGAAGATGCGTGGTAGTGGTGGTGAGGTCGCCGTAAGTATAAAGTTCCATCCGGCCGGCCTGATCGGACGCCGCCGCCGCGTAGAGCTTGAGCCAGGAGAGACGGTTCAGGCGCCGATGGTAGGCCAGCCGGCGAAAACTGAGCGGATTGGGTTCAAACGCCGCCACCTCGCCCTGCGGACCGACCCGCCGGGCCAGGCCAATACTGTAGAATCCAAAGTGAGCACCCAGGTCCCAGCAGGCCCAGCCGCGAATGTCGCCCAAGTGCACGAGGGCCGCTTGAACGGCCGGCTCATAGTTTCCGCGCCAATAGGAAGTCCAGGGATAAAGCGACCACCAGGCTCCCGACGTGAAACCCCGGCGCACCCGCACCGGCAACCAGCCCAGCCCGGTCACCGAGAGGAACCGGCCGACGAAGCGTTGCAGCGGAACAGTCACGGGCTACGCACCCGATTGGCGATCGCCTCCAACGGGTAGGTGATGATTTCCGCGAGGGTGGGATGGTACCACGGCGCCCGGAGCAGGTCGAACACCGTGGCGCGCATTGCCAGCGGTCCGCTGAAACAATGAATGAGCTCGCCGGCGTCCCGACCAACGATCTCCGCGCCCAGGATCCGTCCGCGCACCGGTTCGGCGATGACCTTCACGTAACCGTAATTCGCCTCCATGAGGATGGACTTGCCGTGATCGTTGAAGGGATAGGCGGCGCTGAGGAAACGCCGGCCCTTCGCCTGGAGCTCGCTTTCCTGCACGCCGATGGTGGCCAGTTGCGGCTCCGTGAACACGACATTAAGCAGGAGGGAATAGTCGACGGTCTTGATGCCCTTGACGCCGCAGGCATGTCGCGCCGCCAGCTCGCCCTGCGCGACAGCGAGGTGCACGATGTCGTGCGGCCCGCAGACATCGCCGGCGGCATAGATGTGTTTCCGGGAGGTCTGCTGCCAGCGGTTCACGATGACGCGGCCCTTGCGGCCGGTCTTCACCCCGGCGGCATCGAGTCCTAGTCCGGTGGTGACGGGTTCGCGGCCGAGGGCGTTGAAAAGATACCGGGCGCGCCTGGTCACCACCGTGCCGCCGTGCGCGAAGGTCACGGTGAATCCGCGCCGGTCGCGGGTGATCCGCCGGATGCTGGTGCCGGCGAAAACCTCAATGCCCTCGTCGCGGAAGGCCTGCTGCAGCACGGCGCCGGCCTTGGCGGAATGATCGCGCAGAATGTGCGGGCTGCGCTGGACGAGCACCACGCGGGCCCCGATGCGATGCAGGAATTGCGAGAGTTCGCAGGCCACGATGCCGCCGCCGAGCACGATCACACTCGCAGGGACGAAATCGAGGTTGAGCACGTCGTCACTCGTCCAGAACGGCACGTCCTGCAGGCCCGGCACCGGCGGCGCACTGACCTTGGAACCGGTGGCGATGAGGAAGCGGCGGCCGCGCAGCCGGACACCGTCCGCCAGCTCCAGGGTGTGGGTGTCGACAAACCGCGCGTGATGGCGATAAAGATCATAGCGTCCCGCCGTGAGTTGCCTGACGCGATGGGCGGCGAAGTCGCCGATGATCCTTCGCTTCCGGGCTTGGAGAGCCGGCATGTCAGCCCGGGCGCGTGGAATCCTCAGGCCGAACGCCCGGCCCTGCTGCGCGAGGTGCAGCACCTCGGCGCTGTACAGCAACGTTTTCGACGGCATGCAGCCGCGCAGGATGCACAGTCCGCCGAGGGGCTTCGCACCGTCAACGATGGCCACGCGCCTGCCAAGCGACGCGGCGACCCGTGCCGCGTTGAAACCGGCGCTGCCGCCGCCGATGACGATGAAATCGTAGCTTTTCACAGGGACAACATGACCACGGATTTCACGGGGAAGCATGATTGAGAGCAAAACGCCCTGCGCGCCAATCCGTGAAATCCGTGGTCGAGGGGTTTCTCCGCCGTCACCGCCCCTTCCCAAACAGCATGATATGGATCGTCTTCAGGACGATGGAGGCGTCGAGGGTGAAGGAGAAGTAGCGGATGTAGTAGAGGTCGTATTCCAGCTTGCGCAGCGTGTCGTCGAGGTTGGCCCCGTACGGATAGTTCACCTGCGCCCAGCCGGTGATGCCGGGTTTGACGAGATGCCGGAAATGGTAGCAGGGGATTTCCCGCTCGTAGCGCTCGACCAGCCGGATCCATTCGGCGCGGGGGCCGATGAGGCTCATTTCGCCGTGCAGCACGTTCCAGAGCTGGGGAAACTCGTCGAAACGCATGGCGCGCAGGAGGCGGCCCGTGCGGGTGATGCGGCGGTCGTTCAGCTGCGTGTAGAGGTCGCCCGCCGCCTCACTGGAACGCATGGTGCGAAACTTGTAGACTTGGAAGGGTGCCCGGTTTTTCCCCACCCGGGTCTGCAGATAGAAAACCGGGCCGCGGTCCTCCAGCCAGACTGCGGCGGCGCACAGCAGCAGCAGCGGCGAAGCCAGCACCAGGCCCAGCAGGGAGAGCCCGATGTCGGTCAGCCGCTTGAGCCGCTCAAAGACGGGATCGCGCGCGCTATGGAAGCCCTCCTGAAAAAGCCAGGTCGGATTAAGCCGGTAGAGGGGAATCTTGCGCCAGTAAACCTCATGGAAGAACTCCATCGTGTAGGTGGCGGTGCCGGAGAAGTGCAGGTCCATGAGTTTTTCCGACACGGCCAGCGGCAGATCGCGGCTGGTCTCATGCAGGACGATGGCTTCAATCCGACCCGCGTATTTATCCAGGAGCGGCAGCAGCTGGGTGACGGCGTGCATCTCCAAGCCGACGAAGGGAGTCATGCTCTCGTGACTCTTGGCATCGGTCGCGACAAACAGCACCTCCTGTGTGGTGCGGTTTTTCCCGCACGCCTCCTTGAAGGCGACGCAACTGGCCTGGCTGCCGATGAAGACGATCGAACGCTGCTGACGCTCGCCCGCCACGCGCAGCGCCAGCCATCGCCGATAACTGAGGGTGAGGGGTACCAAGACCACGTAGCTCAGCGCGATCACCACGCGGGACGATTGCAGCGAATACTGATCTTTGATGAAGACAAAGGTCACCAGCAGCATCAGCAGCATGCCGGTCATCAAGGCGATGGCGTGCTGGCTCGTGTAGGAGGCGCTGAGCATGTCGGTTTGCGCCGAGTAGCCATCGATCAGATGGACCGCTAAAACGAAGACAGCAAACGGGCCCAGCAGCGGGGTGATGGCAAGGAGGCCGGCGTCCTGCACGCCGCGCAGCCAGCCCACAAAGTGAAAGACCAGCACGACGCACACGAAATCCAGCAGTACCAGGAGCAGTGCGATCAGACGACGGTCGGTCATGGACGAAGGGATTATGCCGGAGGCATGGCGCCCCCGGCAAGCCCCGACAGGGTCGGACGGGCCTGGCTGGTCTCCAGCAGTTTTTCCCAAGCGGTAAGCGCGGCCGCCAGGCCGCCCGTTTCCCGCGACCAGCGGGCCGCCGCCTGGGCCATGGCCATGCGACGGCCCGGATCAGCCCGCAATTCACGCAGGGCGGCGGCGAGCGCCGCGGGATCGTCGGGTGAAATCACCAGGCCGGCGCCGCGCTGGCGGATGCTTTGGGCCAGCGCGCATTGCGGTGAACCGACGAACACCACCGGCCGCGCCACCGCCAGAATACCGTAAAGCTTGCTCGGGTAGACGCAGCGTTCGCACCCGGCGCGCAGCGTTACAAGGTGAACATCACCGACCGAAAGGCTTTCGGAAAGCCGCGACCGCGGCTGCGGCGGCAGGAAACGGACATTATCGAGCTTCAGGGCCCGGGCGGCCGCCTCGAGTGCGGAGCGTCGCGGACCGTCGCCAATGAAAAGGAAAACAGGATCGCGTTCGCCACGCAGCAGCCTTGCGGCGGCGAGCACCGGTTCAAGGATATGCACCCGTCCGAGGTTGCCGGAGTAGGCGACGACAAACCGGTCGTCGACACCCCAGGCGTGGCGCAGCTCATTTTGGTCGGGTGGCACGGGGGCCAGCGCCTCGCCGCCGGGCGCCCAGTCGGGAATCACGTGCAGCCGGCTAGACGCCACGCCATGCTCGGCGACAAGCGAAGCCATGTCCTGGCCGATGGTGACGCAAAACTCGGCCTGGCGCCACGCCCGGTCGCGCCAGCGGATCCACGGTGCGCTGAAAAAGGGCAGCCACTGGCTGCGAGCAACGGCAAAAGCGACCTCAGGATGAATGTCCTTGATGAGATGGATGAGCCTGGCGTTTTGTCGGCGGGCAATCGCTGCGGCGAGCGGCGCGAGCGACGGAGGATCAGTCAACGCCACCAGCCAATCGCCGGGAGCCAGCTCCTGCTTCAACCGGCGGCGGAGCGACAGGGTGAAGTCTGCATAATCGAAGGCTTTGCCGGCGAGGCTTCGGCTCCGACGCTGCGGACGGCCCACGCGGATGATAGTTACCCCGTGACGTTGCTCGGGCGCAGAGCCGTCCGGTGCCGCCGGGGCGTTGCGGCTCGTGACCACGGTGACGGGCCATCCGCGGGCGGCCAAGCCCTCGGCGAGGTCGACGAGCAGCTGTGCCGTCGCCTGTTCATCCGGCCAGTAAAACCGGTTGACGAAAACCACGCGCGGACGTGCCGGGCCGGGGATCATGGCGTTGCCGGATTCTGTCCACCGGTGCGCAATCGGCTGATTTCTGCGGCGGCAAAGCCCTCGTAGCGGGCCAGCAGCCGGCAGTAGCGGTAACCGGCGCTGCCGTCGAGAAACCCGCCGCGCAGCAGGTATTGATAGATGAAACGCAGGACGGGCCGGCCGGGCAGATGATAACTCAGATGCTTCAGGGAGCGGCGGCGCGCCAAGGCCGGTCCCGCCAGCATGGCGCTCAGCCGCCAGCCATCGCCGGCCGCGCCGGCGAGAAAGGCCGCGGCCTCCTCCCGGGCATAGCGGCGGTGCTTGGCGAGCCAGCCGTCGACGCCATCCGCCGACAGGTCGTGCAGGTAGTTCGCCCGCAGGTGGCCCATGCGGAGCGCCGGCGCCTCGCGCTGGCCATGTCCGGCCTGCACAAACTCGAAGCCGCGCGCCTTGACGAAGCGCGCCTGCCAGGCCGGATAGTCCGTGCAATGGGGAATCCAGCGTCCTTCCCACAGCATGCGCGGCGCCACATAGCAGCCCTCGAGCGGCTCATCCCCGCGATAAGCCGAACATTCGGCGCGCAGCGCCGCCGTCATCTGCTCATCGGCGTCGAGATGAAACACCCAGGGATGACGGAACTCGATCGCCCGGTGCGCGTGATTGCGCTGCTGCGCGAAGTTTTCGAACGGGTTGACGAACACACGCGCGCCCGCCTCCCGCGCGATTCCGGCCGTGCGGTCGGCCGAACCCGAGTCGAGCACAACCACGTCATCACAACCCGCCACCGACGCGAGGCAGGCCGGCAGTTTGCGCTCCTCGTTGAGGGTCAGGATGAGAACGGAAAACATGACGCGGAAATCAGGCGCCACCCAGGGTGAGCTTGTGGTAACGCACCGCGGTGAAGAAACAGAGCCAGAAAGTTTCCATCACCGCCGGGTTGGCAAAGGGGAATTCCACCAGGGCGTAGAGCGCCAGCAGCCCGCAGCCCGCCAGCAGATAGCCGGCCACCGCCCGGGGCGGACCGAGGGGCCACAAGCTCATCAACGGCACCACCCCCATCAGGACGATGAGGACCGTGCCGGCCAGGCCGACCTCCGCCAGCGCCTGGAGCCAGTCCGAATGAGCCTGGGCGTAAAACGGTTCCCATCCCTCCACCGACACCTGCTGGTTGTAAATCTGGAAGACGGTCGCATAGGACCCCAGTCCCCAGCCGAACCAGATTTTGTCGCGCGCCATGCGCCACGTGTCGGCATAAAGCTGCTCGCGCCCACCGAGGTTTCCCCGCAGACGGATTTCTTCAATCTGCTCGCGGGTTTTGTTGACGCGCTTCTCGATGACGGGCCGGCCCAGCAGATAGATGCCGCCGAGGCCGACGAAAAACACGACCACGGCCACTGCGGCGGGCGCCGCCAGCGAACCGCCGTCGGTCTGGTGTTTGCGGCGCAGGCGCCACAGCCAGTGAACCAGCGCGCCGGTCAGGAGCACCAGCACCAGCGCCGTGCAGGAACGCGAGGTGCTCAACGGCACCGCGGCCGCCATGAAAAGCGTGGCGACGAGGCCGGCCAGCACGGGTGAGTGCCGCCGTCCGGGATGGTCGGCCCGATGCGCATAGTGGAAGAGCAGACCGAGAGCAGCCGCGGTGGACAGCAGGATGAACGCGCCCCAGTGATTGTGATAAATGAAGCTCGCGAAGAAGGCTTCGTTGGGCGAGGGCTGCAGCCCGAAGTACAGGCCGGGCGCCTGGGCCAGTTTCTGGAACGTGCCCATGATCGCGAGCAGCAGGGCGTTGAGCGTCAGAATGAACAACAGGGCGCGCAGCAACCGCCGCCGGGTCACGACCAGTGCAAGGTTGAAACAGGTCAAATAAATCGCGTTGAACTGCCACAAGGCATGAAGCGACACCGCGGGCAGCGCGGAACTGGGCCAGCCAGCCTTGGCTGCGCCAAGCACCAGCGCATCTGCGCCGCCGACGAAGGCGTGGGTGAAGCTGGGATTAAGCGTGCTGGCAAAAACCAGCGCGTCGAAAAACATGAGCGGCCAGAGCCAGTGCAGGGCCGAAGGGAGTCCGTCGCGTCGTTCCAGCCGTCGCAGACAGGCCGCCACCAAGATCGGAAGGGCCAGGCTGCCCCACCAGCTGATGACCAGGCGTGCCTGATCCGTCTCGCCGCCGAAATTCCAGGCAGTGAAGAGAACCAGTCCGGCGACGTGGATCAGGGTGAGATACT
>Ga0265322_10000639_pt1 | contig 13189 bp, 10 predicted proteins | sample 41222metaG_FD_193584 | JGI IMG/M metagenome (GOLD analysis project Ga0265322, IMG submission 193584) | Rhizosphere microbial communities from Carex aquatilis grown in University of Washington, Seatle, WA, United States - 4-12-22 metaG | ecosystem: Host-associated > Plants > Roots > Rhizosphere...
CGCGGCGAAGAGGTCACGGATGAAGTGATCGATTCTCCACATTCAATTGTATTCGATGAAGCGGAAAATCGGCTTCATTCACAAAAAGCAGTTTTGTTGATGCTTCTCAATGGAAAATGATCTGGAAAAATCTGTTCTGATTGCCGTCGGCGGGAATTCGCTTATCCGCGCCGGACAAAAAGGGACTATTCCGGAACAATTCGCGAATGCGCGTTGTGCCGCCGAATGTATTGCCGTTTTAGCCGACCGTGGGTTTAAAATTGTTCTCACACACGGCAACGGGCCGCAGGTCGGATCGCAATTATTGCGATCGGAAGCCGGCTCATCGCAAACGTATTCATTGCCGCTTGATGTTTGTGTGGCGATGACGCAGGGAGAAATCGGATATATTCTTCAAAGTTCATTGCAAGATGCTTTGCGGAAGCGAAATCGTGAAATCCCCGTGATGAGTTGCATTACGCAAGTGGTGGTCGACAGGAATGATGAAGCGTTTCAGAGACCGACCAAACCGATTGGGCCGTTTTATTCAAAAGAATCCGCGGAGAAGAAACGGAATGAATTAGGATGGAATATCATTGAAGATGCCGCGCGAGGGTATCGCCGCGTAGTGCCGTCGCCGAAACCGCGGAAGATTGTCGAACTGGAAACAATTCGCGAAAATCTTCAAAACGGTACCATTATCATCGCTGCCGGCGGCGGCGGAATTCCGGTTGTTGAAGAGGGAGGCTCGTTTATCGGCGTCGAAGCGGTGATCGATAAAGACCGCGCATCAGCGTTATTGGCAAGTGAACTCGGTATTGAGCGATTCATTATCTCCACAGATGTTGAACGGGTTTATTTGAATTACAAAAAACCGGATCAGCAAGTTCTCGATAACCTCACGATTGAGGAATCACGCCGACATCTTGCCGAAGGACATTTTCTTGAAGGAAGCATGAAGCCGAAAATTGAAGCGGCGATAGAATTTCTCGAAGCAGGCGGCGAAGAAGTCATCATTACTAATCCTGAACATATTCCCGCGGCGCTGGATGGCCGGGCAGGCACTCACATTCATTGGTCGAAAATCCATGAAACTGTCACACGTCATTGAATCACAGCAGTTCACACTGCCGATGCTTGTCGAATTATTCGACGAGGCGGATCAGATGGATCGCATTCTTGCCCGCGGCGGCACGCAGGATTATCAGAAAAAAATAATGGCGTCGCTGTTTTACGAGCCGTCGACACGGACACGGTTTTCATTCGAGTCGGCGATGTTCCGGCTTGGCGGAAAAGTGTTATCGACCGAAAGCGCCAATGAATTTTCTTCCGTCATCGCCGGTGAAACTCTGGAAGATACCATTCGCGTCATCAACAATTATGCTGATGTCATCGTTCTGCGGCACAATGAAATCGGTGGTGCGGCTCGCGCTGCTGCAGTATCGGCTATTCCTGTCATCAATGCGGGTGATGGAAAAGGCGGCCAGCATCCGACGCAGGCGCTTCTCGATTTATACACGATTTATAAAAATGTCAATCATATCGAAGGCGTGAAAGTTGCGTTTGTCGGCAACCTGACCGACGGCAGGACGGTGCGCTCGCTTGCGTATCTTCTCGGAAAATTCGAGCGAGTAAAATTATATTTTGTCGCTCCGGCAGCATTTCAAATCAAACAGGATATTCTGGATTATCTCACCCGGCACAATGTCTGGTTTGCGATTGAAAGTGATCTTCGAAAAGTTCTTCCCGAAGTGGATGTCGTGTATAATACGCGCATTGAACCGGAGCTTTTAAAAATCCGCGGCGAGCGACCCGACATTTTGAATCAATATTTTATCGACAAAGAGATGGTGCAGAAACTTCCATCTCATGCCCTTATCATGCATCCCTTACCGAGATTGAATGAAATTTCCACATCAATTGATAACGATCCACGTGCAACGTATTTTCAGCAAACACGCAACGGCGTTCTGATTCGGATGGCTTTGCTGGCGTCTATGCTGTCGTAATCAGGACATTTTCACATTTCTTTCCGTATCTTAATTCTTGATAGTTGTCTATATTCTGCTTACTTTTGAGCGGTTGAATTAAAAATTATATGTTATATGGCCACATAGATTATGAAAAAACTTCTTCATATTATTTTCTTTTTATTGCTATCAAATAATATCCTTGGTCTAGTTGCTAAACAGGAAACAGCGCTGTCAGTTAGCGAAAGGTTATCCAAGATCCTTAATCCACGTGTCGATTCCACTGCGCTTGAGAATTTCTATGGATATTTTTCTATCTGGATGAATTCTTTGAATAAGAGGACTATTCCGGACAATGTTCTTGAAGCATTGAACAAGGGCAATTTCTGTGTGAGAAAGATTGTACGAATTAATTATACGCTTCGGATCTTGGTCATTGAAGCAGGACCAACAAGAGACTTTGACGTGAGCGAACTGCTTGGAAGGATCACTAAAGACTCCATTCTCCAGAATGTCTTTGAACCCATTGACAGACCAAGAGATGCGTTTTACCTTCTCGCTCTAGCAAATCACAACGGAAGACCATTGTTATCATCAATGTTTGTTCAACAGTCGTATTCAGAATTAGAGATCAAGCCAATCCCTTCTCGGCCAGATACCGGTAAACTCTTCTCTTATGAAATCAATGAGTCTTCCTTGGGCGGTGGCTATTCTTTAGTAAGACTTGTCATTGTGAGTGCAGATGATAATTCTCTTAATGTTATATTCGATAGCCCTATCGTAGAAAGTAATCACAGTGCAGGTGAGAACAAAGAGTACCATTACCTCTACGACGTTACCAACAAGAAACTCGTGATGCTGCGAATTGACGAAGAGGCAAATACGGAAACCATTGAAAACTATTTTTTCAATGGTCGAACATATGTAAAAACGAAGTAGCTTGATGCGTTATAAGCAAAATTTGTCGTTTCCAATTATCTAAAATTGTAAAAGGCCACTCAAATGAAACTTGCATTTGCATTTCTTCTGGTTTTTTCTTTTACCTTGATTTCAAATTCCGGATTCTCCCGTCAGAAAGAATCCAAACCGGCAGAAGATTTTTCTTCCGATATGTTTAGCGGATTGAAATTTCGTAATATCGGTCCTGCATTTACTTCCGGAAGGATTTCTTCCATCGTCGTTAATCCATCCGATAATAGCACGTGGTACGTTGCCGCGGCTTCCGGCGGCGTGTGGAAAACAACAAACTGCGGCACATCATGGACACCGATATTTGACGATCAGGGTTCCTATTCTATTGGAACTGTTGCAATCGATCCGGTTAATCCTTCCGTCGTTTGGGTTGGAACCGGGGAGAATAACAGCCAGCGAAGTGTTTCATACGGCGATGGTGTCTACCGCTCCGAAGATGGCGGAAAATCGTGGAAGAATGTCGGATTAAAAAAATCGGAGCACATCGCACGTATCGTCATCGATCCGCGAAATACGAATGTGGTTTATGTTGCATCGCAAGGACCGCTGTGGGGACCCGGCGGCGATCGCGGTTTATTTAAAACGACCGATGCCGGCAAGACATGGAAAAATATTTTATCCGTCAGCGAAAACACCGGCGTAACGGATGTCGTGATGGATCCGAAAAATCCCGATATGCTGATTGCGGCATCGTACCAGCGTCGCAGGCATGTATGGACGTTAATCGACGGCGGACCGGAATCGGCAATGTATAAATCGACCGACGCCGGTGCAACATGGACAAAAGTAACGTCCGGTTTGCCTTCCGGTGAAGTCGGAAGAATCGGTTTGGCAATTTCTCCCGCCGATTCGCGCGTTGTGTATGCAACCATCGAAGCATCGGACAAAAAAGGCGGGATTTTCCGCTCGACCGATTACGGCGCTTCGTGGGAAAAACGGAATGGCTACGATGCCACGGCAATGTATTACGCAACAATTTATGGCGACCCGAAAAATGCCGATCGAATGTACGTTATGAATTTTCTGATCATGGTTTCCAACGACGGTGGGAAAACACTTCAGCCGCTCGGTGAGAAATCAAAACATGTTGACAATCATTGCATGTGGATCGATCCGGCGAATACCAACCATTATCTCGTCGGCTGCGACGGTGGCTTGTATCAAAGTTTTGATCGTGCGGCTACATGGGAATTTAAAAGTAATCTTCCTGTCACGCAAATGTATGATGTCGATGTCGATAATACTACGCCGTTTTATTATGTCTACGGCGGAACGCAGGATAATAATTCGTTCGGCGGACCGTCGCGCACACACAGTTCGTCGGGAATCGTGAATGCCGATTGGTTTGTCACGACCGGCGGCGACGGTTTTCAGTCACGCATCGATCCCGAAGATCCGAATACCGTGTATTCGGAAAGTCAATACGGTGGTTTAGTTCGCTTCGACAGAAAAACGGGCGAGCAGATGGGCATTCAGCCGCAAGCCGGCATCGGGGAAGAACCGCTTCGGTGGAATTGGGATTCACCGATCATTGTCAGTCCGCATCTTCACACACGAATTTATTTTGCCGCCAACAAATTATTCCGCAGTGACGATCGCGGCGATACGTGGAAAGCAGTCAGCGGCGATCTCACACGGCAAATCGATCGCAACGCACTTCCGGTGATGGGAAAAGTGTGGGGCGTCGATGCAGTCGCAAAAAATGCATCAACATCGTTATATGGAAATTGTGTTGCGCTTTCGGAATCTCCGAAACAGGAGGGACTTATTTATGTCGGCACGGATGACGGATTAATTCATGTGACGGAAGATGGCGGAACTCAATGGCGCAAGCTGGAAAAATTTCCCACGATTCCGGAACGAACGTATGTCAGCAGATTATTGACTTCTCAGCATGATGCGCATACCGTGTATGCATCATTCGATAATCATAAGAACGCCGACTTTGCACCATATATTTTGAAAAGCACCGATGCCGGAAATTCATGGACATCCATAAAAGGAAATCTTCCTGAAAACGGTCCTGTTCTTGCGATTGCAGAAGATAATATCGATCCGAATTTATTATTTGTCGGAACTGAATTCGGCGTATTCTTTACGAACAATGGTGGAGAAAAGTGGATTCAACTGAAATCCGGTTTGCCGATAATTGCCGTCCGCGATATTGCAATTCAGAAACGCGAAAATGATCTTGTCCTTGCCACGTTCGGCAGAGGATTTTATATTTTGGATGATTATTCATCGTTGCGAAAATTTTCGAAAGAAATAAAATCGAAAGAAGCGACAATCTTTCCGTCCAAAGATGCTTTGATGTATATCGAATCTCAACCACTCGGCGGAACAAAAAAGGCAGCTCAAGGAGAATCGTATTTTACCGCGCCGAACCCGCCATTCGGAGCGACGTTTACGTATTTTCTCAGCCAGTCATATCAAACTCTCAAAGAAAAAAGGCAATTGGCGGAAAAAGACGCTGAAAAAAATCATAATGTCATTTCGTATCCGACAGCCGACCAGCTTCGTGCGGAAGATGAACAACTTCCGGCAGAATTAATTCTGACGATTGCCGATACTTCCGGAAATGTCATTTGTAAAGTTCCGGGATCGATGGGTAAAGGATTCAACCGGGCGTCATGGGATTTACGGTATCCCGCCCCTGTTCCTTCGACGCCGAATCCGGAAAATGAAGATGAGCAGGAAGGTGGCGCGCTTGTCATGCCCGGAACGTACGAAGTGAGTATTGCAAAACGTATCGACGGCGTTTTGACGCAACTTGCCGGTCCGGAAAAATTTCAAGTAGGAGTGGAAGGCGTTTCGTCGATGAAACCGGAAGAGCGGCAGGAGCTTGTCGCATTCCAGGAAAAAGTTTCGCGGTTACAACGGGCAGTTTTCGGGGCACTGCAGGTGGCAAATGATTTGAAATCCCGACTGACATCCATCAAGCAGGCGTTACAGCAAACATCTGCTCCGGTGGAAAATCTCATGAGTGCCGCTCTGACGATTGAGAAAAGGGATAATGAAATACTTCGTGAACTGCGAGGCGACAATACAATGAGATCGCGCAATGAAAATTCTCCGATGGCGATCAGCGAACGTGTCAATAGTATTGTGGACGACGAACGATTTTCGACTTCCCGCCCGACGCAAACACATCGTGATGCTTACAAAAACGCGGGGATTGCATTTGAAACTCAACTTCGCAACCTTCACACGCTCATTGAGGTTGATTTGATGCAACTGGAAAAAGGAATGGAATCGGCAGGTTCGCCATGGACTCCCGGAAGACTTCCGGACTGGAAACAAGAATAAGTTATCATATCATAATCATACTGGAGTAAAAATTTTATGGAAGAACAAAAACAAGATCAGCCAAGTCCCGTTGTCGATGAATATAAAGGAAACAAGATTCTCATTCTCAACCCGGGATCACGGTTTCCATTTTCATTCGGACTTGGAAAAGCCAAGTTGATTTTACAGCATCTTGATTCAATCAAAAAATTTGTATCTGATTTCGATAAGAAAACAGAATAAACATAAACAGCTTCCGAATTCAGTAAAGGAAGAATCATCATGAAAGCTCAATCGTTACAAACGATAGCGGAATCGTATGTGAATCTCGTCCTTGCCGTCGGTCAGCATGAAGCGGATTATGTCGATGCCTTTTACGGTCCGCCGCAATTTCTGGAACAAGTAAAAGCTGAAAAAAAATCACTGGAGACTATCAAAAACGATGCATTGTCATTGAATGATGCATTGCACCATATCGATACAAGCGGTTGGGAAGAAATCGAAAAACTCCGTCATCAATATCTTTCAAAACAAAACAGTGCGCTTATCGCCCGTGTTGAAATGTTGACGGGAAAGAAGATGACATTCGACGAAGAAGCGAAAGCGTTATATGACGCTGAACCGCCAAAGTACAGCGAAAGTCATTTTCAGTCATTGTGTAAAGACCTCGGAGCATTGTTACCGGGCACCGGAAATATCAGTGAACGATACGAACATTTTAAAAAAGATTTTATCATTCCGAAACCGAAACTCGACGCAGTATTTCAAGCCGCCATTACCGAATGCCGCAAGCGAACGAAAAAATATATCGACCTTGCAGCGAATGAAAGTTTTACAGTTGAATACGTGACGAACAAAGCATGGAGCGGCTATAATTGGTATAAAGGAAATAATTTCAGTCTTATTCAGATGAATACCGATTTACCGATTTATATCGACCGTGCGATCGATCTTGCGGCACATGAAGGATATCCCGGACATCACGTGTATAATTCAATGCTGGAAGCAAATATGTACCGGAAACGGAATTGGGTTGAGTTTTCTGTGTATGCATTGTTTAGTCCGCAGTCATTGATTGCCGAAGGAACTGCAAATTTTGGAATCGAAGTCGCATTTCCCGGAAAAGAACGTGTTGCGTTTGAGCGTGATGTGTTATTTCCGGTTGCGGGAATGGATGCAAAACAAACGGAACGCTATTACGCGATACATGATCTGTTTGGAAAACTTGCCTACGCCGGAAACGAAGCTGCGCGGAATTATTTGAATGGAACCATGACGCGTGAACAGGCGACAGATTGGCTGGTTGCGTATGCGTTGATGTCGAAGGACCGTGCACAGCAGCGCACGCGATTTTTTGATACCTATCGGAGTTATGTGATCAATTACAATCTCGGACAAGACCTTGTTCGAAGCTACATCGAAAAAAAGGGAGGAACATCCGATCAACCGGCGAAACGATGGGAAGAATTTAAGAAGCTAATTTCTTCACCTCGGTTGCCGTCAGGATTGAAATAGCAGAATTTATTTCGAATACTTCGTTCACCATGCTGGGAAGTAGTTCGACTGCTGACGACATGCCCGGATTTTTGGTCGGAAGTAGAACTTCCTTCCAGTTACTATCATCTCTCGTTTTTTTTTGATATTTCGTTCAAAAGGAGTTTCCGGTAACAGGCAAACTCCTTTTTTTATTAAAAATTGCTTAGTTTTTATGTAAACCTTCCTATGTCATCTTCCGTCTTATTTTCACACGAAGGAGAATGAGTGACCGATGAACATCTGTTGATCGAGCGGGCACAGCGCGGCGAAATGAATGCCTTCCGCGAGCTCGTTGAGCGCTCAAAGATCAATGTATATCGACTTGCATACGATTTGACGGGTAGCCGGCACGACGCGGAAGACCTGTCGCAGGATGTCTTTGTAAAAGCATATCGGTCGCTTTCTCAATTTCGCCATGATGCAAAATGGAGTACGTGGTTGTATCGCATTACCGTCAATACTTGTATGGATCGTCGAAAAGTAAAATCGTTCACACAGTTGTCGTTTCGTGATGATATGGATGAAGGAGTTGTTGCAGGAGCTATGAAGCATTCATCTTCCATCTCTCCTGAGAAATCGGCGGAAGCAGGGCTGATCAGACAAGAGATAGAAAAAGCGTTGGACCGGCTTACGTCAAAAGAACGATCCGTTTTTGTGTTACGCCATTATCACGATCAATCGTTGAAACAAATTTCCGAAACATTAGGGATATCGGAAGGTACTGTCAAATCGTTTTTGTTCCGTGCGATTCGACGATTGCAAAAAGAACTGGCATTTTATAAAGAAGATTTTGGATTGGAGAATCAATAATGACTCACAATGAATGCAGAGCAATGTTTGTCGATGTCCTGTATCATCAATTACCGGAAAACGACGCATTGCGATTTGAGGAACATTGTAAAACTTGCGCGGAATGCAGATCGGAGATCACGAAGCTTCGTGAAACTCTCCGGGTGATGAACCTTCGTGAACGTCCGGAACCTGATACCCAATTTTGGAATCGGTATTGGGAAGAATTACTGCCAAACCTTGAACGGCAAGATCAAAAGAAAACAATCAAGTTCTTTGGTCTGAAGCAATTCTCGAATGCTCCCATTCCATCCTGGGCGTATGGAATTGCAGCTGTCGTGCTGGTCGCTGTCGGGATCTTTTTGGGAAGGACATATATGAATGTTGTTCCTGTTTCGAATACGCATCAGGAACCTGCCGGTGTTATAGCTTCATCATCGGAAGATTCGGTGACGGCGCTGGCACAATCGTATTTGCAGCGTTCAAAAAATTTGCTGATCGGCATGATCAATACGTCGGATGAGCATTCTCTGCCCGCTGATTTTGCTGCACAGCAACAGGTTTCGCGCGATCTGATCGAGAAAGCAACGTATTTAAAAACAGTACTGAAAGATCCCGATCAACGGCGGCTTCTTCAGCTCGTCAAGGATCTTGAAGTCATTTTACTCCAACTCGCGAATACGGAAATAAAACCCGGCGTACCGGTCGTTGAGCTTGTCAAAACCGGCGTCGATCAAAAATCGATTTTGTTGAAAATCAATTTGCAAGAAATGTTAGGGAAAAAACATCATTCAGATTCTTCTGCCAAAATTGACAAACATACTTTATGATAAAGGATAACATTATGACTCTCAGAAAAATCACATGCAGTTATGTATCGATCTTCCCGGTCGTTCTGATCCTGATGACGGGATTTGGCGCAGCGGTTTTTGCTCAAGAGACTTCATCCAAAGCCTATCAGCAAGCGTATGCCTATATTCTTTCCGAGCAATGGCCCGAGGCACAAAAGGCATTCGGTGATTTTCTCGATCGGTTTCCCAAGAGCAACTTTGCCGACGCGGCTCATTACTGGCAATGCTATACACGCGATAAAATGGGAGAAGACCAGGAAAGCGTGTTTAAATGCTATCAGGATTTCATTGCATCGTTTCCGAAAAGCAAATGGGTAAAAGATGCGAAAGCAAATCTTGTCAATATCGGGTATGATCTCGTCAAGCAGGGCAAACAACAATATGCCTCAATCGTGAAAGGATTGGAAGGGTCTGATGACGAAGAAGTCAAGCTTGCGGCGCTCTATGCGCTCGGCGATATCGGAAACGAACAATCGTATGAGGCGATCGTGAAGTTGTATGATCAATCTCAGAATGAAAATATCCGGAGTAAAATCGTCTATGTCCTCGGAAATTTTGAAACGCAGAAAGCAATGAAAAAACTTGCCGACATCGCTGCCAATGATCCGGATGTCAAAGTGAAGAAAGATGCCGTTTATGCAATGGGAAATTCCGACGGACCGGAAGCGTTCAGTGCACTGTCAGGCATCGTCCGGTCGACCATCGACAAGGAAGTACGGAAAGCGGCTCTTTACGCGCTTGCAAATTCCGAGAGTGATGCTGTCTCGCAATTACTCGGAGAGGTGGCGCGGACAGACCCGGATCATGAGCTTGCCAAAGCAGCGACATATTCGCTGGGAAATTCATCGAGCGACAAAGCAACAGTTGAATTGAAGAGAATTATTAAGGAATCGACACAGAAAGAAGTTCGTGAAGCTGCGATGTATGCGTTCGGCAACCGTGGTGATGCGCAATCAGTGTCAGTGTTGCAAGATATTGCTCTGAATGATAAAGATATTTCCCTCCGCAAAGCTTCTGCGTATGCACTCGGGAATATATCGGGAGCCGGGTCCGTCGAAGCATTGAAGTTAATCATCGCGAAAAGTTCCGATGCAGAGGTCCAGGAAGCGGCGCTTCATTCTATGGGGAATACCGACGACCCTTCTGCAAAAGAGTTTCTGATGACGATGGCGGAAACGAATCCGAACGATCAGATTGCCAAAACCGCGATTTACGCTCTCGGCAATTTATCCGATGGGAATGAAGCCGAGATGATGCTGGATATTTTTCAGAAAGCAAAATCCATTGAAGTCCGCAAGCAAGCCCTGTATCAAATAGGGAATGAAGATGACAAAGTTTCTATCCCAGCTCTCGGAAAAATTGTTCAGGAACAGAACGATCCCGAGTTAACACTTGCTGCAATCTATGCTCTCGGCAATACCGGCAACGATGGAGCGGTTCCGTTTCTTCAAGGTGTTGCGAAGAATCAATCGGATCGTAAACTTCGCAGTGCAGCGGTGAATGCTCTCGGACAGATCGGTACCGAAAATGCCCGTAAGGCACTCGAAGAACTTCTTGGCATTCAACAGAAGGAGTAAATCAATGAAATCGATAAAATTTATTTCGATGATGTGGCTGTGCGTTGTTACCTTTTTTATTCAATCTTCCGGCGGAACGATCATTCGCTACAGTGGCGGCGAGCAAAATCTTTCCCGGCGATGGAGTTGGGCAATTCAACAAGCTGCAGAAAAGGGATGGACGAAAGGGCACTGGATCGGATTCAGTATTCAGCGGATGATGCCGGAAAATTCTTTTATCGGAAGCTGGAGTTCGAATCCGGCAGACAACAAACCCTCCCTTGCGGAATGTATCTATGGAATAAAAATAAACGGGGAAGTAGGCCCTCACGGACCTTCAGGAGAATCTACCTTCGAAGGTTATTCTAACGACGACGATGGTAATAATCAAAGTCCAAAAGTATTGAAAGAAATCGGTATTCTGTTTCATTTTGGCGACGGTGCAGAATTATCGAAAGTGGTAGTCAGTAATTTGTCTTTACGGGTTGATCTTCACGATGATCCGTTGATCTGGGTGAATACTGCAAGCGATAGCAAATGCATATCCTTGCTGCAGCAAATCTATTCCGGGAAAATTTTATTTGAAGTACAAAAGCAGATTGTCGGCGCGGTCGGGATGGCTGGTTCAGGAAATTTGGCTTTTTCATTTCTGAAGGATGTGTTGACCGGGAACGATCAAATTACGGTTCGCAAGGACGCCGCATTTTGGCTCGGGCAGCAAAATACAATCGATGGTGTTCGGTTACTTCGTTTGACGGCAAAAGAGGATCCGTCAAAGGAAATGAAGGAAGAATCGGTTTTTGGTCTCAGTCAAATGACTTTGACTGAAGCAACGGATGCGTTAATCGAACTCGCACGTACCGGAAGTGATATCGAGACACGGAAGAAAGCAATGTTCTGGCTTGGACAAAAGGCATCTGAAAAAGGGATCAAAACATTAGGTGAGATTGCAAATACCAATGATGATGTAGAAATTCAGAAAGGAGCGATCTTCGCGCTTTCCGAATTGCCGGACAACCAGGGAGTTGAGCCGCTTATCAAGGTTGCGAAGACGCACCCGAATTCTGCTGTCAGAAAAAACGCAATTTTTTGGTTGAGCCAATCTGACGATAAACGCGCCCTGGATGCGTTGATTGAAATTGTAACGAAATAATACGTCGGTATTTTTATCAAAACCTTTTTTGTATTTTGTAAAATGTGAAGGTTCCGAACGCACGGACTGCTTCACCCTGCGCGTGTACCGTCCCGACTTCATTCACATTATAGCCGTCCTCGCCGCCGTACGGGTTCCAGCCGTTCCGTATTCCGTTGTCTGATTCCCGGTGCAACGTGAGTGATGCAGTTCCATCATGATTGGTCCAAACATTATCAAGCATCGTTTCGATTTTTGGCAACAGGTTGCTTAACTCATCAGGCGCAATCGAATATGCATCGAGCAGAAAATTGACGAACGCACCGTTCCCATCCATTTTAATTTGATAAAAAGATTGAGGATCAATCCAGTTGTTTGCAGGATCCATGATACGTTTTGCCGTTGCAACAATGATCTTTTTATATTTCACATCTTTTGTCGCACGATACAAGGCCGCACCGACCGAGCAATACCCGGCGCCTTCCCATGGGACTTGCTGACCGAAAGCGGCACGTCCCGGCCTGCCTTCCCATCGTCCGTCGCCTTTATACCACGTTTTCTCGATGCCGGGATATTTACTGTCGCCGTTCCACGCAAGTAATGCATCGCGCAAAAATTGTTTTTCCCCCGTCGCTTCATAAAGCCAGCAGGCAACGGTAACCATCTGATTCATGTTGCTGTTGGTAAAAATGTTTTCTCTGATAGTTGATTCGGGGGGCCAATTATACCAGCTCCAAAATCCTTCCGGATGGCCAAAGCGATTTTCGGTGCGCGCTTCGAGGTATCGTTGTTTGGCATCCTCCACGAGAGAAAAATTGTTGCGTCCGGTAACTTCCCACCATTTGAATTCAGCAAGACAGACCCATGCCCGGTCGTCAACCCATCGACCCACGCACATCTTGCGAAGATCATGATCGATCAGATGAAAACGATAGAGCGAAGAATCATGATCGACTGAAAACAGGTATGCATCTCCGATTGCACCATAAGCTCCTTCCCAGCAGGGAGAATAGACATAATGAAAAAGCTCATCGATCGCTTGTGTTCGTTGGATCCATACATTTTGTACGGTTGATGTATCTTTTTGCGAGGGTTGAGAAATGCTTTCAGGAATTTTGG
>Ga0265322_10000640_pt1 | contig 13189 bp, 7 predicted proteins | sample 41222metaG_FD_193584 | JGI IMG/M metagenome (GOLD analysis project Ga0265322, IMG submission 193584) | Rhizosphere microbial communities from Carex aquatilis grown in University of Washington, Seatle, WA, United States - 4-12-22 metaG | ecosystem: Host-associated > Plants > Roots > Rhizosphere >...
AAGAGGACCAGTCGAAGCGTAATCACATTGCTCTCCAAGTCCGTTGTTCAGTAGTATAGAAGTGTTAAGATATCCGTCGCCGCATTGTGTCGGACATACATCTGTCAATACCTGTGGCCCAGAATCAAGCGATTCGTTGCAGTCAGGCGTACTTATCTTTCCACTGACGCTTCTTGTCCTTTGGATGTCTCCTATATTGCATTGTGACCATCCCGTATAATTCCATTCACATGCTACCTGCTGGACACATGATTCAGTGTATGGCGCAGGATTCAATGGCAAAGGACATGCGCCTGGCGATCCTGATCTAGATACTGTAACAATCCTTTGATTATTTGTGCAAGAAGTTTTTGTCGTCGTCTCATCACAGCATTGCATGCTTAAGTCGAACCCATTCAAATTTCCATTAAGATTCGATATCACAGTCCTGTTTATGCACGTTCTTACCGTCGGTGCAACGCCGCCAGTCCACTGCGCGCTTATCATTACGGGCCCATTAGGAATATTTGATAAAAGATAATGCCCGAGCGTTCCTGTGAAATCGCTCATCGTAGAAACTCCAGTCGTTGTTGCGACTCTCGCTCCACCTAAAGGCGTTGACCCATCTTTTACAAGACCTGTTATATTTGAATTGCCGCAGTTCACGGTTATATTCTGGTTTGTGAGTGCGCTGTTGATGTTTGATATATCTATATGTCCCTGACATGTACCTGAGCTTGCAACTATTGTGAACGTACTCCCCTGAAGTATGCCGCTAAAAGTGTAGAATCCGACTATATTTGTAGTCGCAGAATATGGAACACCATAGTTTACGAAATTCACATTGGCATTACTGACGATGCTTCCTGCAGCATTTAAGACGTATCCGCTCAAGATGTACGATGAGCAATTGACTGTTACGTTGACCTCTTTATTAGAATCTAATGTTATGTGCGTGCTGTTCTGGCATCCATTGAAGTTTACGTTGATACTATATCCTGATTGTGGAAGATTATTGAATGTGTATTTGCCATGTATATCTGATGATGTTGTCGTCGTTCCGTCGAGCGTCACTATCGCTCCTTGTAAGAAACTGCTAGAAGAATCTTTTACATAACCCGTGAGGCTCCATGTCGGAGGGTTTGCTCCACATACCGCTGAACAATCTGGGCTATATCCTTCGATAAAATTTGAAGAACTGCATAATGCTCTTCGTGTCTGGCCGATGTTTGTTGCGCAACAACATCCGACGTCGCATCCTGGCGCTCCGCCTTCTGCGCACTGTCCTGTAGGCACTGTTATCGCTTGACAATTTGCCGGAGGCTCTCCTAGAGAACATGTTGGGCTTATATCGCATGAAGTCGGTCTTACGTAGCATGTGTCAGCGTACGCAACTTGAACGGTAATGCTAAAGATTAATAGAAACAATACTAAGTAATAACTAGTATACTTCAAATTCATTTAACCTACCCACCTTTTTAAACAATACCCGCCAAGCGTATTTATATATCTTGCGGTTTTATGAGCACAAAATTTATTGAATTAATAGCTTATATCGCACTGGCTTGGATCCGAAACACACTCTCCTTCTTTTGCTTTTCCAGTTCCACAACATACGGCGCCTGTTTTGCAATCATCGCTTATTCCTGTCAAGAGCCCTATCTTTGGAGTACATGCATTTACGAAACAGGATCCTCTCTTGAAGGCTTTATTATTTGGACATTCCTGCGGTTGACATGTATTATCGCACCATTTATTATTGCTTCCCGTTGCTGCATTTCCTATTTGCACGTTATCACAACTCGTGTCAGCATTACATCCATTGCCTAGTTTGCATGTCGTTCCGTCATCTATGAGACCGCACGTGCTATCACATTTATCTGGAACATTAGTGTTTCCTATGCCAGGCACGCATTCGTTGATGGAATCTCCAGGCTGTTTGCCATTACATTTGCCCGTATTGCTTCCATAATAACATCCGATAGCCGGTTGATACAGGCATCTTTTGACGGCAGTGTTGATTGCGCAATTGTCGCATTCAAACATGAAATATTGATTTGACGTCGTTCCATAATGGTCCCCGCAGTGCAGCGCGTCATGTGATCCCGGAGCGAGTCCAGCGCATTTTGCATCAGAGTTGTAAGCAACATCACAAGTGCAGCTTGAGGGTTTGCACGATCCACTATTACATGATCCATAACAAGAATAGCTTCCCGTGCCGAAAATATTAGAATCCGATTGCATCTTAGTGTTTCCAGTACAATATCCACTGCCAGAACCTAATATGGTTTTTTCAAATGTCTGTCCTGTTGTATAATTTACACAACTTGGTTTTGATGTCGTCGAACTATTAGGTGTGCTATATATCGCTGGAGGTCCGCTACATCTTTCTGTAGCGACGGTCCCAAAATTCGTGTCGTCGCAATATTCGGCATCTTTCTTTATCTCAGAAACGGATCCCGTGCAAGTATTTCCACTGTCGCCAGAACATTTCCTGACGAATGTCTGCTCCAATATGTCGTTGTCCATTCTTCCAGGACTAGGCGGTAGATTAGTATAGCTGAAAGAATATGTCGCCATGTTAGGAGGAGATGGCTGTCTTGACGTGTAATCAGTGAAGCTAAGCACGCTTCCATACGTATCGCTCCTGTAGCATTCAACATTATTGTTTGCGTATGTATAATTTGCGTAACAGCAAGTGTGATTTGCCTGCAGCGCATCACTCATGTCGTACGGTTGGGAGTTATATGGATATTCTGGATTGGTATTTGATCTATGCGGAAGGCATTGAGTTACGTTGACTGAGAAATATGTCGGATTCGACTGCACTCCCATCGATGTGTTTATGATGAGCGAGACGTTGTGTATCGTTGATGTAGCGGGTTTATAGATGAACGCGAGGCTCTTTATGTTTATCATGCTTGGTGTTATGCTGACGTTTATGCCTGAAGGTATACGAAGCGATTTGCTCGCCTCATCGACTATGTTAATTATTTTTTTGAAGGGCTCTTGAGGATCGTTCCATGTGAACGTTGATAATGTTGCATTGAGTCCCGCTGCCATCCCGACTTTAGATTCAGAGCCATTCAAGATATACAGGTCTTCATATGATGCATAATTATCTGGGACGTCTGTGTATGTGTTTGAGCCCTTTATTTTTGCTTCAGGAAGATCGAAGACCATTATCCTCACTTCCTGATAATCTTCTAATCCACTTCTATCCGCTATCGATATAAGGACTGTATGAAATCCTACATCTGCTTTTCTCGGGATATATGTCGCGTTCTGTTTACTTGTGACATACGCTCCTGATTTTGTCCAATTATGTGGTGAGCCTCCTGTGATATTTATCTTTGTGCAGTTCGCGATTATGTATGCCATTGTTGTCGGCGAAGTTCCGGAACATTTAGGGTTGCTGAAATCGAAATATTGATCGTAATCCTCTTTCCAATATCCGTAGCTGTATATCAAAGAATTTTTGTCAGGATAATCCGGATCATATCCTTGAGGTTTTAATAGAAGTGTTTCGTTTTCTATTCCTTGAATGTCAAAATATTGGCTATTTCCGTCGTGGATATAATCCAGCGCTGGTCTTCTGTTCCTCACTGCCATGTTTATCAAAAGCGGTCTTCCTCTTATGCTGTGATCATTGTCTATGACTGTCAGTATATCTGTAAAATTATTTCCTATTCCACCTGGAGACATGGTGACGACATAATTTGATGTGTAAGTATTTTTTCCGGGTCTTCTTATCGATCTGCTCAAAACGGTCTTGCTGCCTGCAACAACGTCGAAAAATATATCCTTGACATCGCTGTTTGCAAGTTCATACGCATACTCGTATAACTCCTTGAACGCTATGCCCTTGTCGACCTGGAAATCTATCATCCTCGTCACGGGCTGCTTGTTATACATCATCACTGTGAATGGATACTCGAGTACCACCCTGAATCCGCCGTCTCCAAATATAATATTCGCGCTTGCGTTACCGACTATAGTTATATTGCTTGAACTCCTTGACAAGACGTCTGTAAAATTGACGCACTTGCTCATCTCTGATTCTATACGACTCTCCATCTGCCTTTGCATGCTAAGGTTGCTGTCGATTACATAATAATCGCAGCTTATGGACCTTGTGTTATTGTACGCATAATTTATAGAATTCGGACCATAATAATCGCACAGCGTCGGAAGACTGTTTATCCCGAAGAATCCGCTTCTTCCCTTGAAACTATTCAATGTGCAATTGTTGAAGCATACCCCGTTCCCGAATCTTTGGTATAACGAATCTAATTGGTTCAGATACACGTTTCCACACGTGTACGGATAGTTCGGCGGGTTCTGCGTCACTATATATTGCGAAGGATCCCTTCCATCCGGACAGTTATAATTTGAATCTATGACGATGCTGACGTTGACGGTCGTATTATAATACTTGTCTTGATATGAGACATAATCTTGGCCGGGAATTTTTCCTGTGAAATTATACGTCCCTCCCTGAAGGCCTGCGTCTATCACTGTCTGCTCGCTTACAGCGTCGAGACAACTTGTAACGTATTGATCTATAGAATTCTTATCGATATATTCTTTTATCTGCCTATCTGCCTGGGCAGTCAATTGAGTGCTCATTACCCGCGCCCTTGCAAATATTGCAAATGAAAACGCGAACAGTATCACTAGTCCGAGAATGATGAATATCGTAAACTGTCCCCTCTTTTTCGGATAAAAACCCATATAGGAGAAACTCAAGAATAAAAGTTTATAAATATTATGTCTCGGGTCGAATAATATCTGGAAATGTGCAAATTAAATTAGAAAAATAAAAATAATTGAATAATCTATTTCTTCTCCTTTTTTGGTTTCTTATCCGCCTTCACTTCAGAACCATCTTTTTTCTTAGCCTTTCTTACTTTCTTTGGCTTCTCTGTTCTCTTCTTTGTCGTGGTCTTTCGTGGAGTTGTGCCTAATGCATTCGCCACATCTTCGTGTGAGGCATTCTCTTGGATATCGATTGTCTGTGCTAGGGGCTCTAAGTGCTGCTTGTTGCATTTCCTTCTTCTTGTCTCGCCGTCTATCATGACAAATTTATCGTCAATAACTTTGACTATTACGCATTTTTTTCCTGCATCTCTTCCTGCCAATTTTACACATACTCTTCCTACGTCAAACATTTTTTCCTCCGAATCTACAGAACAATCCGCGTCGCCGCAAGATTTGAGATTCTTATTCTATCGATTTCTTTATCTTTATTCGCATACACTTGCTGCATAGCTGTCCGGCGTATGGTCTTTCCGGTCTTCGCTCTGTCTTTGAGAGCTTAGCCATCTTGTATGGACTCAGGCTTGCGACACCATGTAATGTTGCACCGCAATTTGCGCAGTGCGCCTTGCTTGGTTTTCGTTTTGCATAAACTAATTTGGAACCCTTTGTCGTCCTTACGTGTATTCTTCTTAATGATCTTGATCTTCGGCTTTTTCTTGGCATGTTTTACCTCTGTTGATTGCAAATGTATTGATATCCAGCATCCTTGTACGTGCTGATTATTCTGATTATAGGAATTTTAGACTATTTATAAAGCTAGTGGTATGATTATATAAGATTTTATACGCGAGTAATACTCACTTATTAGTAGTAATAAATAGTTAACTTTTTAAATTATCCTAAAGTTATAATATCATGGCTATAGATAAAGTAAAAAAAACTTTGATAGATCTTAGAAGCATCGATAATAAATTTACAGATCAGAAGTATGTATATGAATTCGCAGAGTGCCTTGCAGAACTTATACCACAGAAAACGAGCGGTTCTGAGTTTGTTTTTCTTGCGCAGGAATTATCTTCCCAATTATTTTATGGACTCCTTTTTCCTCCTAAAAATTATGATCTATTGGGGAAATTAGACAAAGGAGAAAGAGAAGTTATAGATAGTTCAATACCAATAATAGTACAATATCTTCCGCGAAAGGTCAGAAAAGAAGCAGAGAATTATCTTGCAAGACAGAATGAACGGATTAAAAACATAAATCCTTAGAATTATCTTTCTAATACACATCAAATATCTTTCTGAAAACTGCCGAGAATATAAGAGACAATGTTATATATGTTGCAAGCCAGCCCGGATACCATCCGAATAGATTGAACGTCTCACCGAATGGATGTGTAGGCTCGTTTCCGATGACAACCATAGTCATCTTGCTGTTCTTTATAGGATACTGCGGTATCTCATAAGATTTCTCTGTCGTTATGAGAATGTTCTTTGAGTATTCTTCAGTATTATAGTCGAATGTAAGCTTATACTCTCCCACGTCACCGTTCAGTGTCCATGTCGCTTGGTTATTCGTTATCTCCTGCGTCGAAGTATTCTTAAGATTGAGTTCGGGTATTGTGGTCAATGTGACGTTGCCTTTTGCACCGTCTGCAAATACTGTTGTGACCTTAAAATCCTGTCCTGGAAGGAGAGGCTGGTAAGCTACGTGCATATTTAGCCAGGCGAAAATTATTATTATTGGAATGAATGTATAGAGTGTGCTCTTGAAAGATGAACTCATATATTTCATATTCAAATCGAGGGCTTTCTTCTGTATCTCCATCAATTTTTTCGTATCCTTGGTTTCTCGCATTTCTTTCTGATACTTCTTCAGATCGCCCTTTATCTGTTTCATCTCGCGCTGATTAGTTGTGTATTTGTAGACTACGGTAACTAGAAGCGTGATGAATATACATATGATTAGTATCGCCCAGAATATTGGCAGATTGAATAATTGTCCTAACCACGGGTTAAATATAGTGTCTAAAAAATTAGTCATTTTGTTTACTCGTCATTAATATTAAAAATTCGAGCGGAATCTTATCGAAAGGTCGCGAGCCTAATTTCCACCGATGAATTTTCTCATCATCGGGTTCATGTCCATCAGGTGTTCTCTTGCGATACTCTCGTATAATTGGTAGACTATCATTACCGTAAGTAGGATTCCTGTTCCTCTTGATAATGCTCCGGATAGGTCCGCAAGCGCCGCTATGAAGCCTACAGCTATAGCTCCCATTATAGTCAATGGCCAGATGTACCTGTCGAGAATTCTCTCTAATATTCTTTCGTCTCTTCTGAACCCTGGTATTTGCAGGCCAGATGACATCATCTGTTTTGCCTGTGATGCTGCATCCATTCCCGAACTCTGTACCCAGAAGACACTGAATATGACTGCGCCTATGACCATGAATAATGTATATGTAGCTGCCTGTGCCAGTGCAATCCATGTGAATGATCCTGTGATTATACTAGTCATTATAGGCGTCCCTGATATCCATACTGCAAATCCTGATACTGCCTGTCCGTTGCTGAAAGTTCCAAGCCATGGATGGCCGGAATTCTGTAGTAATGTTCCGAAAAGCTGTACGTTCGCCATCAATGCAGCGACGAGTATTACTGGAATGTTTGAAGTGTAAAGGAAGTTTAGTGGCCATCTTATGCCCTGACCCCTGACTCGTCCAAACGATAATGGTATCTCAACTTTCATCGCCTGGAAGTATACTGCAAGGAAGAATACGGCTACAGTTGCCACAATCCCCGCTATCATCAGCATAGCTGTTGTCGGGTCTCCATTTGCAAGACTGATGAATAAGTTGGGTATAGCACCGACGACGGTGCCTGGAACGTTAGGATCTGGAAGAAACGAAAACGCTCGTACGAATATCTGCTGCGCGACGCCTGCAGCGATGAACATAGATATTCCTGAGCCGAATCCCCATTTTGTCACAATCTCGTCCATAAACATTATGAGTATTCCGCCTATGAATAGTTGGAATATGAGTAAGAGTTCTAGTTGGAAATATATTGGCGTTCCTCTCAATGCCGGATTAGGTGAAAGTCCGCCCATGAATACGTATACTGAACCCTCGAGCAAGATGAATAAAAGGGAAAATACTTTCTGTAATCCCTGAAATTTCTTTTTTCCCTCGTGTGATGTCAAATCGAATTTCCATAAACCAGAACCATTCAATAATTGAAGGACGATAGATGCAGTAACTATAGGACCTATTCCAAGAGAGATTATGGATCCGAAGCTCGCTCCGAGTATTATCGATAAGAATTCGAAGTTCTGAAGTGCGTTGCTTCCAAGACCGAATAATGGTATGACTCCGAGGACGAAGAACAGTATCAATATTATGAGTGTCCACTTTAGTTTATCCTTGAATGGAAGTTTCTTTTGGCTTGGACTTGCTACTTCTGGTAGATTGTCTGTTATGCTTTCGAAAAAACTCATGGCTAAACCCCTAAGTTCTATGGAAAAGAAAACTGTTTAAAAATGTTGCGATGGTATATTAATAAAGATGATATGAAAAGTGTCATATGTTTGTGTCATACTATATTATAGTATATGTGGGTTTTGAAATGGTATTTCCAAAATATTTATAAAGTTGTATTGTGAATGTTGTTTAAAAGAGGGTTAGGTTCATGGGTATTTTTAAATCTAATAAGTCTGAACTTGCTGCAGGTGGCGATATACCTGTAAGTCAAGTCATGGCTATGAAGCAACAAGGCTATACTAACAATCAGATAATTTCTAGTCTTCAACGCGATGGTTATACTTCCAGTCAGATATTTGATGCAATTTCTCAGTCCGAAACTCCTACTGCTCAGCCTACTGCTGATGTTCAACAGCTTGGTGCACAGCTTCCTCCAATCCAACAGGGTCCTATGCAGATGCAGCAGTCTTCTGGAATGCCTCAAGCGACGCCAGAGGAACTCGTCGAGGCTATAATCGATGAGAAATGGAATGATTTAGTCAAGGACATAAATAAAGTTATAGAGTGGAAGCAGAAGGCCGATGTGAAATTAGCATCGATGGAACAGCAGATGACCGACCTTCAATTGCAGTTCGATAAACTGCATCAGGCAATCCTTGGAAAGATAAATGATTACGATAAACACATACTCGATGTTGGAACACAATTGCAGGCTATGGAGAAAGTATTTTCAAAGGTTCTTCCGACGTTCGTCGATAACGTCAACGAACTGACACGTGTTACAGAAAAAATAAAGTCCGGAAAAAACGTAAAAAAAGGGAAGGATGAGGATGAATAATAAGTTCTTAATACGAAGCTCAGCATTATTTTTATCAGTTTTAATTTTATTATTTATAATTTCTTTTGCAAACGCTGCAATGCTTATTGGTTCAAACACAAATCCTGGAGTGTGTTGTACTATATATACTGGATGTGGAAGCTATAAGGTTCTGACATCTAAAAGTACGTGTGACGGTATTGGGGCCTTTGGAAGTCCTACTATGTACGTATGTGGGTATAGTCTTTGCGCTCAAAATGCCAATGGAGATATGGTTGGTATATATGGGAGTTCAGGAACAGCGTTTTCTGTACCTTCTAACCCTACATGTAACGATCAATGCGATAATGGTTGCTCTTCCGGACAACAACAATGTGTTATTAATGGTTTTGACTATTGCGTAAATACTCAGTCTGACACTTATAATTGTGGTTCTTGTGGTCACACTTGTCAATCTGGGACATACTGCAACGCCGGAAGTTGCGTCAATTATCCTATACAATTACTCTCTAACGGTCACGCTTGCTCTAGCAGCGGTCAGTGTGCAGATTTTTGTGCCCCTCCGTTTTCTCAGTCTATTTTCTCATATTCAGATAATGGTGGTTATTGTGCAACTAATGGACAATGCGCTGGCACTGGCGACGGGTCCACAGCCACTTTATATAATATTGGAAAAAAAGTATGTTCTAACGATAAATCTTTCTACGGTACGTGCAATGATGGTGAATGGGATTATACTGCCTGTGATATATCTCAAGAGTGTGTTAATGGTGCGTGTCAACAAAAAAGCACATGCGGAAATGGAATTGTAGAATCTTACGAACAATGCGACCCTTCCGTCAATGGGGCTTCTGTGTGCAATTCTGATTGTACATGGTCGTGTGCGCATTATGGTACTGTAAGCAGCTATCAATCGGTCGGAGGGGTTTCTCCGCCATCTGTAAGTGTCGTCAAAAATAATGGATGTACAATTGGAACGTGTGTTAATGGTCATATGACTGTTTATGATGGTACTAATAATGCTATAGTAACTAAACCTACAACTTTATGTGATCCTGCTGGAACAGGCAACAATAACGGAAATTGCAATTGCGCCGGTACATGTAATCTGAATGCAGGAAAATCTGAAGGCGCCTGCAATTCTTACGACACGACTCCTGACAATAGCTATTGTACTGGAACGTGCAATTCTTTTGGTGTTTCCACACCGAAGGCATGCACTAAAACTTGCAGTTTTAATGCAAAATCTTTACCTGCTAACGATTATGGCTTTACCAACGGAGAATCGTTTGGGGCTCCACCAGTCAGCGAATCTTTTCAACTCTATGGAGGTACTAATCCTAACATTGACTGTTGTTCATACAATCCTACAGAACAGATAAATACCACCATAATCCGTGGTGTAACATACACATTTTGCCAAGAATGTTATTCATACTCTACTCATTATGCATGTAGTGCAAGTGCTCCGATATGTGCCGGCGTCTGTTATGCAAGTCCAAGAACTTATGGTGTAGTATTAAGTGGAACTTATTATGGATGCGGCGTCAAAGATGGCGTTTGTCCTGATGATTTTTCGAATGGCGGTCAATGTGGGACTACAGGTCAAGGAATATGTTCTCACAATAATATACGAGATCCAGATTGCTATGCTTCATGTCCGCCTTCAACTACAGGCACGGCAAATGCTGGCTGCCAGAACCCATCAGCTCCTGCTCCTAATTATTTTTTCTCTGAGAGTTCTTCTGGAAGTTATTATAATAATCCTGCGTCATATTATTGCGCTTCTGGAGCGTGTTATTTCTGTAATGCCGGATACAAGACTGTAAGTCCTTTCAATGCGTGTCAGACTGTCTGTGGCGATAATATAGCTGCAGGAACAGAAGCATGTGATAATGGTTTACAGGGAGACTCTAAAACTTTTTCTGGACTTCCAGCAACTACGTGTAACGCTCAATCTTTTTGTACATCTAATGGTTATTCTACTGTCTCAAGTTATGGTAATGGTCCACCATCATGTCCTGGTAATACTTACTCATACAATTCTATCACTTGTTCCAATCCTATAAATTATAATGGTAAGGTGTGTACTGCGTCTTATGGAAACTCATGCACTTATTGCAGCGCTGCCTGCCAGAATGTGACTGCAATGACTGGAGGTTCCTGCGGCGATAACGTCACTAACGGTCCAGAAGTTTGTGATAACGGACCTTCATCAGCTACTAAGACCGCATCATGTACTACGGCATCGGGTTATTCTGGAACAAAATCTTGTAGCAACGGTTGTTTAGGATATGGATTATGTACTACAACGCAATCTTGTGGTGATGGCGCTGTCAATGGTCCCGAACAATGTGATGGCGGCTCTGCCGGTGCATCACAATTGTTTAGTTCTCCAAAGCATTCTGGCGTTGATGTTTGCGGTGATACTGCGTCGAGACTTCAATTCTGTCAGGATAATCATTATACTAATTTCAATCCAAGCTCTCTTGTTACATACAATGACAATGGAGGACCATGTTTTAAGTATTCTAATGGATGGACTTCAGCCGGCGGAAGTTATGGTCCGATAACATGTGTAACGCCTGCAAATACTAATACACCATGCACTCCAAATTCCGGGTCATGTACTTATTGCGCTTCAAGCAATTGTCAGGTAAACACTGTCACATGTACAATAACGGGTGTGATTGTTACACCAGATACTTGCTCTGGAAATGTTTGCGGTGAGGGAGATAAATTAAATATCACGATAACTTATTCAGGTTCATGTTCTGCAGCAAATTTCGCTCAGGTAGACCTAAAGAGTATCGATGGTAGTTGTACAATTCAGGCTAGTGGCGGTTCGATGGTAGGACTTAACGGTCCAGTAGCTCTAAACCTCGGCGTTACAAAGTTCCAATATACCCTTGCGAGTGTGCCTTCTGCATGTGCTGGCTCTTTCATATCAAATGTTAATGGTGCTGCGTTACGCATCGGTTCACCATCAGGCGCTGTCGTAAGCAATTTCTACCAACCAGCTGTGAATCCTGCAGGTCAAATAATACTCGACCAATGCACGACTCCAGCGAGAAATAATTTTGTAAATTATGCCAGATTCCAATATTATTATGCAAGTCCTAAAGTGTTTTCGAACCGCGTATGCGATGATGGTTCAAGTTATATAGAATTTTGCGAGGAACAACTTGGTTCACGATACGCTGGGTATATCACTAATTATTCTCAACCCGCTACGTCTATATGCTCGCATTACAATAATGCGGGCGGGTGGAACAATCCGTCTATGTGGAGTACTGTAACACCTCCAGGTACAGTCTATGGCGTCACATGCCTCGAATCCCCTCAATACAATATATTTAATAGTTCAGGATGCGCTGCCGGAGTATGTTCTAATCATGTTTATACTTCAGCCAATCTTGTCGCGCCAGCGACGGTTCAGACAGTGACTTCTCCATTAGTTTCTGGAACTCCTGTGTGTAACGATGCTGTCAGTATGGATAGATATTGTGTAGATAATGGTTACTATGGCGGAACTGCCGTTTCAACTAGTGGTACTCTTATAACAGCAAATGCAATCGACATCCCTAATCCGTGTGAGGCTTTCATCGGAGGCGTATGGAAGATTACTTCAGGTTCATCTGGTGGAATATCGTGTTATAGTGCTCCAGGAGTTTCCGTAGGCTCTAATAATTATGTTTGCAGTTCGACTCCAGACGGCATATGCCCTGACGATTATACATCAACTTGCAGCGTCGGAAGCATATGCGGATATAATGCTGATGGCTCATCAAAAGATGCCGACTGTGCAAATAGATACATGAACTGCGCACAATACATCAATGAGGCCGGCTCTACTACCGGACCAATATGCACTCCCCCATTAATCTCTCACAAAGATTGCCCCGCAAATTCATGCACTTATACAGATACATCTGGCATATTGAATTGCTTAGCTAATGGCGCAATTGCACAGACAATGTATAATAGCACAACCATGGTAAACATCACTTGCTTTGCTAATGACACCGTGTCAGTTCCCTACACAACCTTATGCCCTACAGGATACACTTATGCTTTTATACTTGGGAAATGTCAATATTCATTATTTGGAGAGTGTGATTCATCATGCCCTGCAGTAGTATCTGCTAGA
>Ga0265322_10000641_pt1 | contig 13183 bp, 6 predicted proteins | sample 41222metaG_FD_193584 | JGI IMG/M metagenome (GOLD analysis project Ga0265322, IMG submission 193584) | Rhizosphere microbial communities from Carex aquatilis grown in University of Washington, Seatle, WA, United States - 4-12-22 metaG | ecosystem: Host-associated > Plants > Roots > Rhizosphere >...
CATTCGTCTCGAAAATATTGAGCGTGCCGTCGCTGCCCGCAACGTATGCAATCGTTGAGCCGTCCGGTGAAAGTGCCGGCGCATTCGACCGGGCGCCATGCGTCAATCGTGTTTCTTCATCCTTGGCGATGTCGTACACGTAGAGATCGAAAAGATTCGACCAGTGATCGTTGTTCCGGCTCATTTTCGTGTAATAGATTTTTTTTCCGTCGGGTGACCATGAAATGTTCGAGCGGACACCGGCTTTCAACAGTTTTTCCTTTTTCGCTGCGACATCATACAGATAGAGCGATGAAAGTCCGAAATAATCCGCTTGTTTGTTGCTGACATAGGCAATTGATTTTCCGTCGGGAGAAAATGTCGGGTAAAAATTTCCGAATCCGATACCACCGATGATTGTTCCTCCGGCCAGAGATTCCTTTACCTGTGCCGTGCGGGATGCATAATCTTTTTGCAGGTATGCTTTCCATTCATCATATAAATCGTTTCCGTTTTTTCCGACCGCTTTTTCAATCGCCCCATCGATCGTTTCTTCCGTCAGCGATGAAAGGTTGCGGGAAATTTCCGCAAGTTTATCATCGCCGTATTTCTGTCCGATGTACCGGACAAACGCGAATCCCGCGTTATACGAAGATTCATTGCCGAGGCTCGTTTTACCGAAAACCGACATCTCGTTCCATGACAGCATGTTACTGTCAAGAGCATACATCCGTAAAATCATATCGCGGTGTGAATCCCAGGAATCATAACTCAATTGTTTCCGGTTGTATTGGGCAATGCCTTCCGCGAACCAGCTCGGCATGACATAACCCGAAACCGGATATGAAACGACTCCATTAGGATAACCGTACAACACATCCGTCCGCCGTTCCGATTCATATTGAAGCCATTGAAGATAGACGGCCGGAATCTTTCTGCCGAATTTCAGCGCGGTTTGAATTTGGACGACGTGCGTAAACTCATGCGTGACGACATTCCGCAGCCAGTTGTGCGTTCCGCGCAAATCGAAGTCGAGCGCCGAAGCCCATATTTCTATTTTGTTATCAAAAAAATACGCGCCGCCGTTGGAATAATCGTCATAATCTTTGATGACAAAACTTACTTTACCGTCGGGCTGATGATGATAGAGCGACGTGACCGGTCCGTAGATATCTTCTGCAACTTTTGCAACGACCCGCGCTGTCCGTTCCGTTCCATTATGATAATGAACATAGAAATGTTCCGTTTCGATCGTTCGCCATTCGAGTTCCGGGTGGTAAAAATCATCCTGCGCGGCGGCAAAACTCCGGAACATCAGTACCGCAACAATACTCATGGAAAGAACGCAAAGATATCGTATCATGTCGTTGGGTGCGCCGTTCAATGGAAATGATGATAATTTTGCAGAAAGAAATTTCGGAAAGAATTTCCGGATACGAAAACCGGCAAACAATCTGAACAAATCCGGATCACTTAATCACCGCGATCTTGATGATTGCACTGCCGCTGCCGTTCGTTCCCTGTGCATCGATGTGAGCAAAATAGACGCCGCTTTGAATATTGGAAACATCCCATTCAACTTCGTTATCCAATCCGCCCTGTCCGGGACCATTGAATTGCGTAACGAGATCGCCGGCCATATCGTATATTTTAATATGAACAGATGCATCCGTGCCGATGTAATATCGAATATGTGTTTTATACGCATTTTCTTTTCCAACGGGATTGGGCCAATTATAGGTACGGCCGGCGGGGAAAAATTCCGACACGAATGGCGTCGACGGAAGATTAGAATCGTCTAAGCTGGTATTCCGTTCATCACGCAGATATTGGGGCCAGGGAAGTTTCAACGATGAAACATTCGACAAACCGGCGACGGTCTGCCATGCATAGATATAACCGTCATCGGATGCAACCGCAATGCCGACACCGGAATTCTTCGTCAGAAATACTGCCGGTGTAGAGCCGCCGTTGATGCCTGTCTGCAACGGAAAACCATCGAGTATTTTTCCGGTTTTATCGTAAGCAACAACCAGACCTTCCTGCGTCACGGCAACGATATCAACCGAACCGTCACCGTTCACATCCGCAATGACGGGAGACGACAAAATTGTTTGATACGATGGAACTGTAATCGGAAAATTATCGAGAATAGACCCGGCATCATTGATGGCATAAATTTTATTTCCGCTGAATACAATAATATCTTTTTTCCCATCTCCATCAATATCCGCTATCGCCGGAGCATTGAGAATTTCACCGTTTGTTGAAATGGGAAATCCTTGGATCGATTTTCCGCATTCACCGAGACGGTAGACCATACCGTTACTTGTGGTGATGATCGGAGTCGTCGTCTGACCGTCGAACATCGTGACCATTCCGGTAACTTTCGCCGATTTTGGAAATGACGGTAAATCGATGATACCGCTAAATCCGGTACAGGATTTCCAGACCAATGTGATGACAAGAGGAACGTAATTTGTCAAAACGGTTCCGCGTTCCGTTACACCGATAAAGAGTTGAGGATTGTGCAGAAGACCGACGCTGACAATATCCGATGTATCTTGTGAAGAAACGCTGTCAGCCAAAGAACCATCATACCGAGCGATGTACATTGTTCCATGTTGCGCGCCGTACACAATAAAAGAATCCGAAACTACCGGCGCAGTCGTAATTGCACGATATGTTTTCAGTTGGAACAATGAATCAATTCTGTTATCGCTATTCTGATCCTGAAATGTCCATTCGTTGAAATAACTTTGACCGGAGAAATATTGCGGCACCAAAACCGTTCTATCGACCGCACCGAGCGTAATACCCACGGTGTCGTGATGAAAATTGTCGACAGCAACCTTTCCGACAAACGATCTTCCGATTCCGCCCGATGTTGTCAAGAGCCCGTTCGAATTTCCCATCGGAAAGTACGGAGAACCATCGGTGATGTGCCATCCGAAAAGCTGTGACTCGCCGACCGATACCGGCGGCAATCCCGTGGATGTTGCATTTTGCTGCACACCGGTTGCATTCGTTGCAATAACGAGCGCAACGGAATCCGTATTTCCTGAATTCAACACGGTGAGAGAATTTTTTCCGAATGTCATTTTCGTATTTTTCGGAAATCCTGCCAACGGTTGAATCCGGTTGTCACCGATTTGGATTCTTGCCGACATGTTCGGTCCGCGCACCGAAAATCCGGAAATAAAGACATGACTGTCTGCCTGGTTATTACTCCGGCTGCTCGGAAACGAAGTCGGAGAAAAAACATTGGAGGTCTTTCGCAAGGGAGCAGGATTGCCGGCATACCAGAAATCGAGCGGTGTACCGTCTTCACTGCCGTATCCGGGGTCCAACAAACTGTACGTCTGACCGATATCCTGAGAACCATCGGCTTCCATAAGATTCACGCCGCGGCGCGCGGGATTGGCATTAACGGCATCATTGGCAATTGTTGCATCGATGACATTTTCATCGATGTGCCAGATCAGCAGACCACCATCGAACAATTCACCCGTTTGCGAGTCGACGCCGCCCGGCAAACTCCAGTCGAATTCATCGACATCCGTTACCACGCCGTACAATGAATCTTGAGCGAACGCATTAAAACCGACGGTATCTCTCGCCCACGTCTTTGTAACAACCGTACCATTCTGAACAAGTGACACGGTGGCGCCGTCGCGGTTTGCATCACGATTGCGGTTCTCCACAAGGAAATATTCTCTCGAGCTGATCAGGACCTGATACACGGAATCCGGATTACCGGCAAGAGTGATAGCCGGAAAATTATAAACAGTGTCACCGGACGAAATCGTCACTGGCTGTACCCAACCAAGGAAGTATCGTTCCCATGCCGACGGCTCCGGCGGGAAAACACCGTTCCAGCTGAAGATCGATTGACCATCCATCAAGCCAAACCGGCCGATACCGCTTGCACCGCTTTTTGTATCGAACAGATCCGGCAAACCGAAATGACTTCCAAAATTGGCGGCGAGAAGTCCGTTAATTCCCAATTCCAACAATGATGAACTTCCGATGGAACTGAGATTGCGATTCTCCGTCTCCGGCATAATCAACGAATTGGTAATTGTATCGCTTCCGTTATTGAGGACGATCCCGGGATATGAACTCCCGAATATTTTTTGCAGGCCGGCAAGATTGACATAGAGAGACGGAATGTCAAACGGTGTGGGGTCATAACCATAGATACTCACGAAATCGATATCCCGCCCCACGCCCGCATGGAAAACAAGAAATGCATCGTATTGATGAAACGGAAATCCCGGGTTGAGTGAATCGACAATGTGCCACGTTTCTTGAAGAAGCAGTCCGATTTCTTTGTTGTCACTGCTGCCGCTCGGCGGACTATAAAATTGCATTTGATGAGACAGGTGAAACACAGAATCGAGCATCGTGGCTGCAATAATCCGATGACCGTCGGAGGCTTTACGGAAATAGTTTTCGACAAACGTCAGGTGGTTCTGAAAATACGATTTGTCGTGCGGCGGCGAATCGACAATTTTGGAAAACGGGGAAAGATCGAAACTCCCCGTACCGGTCGTCAAATCGGTATTATCCTTTTGAAAATCCACCATAACGGCAAGAACATGCGTCGTTTCCGGAAGGGCAATCGCCGCCCGCCGGATCAGCTTCGGTTCCGGAGCGATCGTGAGCGGATGACCAAACGTCAGATGTTTTCCTTGCTGTGCCGAGAGAATCGAGCAGGGGAAAAATGTTAGAAATACGATAAGTCCCCGGAAGGACACTGTCGATTTCATAAAATGTAATGGCAGAAGATTCATTGATGGCAGATGTTTGGGGCGAGTATTATGAATAGACAGGTTCGATATGTCGCGCAAGAAGTTGTTTCGTGCGCGACATAATTACCGAACGGCAACACACCATTTAATCCTGCTTTCCACCCCAGGCAATTGAGAGACTGAAGCGTAATGTTTCAGCGAGGGGACTATCTCCATCGGCGGCAGACAGATAGCTAAAATCGAAACCGTATACATCGTAACGGATACCGGCGCCAAAGGTCATAAATTTCCTGTTGCCGTAATTAGGATCTTCATAGAAGTAACCGAGACGAATGGCAAACAGTCTTGGCGCACCATACCAGTATTCCATTCCGGCAGAAATATCAACTTTATGTAATCCGCCATCACCCCATGCAGTAATCAACGACTTGGGAAGGTTATCCGGAGGCGGCGCATCGCCGATCGGGTTACCCGCAGAATCCGTCGGTACCGGATGATACCGGGTAAGCAAACGAGAAAAGTCAAGAATCAGATTAATGTTATTGAATTCCGATCGAACAATAGTCCCGGCAAAGGCTAACCGTATATTCGTCGGTAACGGATCGGCCTGGTCCGCGTCGATATACGTCAGTTTCGGACCAAGATTGGAAAGATTGACACCGATACTCAAACGATCATCCAAAAATCCGGTCGGCTTCCAGAGTGTTGCGATATCAAAACTCACACCGGATGCGATACCTTTACGATTCTGGGATTGAACATTGAAATCCGCAAGAGAGCTTCGGATATACCGAAGATTGATCCCCAATCCAACATCGTTCGAAGCTTTTATTGCGTAACCGACGGTTGCAGCGACTTCGTACGCTTTAAACGTACCGAGAATTTGAGGACCGCTTTCTCCGGTGATATTGAATTCGCCAAGACTCAAATAGATAATACTCGCGGACATCGTCCCGCCCCAATCGTCGATATGATTCTTGTATGAAAGAAATTCATAGAAGAGGTCGGACAACTGAAATTGCGGCAGCCAATTAGAATGAGTGATACTGAGTTCTTGCCCGTTTTGAAACGCGAGTCCTGCCGGATTCCAATATGCCGCAGCGCCGTCATCGGCAAGCGCTCCACCCGCTTCGCCCATACCGTCGGCACGGGCATTAGGAGCAATAAGGAGGAACGGTACCGCTGACTGACCTTGAGCCGTCATTATATTCGGCGTAATTACCCCGATCATGCCGAGCATAACTACAAATGAGAATATTCTCCATACGGTCGTTGAGTTCATAAAACAATTCCTTCTATGAAAAAACATGAAATGATATTGTACGCATTTTCGGTTTCCAGGGGATTATAATGTACCATTTTTTGACGTTAAAAACAACCGGTACAACATGATCCCCATCACCATTTATTTAATTATACTTAATTTTCCATAAACATCATCTGAAAAGCGGCCATCTTGCGTCCTGGCAGTCACTTTATATAAATACACACCGTTTGCAGGGATATCACCCTCTTTATCCCGTCCATCCCATGGGATTTGCACAAATTGTGTTCCGATATTTGTCTTTTTTATCGATTGAATAAGACGACCCGCCACGGTATAAATTCTTACCTCCGCATCGAGAGCAGATATTTGATTGTGTTCGAAGGCAAAGACAGTGGTTGACGACATCGGATTGGGATAATTGTACACATTTGTCATTTTCAACCCGACGCCGGTCACGACATCAAATACCGTTTCTCCCGTCGACGAATTATCATAGGTGTCCCACGCACGCAAGCGGAGTTTGTGCGACCCTTCGCTCAACGCACCGAGCGAATACTGTACCGTTCCCTGACGATATGTGTCGGTTTTACTTTTATAATAACTGCTGAGGTCGGTACTTTCCGTTTGATTATCAAGCCAGATTTCTATGCCGTGTCCGATACCCGATGTCGACGTATTAATGCCGCTGGAATCTGATAAATCAACGATGAGCAAGGGTGAGGCGCTCACAATATCGCCCGCCCGAAAACCGCGGTTACCGATATACAGATGAATTTGCGGTCCGGTCACGTCCTGAACCGCCGCGGTATCGGTTCCATTGATGACAATATTGGTTGTATAGCCCGCCCCGTCGGAAGTACTGTTCGAAAAATAAATTGCAATCCTACCGTTGTCGCCGGAGTACGAAATATCCTTCGGTACGATAAAACTCGGATTCATCGCACCGTTGATAATACTGGATTGACCGTGGAACAACGCGCTTCCGGATGCAACATAGGTGAACGACTGTTGAAGATCCGGATCCGTCAGTGTTACTCCATGATTCGCATCATACACGACAACCTCTGCCTGTCCGTTGAATTTGTTCTGTAATCCTGTCACCGTATCTCTCACGGTTGCGGAAATTGCAGTTTGTTCCAACGCCTTCAATTGAACGACCTGGCGATTGGGCACATGATTGATGCTGTCAATGGTGGCATAAAATTGCGGATACGCAAGCGTCAAGGCAGGGTCTCCCAGCAGAAAATATTTTAAATCATTATCGATATCGTTGGACGGAATCAATTGTTTCGTCCGATAAACCACATCGCCGATCCGTTGAGGCAAAATTCTGCCGATACTGTCCGTCTGAAACAAATTTTCGTACAGTGTTTCGTTCAAAGTAAAATTACCGAACGAATAAACCGGCCGTGTCGCAGAAAACACAGCGATCGCTCCGGCATTCTGCATGTTTTCCAGGATCTCGCCGCCGCTCTGATTATTGATCTCATCGAAATAAGAAAAATTACACGTGGCGGCAACATTGAAAAAATACTTTCCGGCATTATGCAGCAAAGGAAAATCAGATTCGACGGTAAAGACATGCTCATTCGCCCATAACGATGGATTGCCATGACCGGTAAAATTCAAAACCAGCGTGCCTTGATTGATTTGATTATCGATCGCTTCGTTCACTGCCGGTTTGCGGCGCCCGCCGGGAGATTCAATGGTTGGATAGGCATATTCATAAATCTTGTTTTTATTGAACAACTCCGGCACAAGACCGGCAACCGCATCGGCTTGTTCAGTATGCAAAAAGCCGTCATTAATTCCCGGTGCCTGAGGCCCATCATCAGCAACAAACGTGAACAGCGCCTTCCACGAATCGGTCACCGGATGTGTTTCATATTCGATTATTTTATCGACCAGAATGTCTGCCTGTTGAATTGTACGCGGGGTTAAGCGGCCAATGGAAATATTAACCCTGTCTGCAGTATTAAATACCACAAACTCATCATCGCTCGCGTAGGTACTAATCGGAATAAAAGATTCGTCCGTTTCCCACGGCGGCACCCATTCGGTCCCGGTGGCAATAATTCGCCGGTAATCAAAATCACCATCGCCGAATAAAAGAACATATTGCGGCGCTTGTGCCCAGTTCGTATAGATATAACGGAGATAGTTTCGGATTGCCGCCGGTGAAAGCAATCCTCCACCGAATTCGTTATAGATTTGATTTATGTCGACAATCAGTGTCTTGAGTGGTCGGGGTCCGGACTGCTGGCGATATGTTTGTAAACGTTGAGCCGCGCTCATAAAATCACTATGCGTGATGATGATGTACGGCGCCTCCGCATCATTACCATGCAAATTTTGATTGGCAACCGGCGTGATACTCGCTGGTGTTTTAAATCCACCAGGGCCGACAAGAAACATTTCCCGCGGACTTCCTGCAGTAAGCTGTGCCTGAAAAGAACAGGTATCGGCAACCAATTGCGGATTGGTAATCATAACAACGCTATCGAACCGTGAAACATCGAACACAAAAACCTGCCCGCCGCTGAACCCGCGCACATCGTATTCTGTAACCGCAGAAGTGTCATAGGAAGAAAAACTGACGGCATCACCCTGTGCAAAGAGAAAACGTTTATACGTCAGTTCGTACCAATCAATATAACCGATACCCAGCGCGCTTGTGGAAGAAAATGAAAACCGTAACTGGGACTGCGCGTCGCTGAACGACGGGAGTTGTTTCGGAACAACGGTGGGTTGTAATACCTGATTGACGAACTGGGAAGACGTGTAATAATTTTCTCCGTCGGTATAGGTGCCGGGAATATTGACATTAAAAAGAACCGTTGAATGCTCCATCACGCTGAACGTTGAATACACACTATAATATTGATCCTGCGGTGCCTGAGCCCCGATATTGAAATTGTAATGAATCGGCTGAGACGCATCGAGCCCCGGCAACGGCGATACGTACGTTATCTGGTCGCCGGGATTAAAAGCTTGTCCCAACCACTCTAACCCCGATCCAAGAAGATTTTCTCTGTCGTCTTCACGAAACACTTTACTGATAGCGGTATTCGGACGAAACGGCGCGGGCTGTTGCAAAGAAGCAACAGAGGTCATACTTTTCCCCGGCAAACCGCCGTATGTCAGCCAGTAAATATCGGTCTCCGTATAATGATTAATATAGTGCGAATATGATTTATGAACGGGATCATACGACCATCCGCGAGTAGCTTTTCCGTAAAACACAATATAATCCGAAGCATCGAGCTGACCGGAGGTGCCTCCGTCGAAAATATAAATTGCATTTTGAATCAAATCGTCGACGAACGGATCCGTCACCGACACCGGCGTCTCCAAACCGCCGTTTCCGTAAATCTTTATTGTTTTCGGATCTGCCGAAGGCGGAACTCCCGCATTCAACAACATCTGGCCTGTAATTTTATATATTCCATCGCTGCTGATTGGGATACGGAACCACGCACCGGAACTTAAAACACTGTTATGCACAGTAGCATTCCTTGCAATCGATGAAACTTTTCCCGGCGAACCCGAAAACTGATCGTTCACGGCAATATGCATCGGCAAACTATTTGAACGAACCGGTTCCGCAGGTCCGAACCCGACGCGAAAAACTATTCGCTTATATTTTCTGACAACGCGAAGCACGGCATTATATTGATAGGGATGAATCATCACATCGCCGAGAAACACACCCCGTGATTCGGCAACACCTGACAAAGAAACAATTTTTTCCGGCAACATTCCGCTCGCAGCATACGCGGCGGCATTCACCGAGTAGACCGCCATCGGTCCCGTTTCATCTTTACGATAGAACGGAACGGGCGCAAGCCGGACATTTGCGCTATCGTCATAGTCGGCACGCAGAAGCTCGACGGTGTTTCCCCTAGTGCCGGGAAAACGCAACAGGACCGATCGTTCCAAAAATTCCGGTGAACCGGAAGGTCGTTTCGCTTCCGTCACAGCCCCGCTAAACGAATACCGAAGCAATGTCTGGCCATTGACGATTATTTTTTCCGCCGGGCGAAACGCGGGAATATATTCAACGACGATACCGGAGGCATCGGATTGAAGAATGTGAATATCCTTGTCTTGCCCAGCTCGACACGTGAGCAAAAACAGCGAACCGACCGACATGATCAGAAATGTCCGTTTCAAGAATGAATGTTTATTTGTATGATTACCGATCATTCAGTTCCATGAACAAAAAAACCGAATGTCGAAATACCATGACATTCGGTTGAGAATAAAATGATTCTCATTACGTTTCGTCAAAGGTATCCGCCAGTACAACAGTAAATCCCGCTGTCTATCACAAACAGCTACGAACAGTTACAACAGCAGAAATGTTCAACCTTTAACAAAAAACGTATTGAGTTGCTCCTAATGAATAAATAGTTTAAAAGCCTCTGTTCGAACAATATAGAGAAAGTCAAAGTTATTGTCAAGATAATAGTTGATTCTGAACCAAAAAATTAGTAAATTTACTACGCAGATTTTTAATTTCCCCCAATTTTGTAACGGCATGCCAAAATCGATAGGCGTTCTCTTTGTTGCAAGCGAAGCGGAACCCTTTATTAAGACGGGTTGTATCGGAGACCTTGCCGGGAGCATTCCAAAGAGCGTCAAAGCCCTCGGTCATGATATCCGGGTTATGTTACCGGGATACGGATTTCTGAACAGCCGCCGGTTTCAAATCCATAATCTCCTTCGCATGAAGGATATTGTCGTTCCGGTTGCAAACGATCCCGAACACGCCTACATCAAATCTTCTTATCTGAACAGTGAAAACCAAAAAGTGTTGGTGTATTTTCTCGCCAACGACAAATATTTCAGCAGGGAAGGACTGTACTTTCATCCGGAAACGAAGAAATACTTTGCCGATAATGATGAGCGATTTATCTTTTTTTGCCGTGGTATTCTTGAAACGCTCAAGCGGTTACGATGGCAGCCGGATATCATTCATTGCAACGACTGGCAATGCGGTTTGATCCCCGCCTATCTGAAAACGCTTTACAAGAATGATCTTTTCTTTAAAAACGTCAAAACGGTTTTTACGGCATACAGTCTTGCATCCCATGCAACATTCTCGCGCAGTTCGTATGCCAAGACCGGACTACCCGCCGGTCTCCTTCCGGAAAACGGATCTCAGACGGATCGTTTGAATTTCTTGCAGGCAGGATTGACGTACGCAGATTATGTCACAACCTTCGGCAGCAAGGCGGAAAAAAATATCCGGCTGGAACCGGATATCGAACTCGAAAAAATTTTACAGACACGAAAGAATACCATCGTCTCGATGAATTTTCAAAACGGCAACGGTCAGAACCACATCGCTCAACAACTTGTCGATATCTACCATGACCTCGCCAAGAGCAATGCATGAGTCGTATCGGTATTTTTCTCGATCGTGACGGCACGATCAATCAAGAAGTTGATTACCTCCGTTCCCCCGACGAACTTCATTTACTGGAAGGCGCAGCAGCAGGCATTCGTGAATTGAATCAGTGCGGTTGCCGCGTGTTCGTGATTACCAACCAGTCCGGCATTGCCCGCGGTTTATTGACGGAACAACAGCTCGATGCCATTCATCAGAAACTTCGTTCGGAACTCAAAGCAGAAAATGCGTATCTTGATGCAATCTATTATTGCCCGCATCACCCGGAAGGCAACCCGCCGTACAGGATGGTGTGCGATTGCCGGAAACCGAACACCGGCATGATCGATCGCGCTGTCAAAGAATTTCAGGTCGACATCAAACAATCGTTCGTCGTCGGCGACCGCCTGCTCGATATACAAACCGGCAAAAATGTCGGGGCACAAACGATTCTCGTGCTGACCGGATACGGCAAGCAAGAATTGCAATACTGTAGTGATCATAATGTCCAAATTGATTTCGTCGCAGAAAATTTATATGATGCAGTAACACACATCAAGAATGTGATACACTGCGAACCACACAACACTCTGAGCAAATAACTTCGATTCAATGAAACACGCATTGACAATTGCCGTTCTTTCGATTTTCTTCCTCTTGATCATCACGGGTTGCAGTGACGATCCGAGTGATCTGGGGAAAGGAACCGTTTCCCCGAATGATGGATTAAAAGTTGATTCTGCTGTTGCATTTGCCAATCGGGATACATCATTTCTCTACGAAGTAATCGGCACCGGCAATTCCCTGGTCGGATACGACCAAGGAATTGAAGTCCGCACATTGCTGCAATTTACCGGCTTTACCGCAATACCTTCCACGGTTACGGTTGATTCCGCTGTCGTAACGTTTCCGATCGATTTCAAATTCCAGGATTCCATTGGAACGATCGGCTTCGAAGTTCATGAGATGCTACACACCTGGAGTCAAAGCACGTTCAAGTGGGACAGCGTTTCGGTCGCCGGTGAATATACTACGACTCCGTCGTCAACATTTCTTGGCAACATTGTTCCGGGCGACAGCACAATTCAATTTCATATCGACGACCTTGTACGGAACTGGATACAAACGGGAACAGGTACGCCTGACGGTATAATGCTCATTCCCGGCTCTATTTCATCATCTCTCATTGTCGGTTCGTTGAATAATCTGTTGATGGAAACTCGACCGCACGTCGTTGTGTACTATCGCAACGGCGCCGATACGGATCAAACGTCGACCTTTTACACGACACAACGAACATTCACCGCAAACAGTCCGCAACCGGTCATGGCAGGAAGGTTGTTTGCGCAGTCCGGCATTGCCGTTCGAACACGCGTCCTGTTCGACTCACTCATACTTCCTCCCAAAGCAAGCATTAACCGGGCAATCCTCACTTTTTCTTTCGACGGTCTGAATTCGGAAGTCAATCAATACACGCGAGATTCATTGCTCGTTTCGCAGGAACGAAAAAACGCTTACCCGTTTGATTCGCTTGCATACACAACGATTTGTACCCCGACAACGAACGGAGCGCAAAAAATTTATCAGGCAAACGTTACCCAACTTGTCCAGGCATGGATTTCACGGGAACCGAATTATGGTATTCTCCTTCGGACATTTGATGAAAATTCGAATGTGGAACGATTTGCATTATATGGGAGCTTATCACCGCAGGCACTGAAACCGAAATTAGTCGTTACGTTCACGACATTCAAGTGAGATATGATGAGAAACCCGGTATGCATATTGCCC
>Ga0265322_10000642_pt1 | contig 13182 bp, 13 predicted proteins | sample 41222metaG_FD_193584 | JGI IMG/M metagenome (GOLD analysis project Ga0265322, IMG submission 193584) | Rhizosphere microbial communities from Carex aquatilis grown in University of Washington, Seatle, WA, United States - 4-12-22 metaG | ecosystem: Host-associated > Plants > Roots > Rhizosphere...
ATAAGGAGAGTATGTCTCCAATATTTCCAAGTCCTGTAGCAGCGGCGCTTCCTCCTGCGGCAGTAGCCAAATTCAATTTCGTTAATATTGTAGTTATCATAGCTGCAAGTCCGACAACAACTCCTGCAAGAAGGGGTGCAAGGAAAGTCATGTTGCTTTTCATATCTGAAATTATCTCTGCAAGCAAATCTCTCAGCCTATCTCCTATCTTTTGAATATTCTTCACGTATTCAGAAATGCTCATAATGCTAATTGCAGCAATTTTCAATCCTTTCTTTGCTGCTTCTACAAGTATTCTCATGCTTGTAGCTATCAGGTCTGAGGGGTAAGAATTTATTGCTCCGCGTGTTGGATCAAAAATAGCATTCTCAACACTCATTCCACCTTGCTGAATATTATAATTAACTTTCTTGAAAAAATCAGAGGTCTTCAATCCAGTCGTAGATTCTGCAACTCTCCCAAAAACTAATTCTGGAGGAGTTCCGTTGCCGATTCGGTTTCCAAGTTGGAATAAGGAATTATTAAATTCTGCTTCAAGTTCTTTTGTATTGTCTCTTTCCTTGATAAGATTTTTTGTTTTCTCTTTGTATGCCATTGAAAAGAATAAAGCAAGTCCCAACGGAACAAATAAACTAAGTATCAAAGCTCCAGCACCAAAGGGTCCTTTTATACCGCTTGTTGAAGGAATAAAGCCAAAGAAACCATTATTTCCAAAAATGCCCAAACCTAATTGCGCAAAAGTCGGATCTAATGGCAATCCTAAAAGTTGCGGCAAAGGCGTGAAACCCCATATCAAAGGCAAAAATCCAATGATGAAAAGAGGAAGGCATATGAGAAACGCTTTGTAATATGGTTTCTTGCTTTTGTATTCACCATAAAGGGGATTTCTTTCAAGCAAGCTTGTATCTCCATAACCGCCCGGTCTTAATAGTAAATATTTATTCATCAGGAAAAATGCAAGAAAAGGAATAATCAAATCGTATAAAATAAAAACGTCGGTCGCATTAAGCAAATTCCCAACCATCAAGGATGCAAGAGGGAGCAATGCCATTCCCAAAACAGGCAAAGTTGTTCCGAGCATGTAGGTGCTTTGAATGGGACTTCGGACATCATGAACAAATTTCAGCATCTTGTCATAAACACCATCTAAAATTACTTGCAATGCTTTTTCAAGAGTTGTAACTCTGGTCGTGTCATCTGGTTCAAACAAACTGCTTTCAATTAAGTGAAATGATTCTATAAATTCCGGAGAATAATCTCTCCAGCCATCAAGGTAATAATCGAGACTGTCCTTAATTGTTGAGAACTTTCCAATTTCAACATCATAAAATATTTTTTTGAAATCTAATGCAAGGGGATATTGCAGATGTTCAGATGCAAAGGAAATGGCTCTTTCAAGATTAGAGGTATGTCTCATGTAGACTACTAAATACAAAATTGCGGGCACCATTTGCGAAGATGCTTTCAATCTCCACTGATTAGCAAATCTCTCTGGAAAGCCGCTGATATAATTATACAAAAACAGGGATGAAACAACTAGCATGATAAAAAAGAGAACCGGCACGTTTCCGGTGAAAACATAAACAGAAACCGTGATAAAAAGTCCAATTATAAAAACAAAGAAAAAAGTTACTGCGCTTAAAGTCACGGCCTGCCATGGTTCAATGTCAAGATGAGCAATTTCAATATTTCTCTTAACTTTTAATTCATCTTTCTGAGAAATTTTTAACTTGAGTATATTACCGATGCTATGACACAACTTTTCATATCGTACCCATGCAGGAGCCATTTCTTCTTTGAACGTGGAATAGGCTTGGCTGTATCCACTATTATTCTGAACCGTAGTAGTATTAATCTGACTTTCGATTTTGTTGCCGTATTTCTTTAGAATTTCATTAACATCTGGCGGAATTGGGGGCTGTTGATAAGGAGGCATATTAATTTTCTCTTTTTTATAAAAAGAGTTTATTAATTAATAAAACTTTCACTTCCTCTTTGTTCTAAAGTAGAAGAATGTAAACATGCATCCCACTAAAAATAAACAAAGTCCAATCCATTTGTTGTTTGTAGCTGCAGGACCTACAACCGAACCAGTCCATTTTAATGAAATTGAAAGCAAGGCTGCTGCAAGGCTGATGATTGAAAGATATGCCCATAATCTCTGAGGCACAGTCTCAAAGGAGCTTCTTTTCTCAAGCGAGCTTCTCAAGGGTAAACCTTGAGCTTGTCTCTTCTCGGAGATTAGCCCATTTATCTTGTTTCTAACCCTCTCTGAGTCTGCTGAACTGTAAGCATAACCATATTTGTTAGCTTCCAAGTAATCATCTTGTGCTCCAATAAAATCATGTGCTTTTCTTCGCAAATCTCCAGCATCTTCATACATCTTGCCTATTCTCTCTGGGTTTATTGAAGAAGATCCTTTCAAGTGTTTACTCTTCAGAAGTAAAGCTTCATCTTCAAGAGGTTTTGCTTTTCTTGCATATGAAGTGTTAAGCTCTTCCCAACTTTTTGTTTTCATTTTGTAGAATGCTTCTATCTTAAATTTTAACAGATAATTCAACTTTAAAAAATTATCATAATTTCTTTTTCTTTATTTCCTGATTAAGCCATTTCTGCCAAGCAGGAAAAACTCTGTTTGAAAGCGGTAGACCGATTTCTTCTCGGACAGTATCAGAAATTGAATGGAATTCTTGGTTTGCAGAAACATTAAAAGCTGCTTCCAGCAATTCAGGTCTTCCGGTTTTTTCTGCAGTCTTTACAATTTCTTCTTTTATTTTTGCTCTTAATAAAATATTATCATAAACAGCATCCCAATTTCCTGCCCACCCTCTAACGTTCTCTGCAACAGCTTTGATAACCTCGCTATCCCCATTAATCAAATCTTCGCTGGGTTCAAGAGTATCTTTTTCAACATTGTATTTTACCAAATCGCTGAAACCATTTTCTTCAAGAGGATCTTTCTGCCAGTGTTTCCTGACCTCTGTAATCTGCAAAAGTCTCTTCCATGAATGAAGGCCATCAGGAGATTTAATGGGGTTTGCAACAGCAATAATATCTGTCGCTTTGAAACTAGTTGCAGGAACTTCTAAGTCATTTACAACTCTGTCGAAAACAGCATATGGTGAAGCGCCGTGAATTGTTCCTGCTACAGTATTTGCCAAAGCACCAACTCTCATTGCTTCATACAGAGCTTTTGCTTCAGCACTTCTTACTTCACCAATAATTAAACTGCTGTCCCCTAATCTCAGACTTGTTCTAATTCCATCTTCAGCAGAGATTTCATTGGTGGTTTTCAACAATGCTGAACGAACTTTCATTTGCAGAATATCATAATTAAGTTTCTTCAGAGATTCAAAAGGCAATTCAAGCGTATCTTCAACAACAATTATTCTTGTTCTAGGTAAAATCTCAAGCATCAAAGCTCCAAGCAAAGAGGTTTTTCCAGAACTTCTAGTTCCTGCAATTAAAATAGTTCTTCCCCCATCAACTAGAAAGCTCATTAATCCAGCAGAAAGGGGATTCATCATCTTATTTTTAATAAATAATGAAAAGGTCCATGGCTCTTCTCTATGTCTTCTGATTGCATAAGCAAGTCCATTGGGAGAAAGAGGTTGTTGTACAATGGCAATTCTTGCACTTATCTTGTCAATTTCCAATTGAGTATCAAGAACAGGATTTGCTTCATCTAATGGTCGCCCTGAAATTATTCTGAATTTTGCCGCCCAGGAGTCTACATCTTCCTGACTAGGGAGAATATTTGTATAACATTCATCATAAACTTCATGTCTGAGGAAAATGCTAGTTGTTGGAATTGGCGCATTAAGAACAATATCTTGAATATTTTTATCTTGCAATAAAACCTCAATCAACCCAAACCCAATAGTATGTCTTACTAGAATCTTGGATAATTTGTTTAAATCAGAATAATTAAGATTTATGCCTTTTGTCTGAGCTAAGTCTTGAAGTAAATCTTTTGCGATATTAAAGAAAACTTGCCTTGTTCTTTCGGTATCTGTAAATTCTTCCGCTTTTGGCTGATGTTCGATAAGCACATTCTTTGCAAGATTAAGAAGCAGATTCTGTTCTTCATCAAGAACATTCTCAGGGGGCAGTAAATGATAAAGGAGTTTTGATTCGTTTCTTTTTCTCAATATAGTAACTACCGATTTGTCATAATCATCGCCTGAAATTTCATATTGATTAACTATCTCCACATCCTGCGGAATTTCAGAAACAAGTCGCGTAAAAGTAAAATTAGGAATTACATCCGGTTCAAAAATTCTATGATATATTTCTCTATCACCTTTTTGATAATCTGGAAGAAAATTCAAGAGTCCTTGTATCAGTTTCGTGCCCTGTAGCATGGTAAAAACTTTTTCAATCAACCTTATGTAATTGCTTTGGTCTGACTTATATTGGGGGCTAAGCTTCTCTAGAAAAATTCTCGCTTCAACAAAAATATTTCTTAAATTAAGATAGGAAGCCACGGGGTCTCTCTTTAGAGAGTAAAGAATAGAAAATATCTCGTTATATCTCTGAGTAAAAAATTGGTCAAAGCCAGTCACAAGTTTTTCCTTTGATAAAATTCTTTCCTGCCTTATCAAGTAAACATATAATTGAGAAATTTCAAGAAGAAGCGATGTTTCATGAAAATCATAATTGTAATTTTTCTGCTGAACAAAAACAATTCTCGAAACATTAGGATTTTCTATCAAAGCGTCAATAGTTCTTTCCATAACTTCAGGAGAATCAGCGATGCTTGGAACAAAAGGAGCCCCCATGTAATTTACATATAGAACATCTTCACCCCCTTCTCTTTGGGTCTCGTAAGAATAAAGTGCAGCTCCCTCTTTAAATTGCATTCTCTAATAAATCGTTATTGGTTTAAAATTTTTTGTGTACTCCAAAGAAGGAAAACAATTTTAAACTCTTCATACTTGTCCATACAATGGCAGGGGAACAGGCAAATTATCCAAATTCTTATAATGTTGATCCTAATCTAAGATTGAGGGATTTGGAAGAAAAACAGCGTGTTTTGAAAAATCAGATTCTTTTGATTGGGAAAAATTTAATTGATATTAAGGAGAAAAATACGCGGGATATTTTGGAAATAAAAAAGGACTTGGACATCATCAAAACAGATATTGAAAGATTGGCTTCATTTATTGACACGGCTGGCGAAGAATTTTCAAAATTTGCGAGAAAAGACGATGTTGAAATTCTTGCTAAACAGATGAGAATGTTTCAGCCATTCGGGAGCAAAAAATAATGGGAACAATAGACCAAGTAACGCAAATGAGACAGAAGAATATGTCTGATCAAGAAATTATTTCCGAACTTAGAAAACAAAATATTTCTCCAAGAGAGATAAATGAAGCGCTAAATCATGCACAGATAAAAAATGCAGTTTCAGATGTTCAATGCGATGAAGCTCCTATGCCTCAAGGAGAGCAACAGTATGGGGATTATGATCCGCAAGCTCAAGATCAGGGAGGATACGATCAAAGTCAGGTTTATACTCCACAGCCGCAACAGCAAGCGTATTATCCTCAACAGCAGCAACAGCAAAGTTATCCGGATTATGGGCAGCAGCAAGGCTATTATCCTCAGCAGCAGATGACTACAAACACGGACACTATTGTTGAGGTATCCGAGCAAGTTTTTGACGAAAAAATTTCAGGCATATCAAAGAAAGTTGATTCAATTGACGAATTCAAAGTTCTTACTCAGGCAAGAATGGAACATTTAAATGAAAGATTGAAAAGAATAGAAACGATAATTGACAGACTACAAGCATCAATCTTGGAAAAAATTGGTTCTTACGGAAGCAATTTGGACAGTATAAAAAAAGAAATGTCCATGATGCAGGATTCTTTCAGCAAAACAATGGGTTCTATGAACAATTCAAGTGGAAGAAATAGCTCCTCACGTTTATCCGTTCCTGAAGAAGATGAAGATGCAACAATAACCCAAGAAGAGCCAGAAGAACAGCAAGTAGAAAAAATTTCTAAAAAGAAAAAATAATTTTATTGTGGGGGTTTTGCCCAATATGGTTCAAAGGAGATAGGACTTCTTTCTTTCTTCTTGTTTGATGCGGCAATTACTATACCGACTATAACAACTGCAACAACTACGGTGAGTATTGTGCCCGCACTATTTCCAAGATTATTCTGTATCCAAGTGCCGAAATCAATTCCAGAGCTCTGCACTATTACTACAACCGCAACTATTGCTGCAACTACAAATAATGAGATCGTTATCCAAGGTTTAGTTGGGTCTGAAAATAAGCCAACAATAATCATGATAACTAAAAGGATAGATAGTCCAATTCCCATGCTGGGGAAAATCTGCGAGAAAAATTGAGGAACGGTTGGTACACTCAATGCCATCAAACCAACTGCAAGAGCAATTATTGCAGTTACGGCTTTATTCTCTTTGAATAAACCCATTCTTGAAAGAATTCCGAAAACCAAAGCGAATATTAAAAGAAATGGAAGTGCATAGGTAAAAAATTGGGCAGCAGCAAGAGAATTGAGTAAATCCCCGATTCCTCCACTCAAAAAAGTCGTATCTAAAATACCACCAATCATTTTATCAGATTAGAATATTTTTCTTTAAATATGTTTCTAATAAATTTACTTTTTTCCTCTGTTCCCTATTCCAATTACCAAAGCCAGAGCAATTCCGATTAAAACAACGAAGATGAGATTAGTCCAGAAAGGTTGGCTCCAGACCTGGTTGAACAAAAGATTTGTGATGCTTCCGTTTCCGCCACTGAAAGGAATTCCAAAGGCCCAGATTACTCCGATTATAACTGCGATAAAAAGAGCAACCATAATAATAGTTCTCATTCCTCCGGGTTTGCTGAATAGTGAACTTTCACCGCCGCTTACAAATCCCCATAAAAGCATAGTCACAAAGATAATAACAAGACCTATAGCAAGGAATAAAACAAGATTATTTACGACAGAGGAATAATTAAATGCAGCAATAAAAATGAAACCAAGAATTAGGGAGATTAATGCATTCAATAGACCGGAAGCTCCTTCTCCCAAAACTTTTGTTTTTTGTAAAATTGCAAAAGCGACTAGCCATATGAGAAAAAATGGCAGAATAAATGCAGTAAAAATGGTATTCTGTAAAAAGATTGCGCTTGCCATATTTATTTAAGCAAGATCTTCTGAGGCCTCTTCAAAGTCTGATTCAGGTGCGCTTGGCAATGCAGAAGAGCTTATTATTAAAACGTCGCCGATGGATTTAACGAATTGGTTTGGAATGATGACTCCTCTTGCTCCGCCAATCAGTGAAGCAACTCCTCCGCCAACTCTGATTCTCCAACCGTCTACTTTGTTTTCAAAAATATTGGCTTCTTCAACCTCTCCAAAGTATTCACCTGAGTCTGTGTAAACTCTAAGACCTAAAACTTCGGTGATTCTTTTGACTCTCATGGAATTATTTTGTTTAAATTATTTAAATACTTTTCCGTTGTCTATTTGTTAGTTTCAGATAACAACAAGTTCCAGTTTCCACAAATAACTTTATAAAAATTGGAATATTTCAGAAAGCATGTTCAACAAAAAAGAGATTCTTATTATTCTAATAACGTCGGTTGTAATTGCATTTTCAACAAGTTTATTTTTAAACGGATATGTTGCATTTCTTTGGACGCTTCTCGCAGTCTTTTGTGTTATTGTAATAAATGTTCTGGCAAAAAAGCTGACCGGATTTTTCCTTGAAACAGAAACAGAAATAAAATTCTGGGAAATTGAAGGATACGGAATAAGAAAAAGAAAACATTTCAAGAAACCTTTTGCAATCGGAGCAGTTCTTCCTTTAATTTCAAAAATAATTCTCTTCCCAATTAACGGTTTGGCTTGGATGGCTTCGCTTATGTTTGAAGTCAAGCCTCGATCATATCGTGCAGCTAGAAGACACGGATTGTATACATTCTCTGAAATGACTGAAGAGCATATTGGTTACATAGCCGCTGCAGGAATTTTCATGAATCTGGTATTCGCTGTTATCGGATATCTTATTGGATTTAACGAATTTGCAAGATTAGGTATTTATTACGCATTCTTCAACATGATCCCAATATCACATCTTGACGGAAACAAAATATTCTTTGGTAATATTATCCTTTGGAGTTTCTTGGCTTGTCTTGTTGTAGCCGGACTATTCTCGATTATATTCATAGTCTAATCATGGATTTTCTAAAAGAAATCTCGCCACGAGATTATCAGCAAAAAATTTTTGAAACATGCAAAGAAAAGAATTGTCTAGTTGTGCTTCCAACGGGGCTTGGAAAGACTTTGATTGCATTAATGCTGGCTATTGACCGAAGTCAGAAATTTCCCGGAGAAAAAATTCTTTTTCTTGCTCCTACAAAACCATTGGCGGAACAACACCTTGTTTTTTTCAACAAGCATCTTCCAGAATTATTTGGTGATTTGCAATTATTTACGGGAAATGTTACAGCAGAAAAAAGAAGAGAAATATGGAAAACCGCAGATATAATCTTCTCAACACCTCAATGCATTGCAAACGATTTGAAAAATCACCTATATGATTTAAAGAATGTCTGCTTGCTCGTTGAAGATGAAGCTCACCGATGCCTTAAGAATTATGATTATAACTATATTGCAAGTACTTATATAAAAAACTCCATTCATCCGAGAATCCTGGGATTGACCGCTTCTCCAGGAAGTGATAATCAGAAAATAAAAGAGATTTGTAGGAATCTTTCTATAGAAGAAGTCGAATTACGAACAAGGGATTCTCCAGATATAATACCCAACGTTCAAGAATTGGAATTTGAAAAAGTTGAACTGGAGCTCCCTCCAGAATTTCAGGAAATAAGAGGAATTATGAAAAGCATCCATGATTTATACATCGATGAATTGAAAGCTCGAAGTTTATTGTACGAAGTTCCGACTAAAGTAAATCTGATAAAGCTTCAGGCCAAACTCGGTCATATGCTTTCTAGGGGAAATCAGAATTTCAATTTATTCAAAGGGATGTCTGCATGTGCGAATGCAATCAAACTCCAGCACGCATTAGAATTGCTTGAAACACAAACATTAGTGGGATTCAATAATTATCTTAAAGATTTGCTGGATCAATCTGCAAAGCTAAAAAGCAAGGCTGTCCAGCAGCTGGTCAAGAGACCCGATTTCAATTTAGCATTTGTAAAATCAAATTACCTTATTGCAAGAAACATGGAACATCCAAAAATTGCAGTGCTTACAGATATTATTGAAAACGAACTTCAGAGCGATGTTCCCCTGAAAGCAATTGTTTTTTCACAATATAGGGATACCGCAGTTATAATCTCAAAGAGTTTGAATAAACTCCCCGGAATAAAAGCAAAGATTTTTGTTGGACAATTAAAAAAGAAAGATACGGGGTTAAGCCAAAAAGAACAGAAACAAACAATTGATGATTTCGCAGCGGGAGATTCAAATGTTTTATGTGCTACATCCATCGGAGAGGAAGGACTTGATATCCCAGAAGTTAACTTGGTGGTATTCTACGAACCAGTTGCATCTGCAATAAGAGCAATCCAGAGAGCGGGAAGAACTGCTCGTCTGAAAAAAGGAAAATTAATAGTTCTTATTACAAAAAAGACCCGTGATGAATCATTTTATTATGTATCAAGAAGCAAGGAGAGGAAAATGCGTTCTGCAATAAGCGATATTAAAAGAGATTTGTCAAATGGAACTTTAGATTTCCAAAAGACTCTTGATGATAGAATATCACAAGAATCTTTATAAAAAATAATTTCTATGAAGTGAGACATGGCTAGAATTATTGAAAGAGGTTTGTCTTTTGATGATGTTCTCATTATTCCAAAATATAACAAGATAGCATCAAGAAGAGATGTAGAGCTGAAAACCAGAGTTACAAGAAATTATTCCATTGACATTCCGATTATTGCAGCAAATATGGACACAATTTGTGAATCAAAAATGGCCATTGCCCTCGGAAAACTTGGTGGCCTTGGAGTCCTTCATCGATTTATGACAATTGAAGAACAAGCAAAACAAGTCAAGGAAATCAGAGAGCAGGGGTTAATTGCTGCAGCATCTATCGGAGTAAAGGACGTAAAGGAAAGGGTAGACGCGCTTGTTAATGCAGGAGTAAATATTCTCGTTATTGATATCGCACACGGACATTCAAAATATGCTGGAAAAACACTTGATTATCTAAAAGAAAATTATCCTAATATTGATGTAATGGCAGGGAATATAGCAACAAAAGATGCTGCTGAATATTTCTTGAGCAAAGGTGCTGATGCTGTTAAAGTCGGAATTGGACCGGGCTCTTTGTGCACGACAAGATTAATGGCGGGGGCAGGAATTCCCCAATTGACTGCAATAATGGACGTCTATGAAGCCACTAAAGGCGAAATTCCAATTTGTGCTGATGGGGGAATAAAAAAACCGGCAGATGTTGTTAAGGCTCTTGGCGCAGGTGCAGATACTATAATGTCTGGCTATCTTTTTTCGGGAACAGATGAGAGTCCGGGGGAAATAATTGTAAAGAACGGAAAAATGTTCAAAATGTATCGTGGTTCTGCAAGTTATGATGTTTCTGTAAAAAAGGCCGAATTGGATGGCGAAGAAGATAAGGAAATTATAAGCGTGGAGGGCGAACAGACCCTCTCCCCTTACAAGGGTTCGATTTCTCCGATTATAAAAAAATATGTGGGTGCCTTGTCCTCTGGAATGACTTATCTCGGAGCAAAAAGCATGAAGAATATCATAGGAAAAGCAGATTTTATCGAAATAACAAACTCTGGAATAGAAGAGAGTAAAGCCAATGGTGTTTTGCATGAATAAAAAAAACTTTTAAATTAATTAATTCTAAATAAAGAATGAAGCCAATATTGGGTATATTTTCAAAAGTCCGTGAGAAAAAAGAAAAGAAACCAAAAGTGATTATGGATTATAGGGAGAAAAATTCATTAGTTTACTCACAGCTTATTGAATTGGGTATTGAAGTCGAAATAAAAGAATTGAAAGTAGCAGACTATATTGTTAATGATGTAGCGATTGAAAGAAAAACTGTTCAAGATTTCATTTCTTCCATGTTAAACAAAAGGCTCACAAATCAGTTGCAGGGGTTGCAGCAGTATAAAAATCGCATTTTAATAATAGAGGGAATAGACGAACATGAACTATACGCTAAGGGGGTTCCAGATACCGGAATTCACCCAAATGCAATAAGGGGTTTTTTGTTGTCCATAATTCTCAGTTACAAAACTCCGATAATTTTCACAAAAGATTCAGAGGATACTGCGAGATTTATTTCCGTTTTGTCTAAAAGGCAAAAAAAAGAATTATCGTTGAACGTATCTAAAAAGAATTTGAATAAAAAAGAAAGAATGCAGTTTATTCTCGAGGGGTTTCCGGGCATTGGTCCCAAAACAGCAAAAAAATTGCTTTCACATTTCAAAACATTGAGGGAATTATTCAGTGCTTCAATAGAAGAACTAACAGAAATAATCGGTAAAAGGGCCGAGGTCTTTAGACTTCTCGAAGAGCATTACTAAGCCTACTAGTTAATTCTTCTTTGTGAAAATCTGCTATCCACATATAATGCCTAAATTTGTCTTCGGATAATTCCTCTAAGAAACTAAAGACTGTTTTCTCACAAATCATAACCTGCCTTAATACTCCTTCCTTATTTCCGTTAATCCCATATTTATTTACTAAATTTGATCTTATTTGCTCTTTCTCAGATTCAAGTCGGGTATAGCCCCCGTGATTACATCGCCACGAACATTGTCTCAGATATTGTTCTTGTAAAAACTCTGTGAAGTCCATTATACAAAACCTTCCGTTTTGTATTTTGGGCAAATTTCCTGTTTGTTCATTAAAGTATAATTAGAAAAAAGTCATTTTAAACAAAAGTGAAGTTGGAAATGATTTTTGGAGTGCAAAAGACATATAAAACTAGAGATTCTTTTTTGATTATATTCTTTAGATTAATTCGCTTAATATTTTAGCTCCAAGTTTTACGGTAAGATTTCCTATATCTTTATCCGGATTAATTTCCACCAAATCAACTGCCTTGAGATTTTTTATTCTGTTTATCCTCTGAACAAGATAAATAAATTCACGGGAGGTCAAACCTGCGGGTTCTGTATATCCTGTGCCGGGTGCGAATGCAGGGTCAATAACATCAATGTCTAAGGAAACATATAATTCATTTCCCTGGGAGAACTCCGTGATAGAATCTCCTGCCCCCTGCAAATCATCAAGAATTTGATTCATTGAAATTATCTTAATCTTATTTTCTTTAAGAAAAGTTATCTCATTTTGGTCAGAATTTCTGACTCCAATGAGAAGTATGTTTTCTGTCGGAAACCCCGATTCAATTAAACTTCTCAGCCAATCTTCATGAGTAGGATAATCCTTATGAGCAGGTTCCATACAATCTGGATGCGCATCAAAAACAAGTAGAAATGGCTTCTTCTTTTCTTTCTTGCAATAATCAAAAAAAGATTTTGTAAGAGAATAACTTATAGAATGGTCTCCACCAATAAAAATCGTTCTTGGTTTTTCCTGAAAAATTTCAGAGGAATTTTTGTAAACTAATTTATTTGTAATCTCAAGATTTGAATTGTCAAGATGTATTTCTTCCAAGTCCAATAGTTTTGTGTTAATAGGTTTATTTTCCTCATTGGAATAGATTTCATTGAGGGATTTCAGTATTGCGTTTCCCGCTTTCTCACACCCTTTCGTTTTTCCAAGTCCATTGATTCCCGGAACTTTAACAACAAACATTTTATTTGGGAACCAATGCAAAAAAACTGAAATTCTTCATAGCCTTTTTTGCAAGTTCTTTTACATCATCTAATTTAACTTGGGAAATATTTTCTTCGAATTTGTAAAAGTCCTCCGCATTTCCGTGAATTTCGCTGCTTAGAAGATTAACCATTTGTTCTTGAGAATCCTCCATAGAAATTTGATAGTTTCCGATTAATTTCTTTTTGATTATTTTTAGCTCTTTATCTTCAAGACTTTTCGATACTTTTTCAAATTCATCCAGGATTAATTTCTTGATTTTTTCGACATTATCCTTCATTGTTCCGACATAGATGTAATTATATGCAAAAGTTTTGTTTATGTTAGCCTCGCCCCTTACAGCATAAGCCAGATTTCTTTTCTCCCTTAT
>Ga0265322_10000644_pt1 | contig 13150 bp, 13 predicted proteins | sample 41222metaG_FD_193584 | JGI IMG/M metagenome (GOLD analysis project Ga0265322, IMG submission 193584) | Rhizosphere microbial communities from Carex aquatilis grown in University of Washington, Seatle, WA, United States - 4-12-22 metaG | ecosystem: Host-associated > Plants > Roots > Rhizosphere...
ATGCCTCTTGTTGCAGCGGACAATGGACAAGTTGCTACAATATCAAGCACCGCCTCAACGAGTTCAGTAGGATCATCTGGCACAGGCATCCCAACTATTATTGCGTACCCTTATGTATTCAGTCTAGCTGATGGAAATAGTTATAACATTCCCGGCTCTGATTTTTCTGTTAGGCTCACTAATATAGAATCAAATTCTGGTAATACGAATCAGAATCTACAGTCACAAACAATCGATGTGGAGATATGTCTAAATAACGGAAATTCTGGAACGTGCGGTATATACAATGTTGTCAACATAGGACAAACATTGACGCAAGATGATGGTAATACTATCCTAAAATTTACCGCACTTTATATAGATGAAAATAATTACGTACATTTCAAATATGGATTCGATAGGTCTAAAGACGTAAACACTGCACCTATAATCGATGGAGTGTCAGGACCTCAATATCTTACGACTGGCGAACAAGGAACATGGAGCATAAATGCGCATGATGACGGCAAAATATTGTCTTATAATGTTGATTGGGGAGAGACGCCTCAATACCAGATGATGACGACAAGCGCTCAAGAGACTAAGATACTTTCTCAGACATCAACATTCACGCATTCGTATACTAGCCCTGGCGATTATACTGTAGTATTTACGGTAACAGACCAGAACGGACAATCGGCGAAATCAACAATCACTGTCCATGTAACGGATGGCCTGATAGTTCCGACACCACAACCTGTGCCTGACCCATTGCCTGTGCCTTCGGACAGGAATGCTAAATTGAAATCGTTGTATAGTCAACTGCTTGATATAATCAAACAGATAATAGACCTGCAGAACAGCACAAATTAATAGGATCATAAACCTGATGAACAGGTATTTTTTTAATTTTTATTTCTCTGGTTTACGTTCTTTTCAAATATATCAATAGAAATATTTATTAATTACTTCTAAAAACATGTAGTTATGGCTGAAAAAGTGAAATCTGACCAGAAGACGGACCAAAAATCAGATCAGAAGGTTAATCCTCAAGCGCGTGTTACAGCGGAAGAACTTGCGAAGGGTCAACGAGATATATCTGTAGCCGAATTCTTCGAGAAAAATAGGCATCTACTAGGTTTTGATAACCCAAGAAAAGCGCTTCTAACAGCCATCAAGGAGGCGGTCGACAACGCTCTCGATGCATGTGAAGAGGCAAAGATCCTTCCAGAGATAAGCGTAGAGATAATTGAGATGTCAGAGAGCAGGTATAGAATAATGATAGAGGATGATGGTCCTGGTATAGTAAAAGAGCAGATACCAAAAATATTTGCTAAACTTCTTTACGGTTCAAAATTTCATAGATTAAGGCAAAGCAGGGGACAGCAAGGCATAGGAATAAGCGCAGCGGTAATGTTCGCCCAACTAACTACCGGAAGACCTACAAAAATACTTTCCAAAACTGGACCTAATAAGCCAGCCCATTACATGGAATTACATCTTAATACCCAGAATAATAGTCCAGAGATATTAGTCGAAGAGGTGAAGTCTTGGGACAGCAAGGATCATGGCACTCGTATAGAGATGGATCTGGAAGGAAGTTACATGAAGGGCGACCAATCTGTCGACCAATACATAAAAGAGACAGCTATAGTGAATCCTCATGCGACGATAATATACACCAATCCTAAAGCTGAGCAGTTCATATACGCTCGGGCGACAGATAAACTTCCTAAAGAGCCACTCGAGATAAAACCTCATCCTTACGGATTAGAGTTAGGCATCCTTGTGAAGATGCTCAAAAATACTGAGGCAAGGACAATCAACAGTTTCTTAATCAACGATCTATCAAGAGTCGGATCCGGAACGGCAAGAGATATACTTGATGCTGCACTAATCGATCCAAAGAAAAAACCAATCGACCTATCGATGCAAGATGCTGAAAAACTCATCAAGGCGATGAAGGATACAAAAATCATGGCTCCGACGACAGATTGCCTGAGTCCTATTGGCGATGAACTTCTTGAGAAGAGCCTTAAGAAAGAGATAAATGCAGAGTTTTATGTTACTATCACAAGACCTATATTTGTCTATAGAGGAAATCCGTTTCAGGTAGAGATTGGGCTTGCATATGGTGGGACGCAATCAAAAGAAGGTGCCGTCTCAATACTCAGGTTTGCAAACAGGGTTCCATTGTTATATCAGCAGGGTGCGTGTGCCATAACTAAATCCATAACATCAACTAATTGGAAAGCATATGGATTGCAGCAGAGCAATGGTTCTATACCATCAGGTCCGCTGACGATACTTGTGCATTTAAGTTCAGTATGGGTGCCATTCACATCAGAGAGTAAGGAGGCACTTGCGCATTATCCTGAGATAATAAAGGAACTCAAGCTTGCTCTCCAAGAGGCTGGAAGAAAACTTCAATCATATGTCGCAAAGAAGCATCGAGTACAGAATCAACTAGAGCGCGCGAATCTTTTCGAGAGATATATGCCTGAAGTCGCAAATTCGCTCTCGAGACTTACTGGAGAGTCTGAGAGTAGATTGCTTAATAATCTTAGAGAGATGATAAAGACAGAAGTGATACAGTCTCAGATACACGAGATGGAGTCGCTTAAGGGAGAATCTGATGATGATAGCAATGAGCCTCGGGCAAAGAAATCAGACAAAGACAATGAAAATATCACTGATGAGTCGGCAGAGTATGATGAATAAAAATGGCAGATAAAAAAAATAAATCGGAAAAAAAGGATGAAGTTCAGATGACTTTTCCTGAATCTAGTGCACCTAAAAAACAATCTTCTAACAGGTCAGAGAAGGTCAATGATAAATCGTTGAACCCGAGAGATGAGCTTACGAATCTTGGACGATCCATCGTTGGCGATATAAATTCAGGCAAGAGCCCTAAGATAGAGATGGCTGTAAGAGGCTTGAGTAATGTCGTATACGATAAAGAATCAAAGACCCTTTCGCTTGGCGATAAGACTGCACAGCGATTCTTCTTCAATGCTGCACATTCAAAAAAATTCCTTCAGACGATAGAAGTGGCAGCGATATGTAAGACCTTGCTTGATGTTCAGAAACACGCAAGCCTCAGGGATGTATTCTATATGGCGAAAAGGACTATTCCTAACACTAAAATAAACGTTGTTGATGAACAGAAGGAATCGGACAAGGTTATAGAGGACCTTGAGTTAATAACTGGATTTTCAAGGGAGAATCTTAACGTTAACGCAAATAAGATGGGCTCTGTTGCTGGAAAAGTTGTGATAGAGGATTCTGGAGATACAATAGATTGGTCGAGACTTGGTTCCGGTGGATGGTCTATTCCTAGCAACGTTGAGAAGATAACATTCAAGAAAGTGGATGCAAAATTTGTCATATACATGGAGAAGGCCGCCGTCTGGGAGCGTCTGCATGAGGATAGGTTCTGGGAAAAGCAGAACTGTATAATCATGTCATCCCAAGGACAGACCACAAGAGGGATACGAAGGCTTCTACAAAGGCTCAATAGCGAGCATCACCTGCCTATACTTGTTCTCACTGACGGAGATATATACGGATTCTATATCTATAGCGTAATAAAGTTTGGAAGTATTGCTTTGGCGCATATGGCTGAGGAGATGGCGATTCCAGATGTGAAATTTCTGGGCGTGACGATGGATGATATAGTGAGATATGATCTTAAGAGACATTTCATTAAATTGACGGATCAGGATCGCTCCAGGATAAAACAGATGCAGGCATATGATTGGTTCGTAAAGCACAAGGACTGGCAGCGCCAGTTCAAGATGATGAAGGAATTCGATGCAAAAGTGGAAATTCAGTCGTTGTCGTCCAAGGGGATATCGTTCATTTCTGAGAAATACCTTCCTGAAAAGATAAAGAACAAGGAATGGCTGGACTGAATGCCTAACAGGTTTTTTTGCATTCTGTACAATCATATAACTTCATTAATAAAGAAATTTACAAAAATTTTTAAACCGCAATTCTTATAACATATTTAAATGGCTAAGGGATTGTTTAAATTCAAAAAGAGAGAGAATAAAGACATTCTTGTCGCAAAGATTACTGTAGACAATGAAGACACATTCCACCTGAAGAATCTATACAAACTTATACATGACTGGCTTGATGATGAAGGGTTCACAGACATGTATGGAAGCCGCGGTAGCGATGGTAATCCGGAAATATTTTATCTCGAGAGGATACTTGGATCAGGCTCCAAAGAACATAGGATAAGGTGGCGCGCGATAAGGGATCCCACAGACAGTAAATACTACAGATATTTCTTGAAGATAGATTTTACGACCGTGAATATGAAAAGTATAGAGGTTATGCACCAAGGCTATAAGATGAAGACAGACAGGGGCGATTGCATCATAGACATTGAGGCTTGGTTGCAGCTCGACTATAATGATGAGTGGCAGAGTCATCCTATACTAAAAAAAGTCGATAAATTATTCAGGAACAGGATATACAAAGAGCAGATAGAGACGCATAGGATAAACCTATACAAAATTGTGTACAGGCTTCAGAACACCATAAAACAATACTTAAAGCTCAGAACATTGTACGAGATGCCAAAACCGTTCTATCCTGAGAAGGGATTGTAATTTTTTGCTTTTAAGCATAATTTTGGTGCAGCTTTGAGATAACATTTTTATATCCATATTTTTTCCTATTCTCATGGATGATTTGATAAAAGAATTGAAGGGCATGGGCTCACGCGCGACAGGCGATGAGTATATTGTCATGAATTCTAGGTATGTGCCCCTTCCATTAAGTTTAGCAAATTTTCACGTCATATCAGATAAGATTTCTGAAACTTCTAATAGACAGATGATGTTTGTTGATGGTGGGAACAGCGTGATATTCGAGAGTGCCGGGCTTGCGTTAGGATATATCCGTGTAGGGCACGTCTTATACAACAAAAATATGAGAATAAGCAGGAATAAATCTGAGTTCTATATCTTGATTACCCAAAAGAACGAAGAATATACTGTAAGGACTTTTCCAGAAACAAGTTTCAACAACATGAAATTTAATTCAGAGGATGATTCCTTGAAGGTGGGGCTTGAAAGGTGTGAACCATCAAGAATATTATCGGTCATACGAAGATTCGCTGAGATAGAGCACGCCACTATTAACTCATCATGTGCAGATGTGATATTATTGGACGGGACTTTAGATGTTAGGTATCCGAATGAATCAGAATTCCTGAAGAAATTGCTCGCCACAAGAAAGGTTCTGGCGTTGAGCAAGACATGTTCTCTTACTACGAGAAATGGAGTCAGCGTAACAAGAAGGCTTTATGACATGAAAAGTGGGACGTGGTATTATTATCCTATTGTCGAGAATAAAAATCCGAACCATCAGGCAGAGATATATTTTGTAAAATGCCATGAGTATAGCAATCACGTATTCAGGTTAGAGTTCCAAAAGGATTTTAATGGGAGCACTGAAGAATCATTATTATGGCTTTTGCGCAATAGTTCGGACCCGATATTTTTAGGGTATCCGTATGGTTTTATCGATGTGGATCAATATGTAAGGATAAGTTCCGAGGAGAACATCATGCTTCAGACGATGCTCTCTGCAAAGATGGGAAAAGACTGGAATGAATTCAAAAAAGGCCTCAATAGCATGAATGCACATTCTATATTAGATAAGATAAAATTCTGAGTTGCTGTGCTCACATCAGACGTTGTATGCATTGATCTCCCGATTTATTTTTCATCGATTATGGAATATTATGGTTCGCTGGATAGCAACTTAAAATCCTAAAAATTTTTAAACAATAAGAGCGATTGGTAGTGTAGAGAGGTGAGTATGGCTCCTTTTACAACAAAATATGACATAATAACGATGGGTTCAGCGACTGTAGATGTATTTGTACACACCGATCCCGACCAATCTGAGCTTCTCCATGCGCACCATCATTTCGACCTATGTTATCCTTTAGGTTCTAAGATATTGATACATAATATTCACTTCTTTGTCGGAGGAGGGGGAACGAATACTGCTGTAGCCTTCTCGAGACTCGGATTGAAGACAGGCTACATAGGAAAGATTGGCAATGATGATAACGGAAAGACAATACTTGAATGCCTGAAGAATGAAAATGTAGAATTTTTAGGAGGTATTGACGGAATTTCCGGATATTCTGTGATATTAGATGCCATTGGAAAGGATAGGACAATATTTGCGTATAAAGGATGTAATGACGACCTGAATTTCAAAGAGGTAAAGAACTTAGACACATCTTGGTTATATCTTTCATCAATGATGAACGAAAGTTTTAGGACACAGGAGAAAATTGTCCAGTATGCGAAAACGCATGGAATTAAAATAGCATACAATCCTAGTCTATACATTGTTAAGAATCATAATCTAAGCCTGCTACGTATGCTAAAACATGTCGATATATTGACATTCAATAAAGAAGAAGCTCAGGCGCTTGTCAACGACCAGACAAATAATATATTCAATCTACTTTATGAGGTCCAAAAACTTGGTCCGAAGATAGTCATAATCAGCGATGGAGAGAACGGTGTGCATTGTTATAACAGCCATGACGAAACCGTATATGTCGGAAAGCCAAGAAGGGTCAAGGTTGTAGAGACCACCGGAGCTGGCGACGCATTCGCATCAGGATTCATTGCCGGGATAATACATGGTACGGATATAAGTTTCTCGCTCAAACTCGGGATGCTCAATGCAGAATCAGTCATAGCTCATATAGGAGCTAAAAATATCCTGCTGGGTCACAACGCGTTTAACATGGCTGAACGCGATAAACGTACGATATTTAAGAAAAAGTTATAAATGAGAAATATCACTTTATATTAAGAGAGTGTAAAAGAGGTGTGATATGCATATTAATGTCAATAAATTAATCAAGCACGGCAGGGCAGTATTTCTAGCATATGATCAAGGTTTGGAGCATGGTCCGCGCGATCTCAATGGGACTAATGTCGATCCTAAATACATATTCGATATAGCTCTTGACGGCATGTACGATGCAGTGATTGTCCAGAGTGGCCTTGCAGAAAAATATTATTATTCATACTATCGTGATATTCCATTAGTGGTCAAGCTCAATGGAAAGACCAGATTGACTGATAATATGCCTTTCTCTCCAACGACTTGTTCTGTTGACAGGGCTGTAAAGCTTGGGGCTGCAGCAGTAGGCTATACAATCTATCCTGGAAGTCCGATGGAACCTCAGATGTTCTCTGAATTTGCAAAAATTGTAGAGCAGGCGCACGATTACGGACTGCCGGTTATGACTTGGCTATATCCGAGAGGGCCAAAGATAGCAAACGAACTCGATACAGATATAACTGCATATTCTGCACGCATCGGCCTAGAACTTGGCGCTGACATATTGAAACTTAAATATAATCACGATGTAGAAGGATTGAAATGGGTGGTAAAGTGTGCCGGTAGGGCAAAGGTAATGATATCTGGCGGCGACAAGACTGATGAACATGAGTTCTTGAAGACTGCTACAGATGTAATGAAGACAGGAGCTGCCGGGATTGCTGTAGGAAGAAATATATGGCAGCATGATAGACCTCTTGCATTGAGCAAGGCTCTACGCATGATAGTCCATCATAACATGTCAATAGATGATGCGCTGAAATTATTGGAAGAAGAATCACACAAGAACGGCAAATGATTTACTAGTACTCGGCCTAATCTTTTTCTAAATATGCCTATTTCAGTCTTATTATGATTATCTTTCTTGTAAGAGATTTGTGAATGTAGTGACTTATTATGCTCTTTACAATAAGTTTTTTGGATAGGTTTTCTTTGAGGATTTTCTTGTAATCCACAAAGCTAGGCATTACTACGACACAGTCTCCAGATATATTTCTTATGAATTTTTTATACAATTCTAATATGTCGTCTGTTTTCTTGCTGCTTTTGCCGTATGGAAGGTCTGTAACTATGTTTTTTAGGGATTTCACCTTTGTTGAATCCTTCTTTGCTAGGGAATAATTGTTCTTGTTGACGTTGAAATGCTTCATGTTGGTCTCTGCATCTTCAAGTATGTTCTCTGATATATCATACCCCTTAGTCTTTATTCCCATGAGAGCTGCCTCCATGACTATCCCTCCAGTTCCGCAGAATGGGTCTACGACCACGCTCTTTGGCTTAGGATTCAGAATATTTACAAGTGCCCTTGCCATCCGCGGATGCATTGCTGTGGGATGAAGAACAGGCCTAAAATGTGCCTTCCTATTCTCGTACTCCTCTTTGTTTACATGGATCAGCCTTGACACATCGCACCTGTTTTTTGTTATAAATATTTGAATAAATAAATCTGGGTCAGTCAGGTTCACTTTCGGCATAATGTTCTTCTCTATATTGTTCCAGATATACTTTGCGAAGTGCCTTTCATCATATGTTGCATCGTGATTATTATTGTCTATTCTCACGCAGAAATCTTTTTTGTAGTAGTTTATCCATGGATAAGAAGACAGCGACTCTTCTATATTGTTTATCTTAGTGGTATATAATAGATCAAACGTTTTCTTCGTGAATGCCAGCCTTTCTAATACTTTTATATTTTTCGACGCTATCGTGCAATACAGAAGATTACCCTCAAGTCGCGTATTGTTCATGTTCAAAAGCGATTCCGCTTCTGTACGCGCAAGTTCTATATTTTCTCCAGAAAGCATCAATATGTGCATACACGTCATATTGTCATCAACTTTTTAAATTTAATTCCTTAATGATGATTATGCCAACTAAAAGGGGACCCGGAAGGCCTATCGGCTCTAAGGTCAGACAGAACTTGATAGAGATATTATACTTCTATAATAGGCTGCATGGTTACGAGATATTCAAGATATATATAGAATTATATCCTCCAGTAACAATGCGATTGATATATTATCATCTTCGAAAAGGACTGTCTACAGGAGAGTTCAAGATATCCGGGATAGATAAGAAGACAGGAAAATATTCTTGGGGCTCTACGTCGGAGAACATCATGTATGAACTTGGGGAAAAGGCTAATCCTATGATAGAGTCGCACGTAAAAGTGTATTGGGAAAAGAATAAAAAATAGTAGTCACCATGTGGTGACCATGTCTGAAAATTTATAAATTACCTTCTATTACTAATACTATGAGAATAAATCCTAAAAAAGAAAAATTAGAGCCAATCATATACTGGAATATGAGCGCTACTGATGTAAATGCTGATGAAGGTAAGGCAGAATATTTCATGCTATTCATCAATGAAAGTCGACAGATAGAGGCATTGAAGTCCAGAACTCAAGTAAGATTTAGAGAGTTTGGCAGTTTAGAAGACTGGAAAGAGCACGACGCACACACAATAACTGGTACCGATTTAGGATATCAATTAGTAACATTCTCATCAGTAAAAGCGCCTATTGGAGTTGGTAATATCTATGAGAGCCCTAAGGGTAAGATAAAAAAGAACGAAGACCTATATCACAGAAAAATCGATTACGGACTAGATGATTACGTAGACAACTTCATAGCGCAGATGAAAAGATAAATCTTCTTATAGCCGCCTTAGATACGTTTGCTTAAATTTAATCAATGAACATGCATATCGTTATATAAATACAAAAATTTATAAAATATGTTACCGATATATATCGGTATGTGGATTGCTAAATTCAAATTATCACATGATGAAGATATATTCACTGGAAGGACGAAAAAATTCAATGTAAAATTTTTCGGATACCCTTTAACTCATTATTTTAAAGATGATAAATTCCTTTTTGTTGTTTCAGGATTCTTAGTCGGCAATACAATAGATAAAAAGAAATTCTTATCCGATTTAAGTAAAGAGAAAAGAATAGTTGATTTAGACATAAAAAATGATTACTTGACTGTTTTGATACATTATCCTAATAATCAAATCGTTAGGGCTGACATGCATACGTTCTATGATCCATCTATAATTCATATAGAGCCTATACTCAACGATGTGGATGGCTATGAATATTGGACTATTGCATCGTTTGAAAAAGCTAATGTACAGAAACTTATATCCTCTGCTCAAAAGATACATCATGGACAACTTCTTATGATGGTTCAAAAGAAATTTGATGATTTTTCGATTGTAAATATACGTCCGAAAATTTCTTATAAGCAACGTGAAGTTATTATGAAGGCATTTGAAGAGGGATATTATTCTTATCCTAGGAAAATTGAATTGCAACAGCTTGCAAAACTAATGAAATTATCCTACTCGACTTGTCAAGAGCATCTTCGCAAGGCTGAGATTGCGCTTCTTCCATCAATGATACTAAAGTTGTGAGCTGGTCTGTGCTCATTCTTTTCTAAAATACCGATATGTATCGGGTAAAAATAGATATATTATTTAGTACTTCTAAGTAGTAAGTTGATGTTGATGTGATTTGCTATCCCGAATATTATCTCACATCAACTTGACTTAATTATTATTGAACAAACAAGATGGTGATGAAATATGTGGTTTACAAAGACAATTTCGTTTGATAGCTTGTGTGATAAAACTAGGAATGGAAAAAAAATTATAATTAAAAAACAGGAAAAAAATTCGGAAAGTATAATGCGATCAGATAATTCTAAGGGTCTTTGTCTCCAATATTTTCATATGGGTAAAATTTCTGAAGTGGATATGTATTGGTATTTACGTGGTAATTTAGATAACGATTATGAGGTATTAACTCCTCAGGAAGCTATATCTATAGTTAGAAAGGATAGGATTGATGAATTGATTAGGAGAATGGTTTATGATGATGATTCATCTTTTGTTGATAAGGCACTCAAGATACGGCAACAACACGATTTCGATTCTTATATTTCTTGTTTAGAAAGAGGCGAGGCATTTTCAGTAAAACCTTTCTCTTCAAAGTATCATGTTATACAGATACCATCTAACAATTCTGTTGCTATCGGTTCCGAAACACTTATTGGATTACAATCTGATAAGCCTTATTTGGAAAGTGAAATAGAAAATATTGTTAGAGAAAATATTAACGGTAATACTAACTTAAAACCTTTTTTTTCTGGAGTTAGTTCTAATTATGATTTTTCTGTGAGAGCTATTCCTGAAGATAAATTTAGTATAGATGTGTTGTATACATTAAGAAAAGAAAAGGATTTACTTAAAATTTCAAATTCTATATTTACGTACGAAAAAAACCAAAAACGAGGCGACTGAAATGAGATGGAATAAAAAAACAATTTCGGGATATGAATTAGATGATAAGACGAGGAAAGGTCAGAGAATACTGATCAAAGACGAAGATACGCCTATTACGCCTATGAGAACAGAGATGTTAGGAAATGAAGTCATCCTGCAATATCTGTTCTACGGTGGGGAGATAAGTCACATATCTTTATCGGGTGAGCATCATAAAAACTTCAAATTGATATCTCCTCAAGAGGCAATAACATATTTCACCAAAAAACGAATGGATGAACTTGTAAGAAACATCGCGGAAGGTGACCATCCAGGAACATATTCTTACAGGGCATTAATGATGCGAGAACAGAGAGATTTTGATACATATATATCTTGTCTTAAGGATGGAAAAAAGTTCGAACTAGAGCCTTTTTCATCAATATATCATGTAGCACTATTGCTCGATCGCACTTCTAATCCGAAAAAGATAGGGATAAAATTTGCCGTACCAACCTTTGAAGAAGATGCGTTAACAAGAATAAAAAATAGTCGAAAATGTATGTCATATCTAGAAAAAAAATGCGAAGATGGAATAGATGACATTGTCATTCGCGCGATACCTGATGAATCTTCTGCTAGCGCGGCATTCACATTATGGAAAGGGTCGGACTATATCGACATGTCCAATTCAAGAAAAATACAATTAGGATAGTGAATCGATGGATGTAAAAATAAACTATAATATGGATGGCGCAAGAAACGCTGAAGGTCTTGCTGTAATAGTTGATATATTTCGTGCATCATCTATTCAATCCTACTTATTAGAACATGGAGCAAGAGAAATTGTGCTTAGTAAGACAAGAGATATGGCTTTAGAAGGAGCATCAAAACCAAGTATAGTTAGATCTTTTGCAATTGGAGATAAATTGTTGGAATCGAGTATCGTTCTTCCCAATAGTCTCTATAACCTTGAAAAAAGAATATCAGATATACATGGAAGCATAATTCATCATTATTCGGAAAATGGCGTCAATGGAATTCTTGAAGCTTCGCGGACAGCCGATTCTGTTATTAGCGCATGCTTCTTGAACCATAATGCTGTTGTTAATTACATCCATTATGTCAATCCGAAGAAGGTCACTATCGTTGCTATGGGTGAATTCGGCACCATGAGTGTTGATGATTTTTATTATGTAGAATTACTTAAAGATTCTCTTTCTGGAAAAAATGTTTCGCCAAAGATGTACGTTGATAAGATTCAGAATGAGAGATACTTATTGTTCGGAGGACCTGAAGAATTATTCGGAAAAACCTTGCCAGAATTACTCACAAAATTCTATAGCGAATTGGGAAAGAAGGACATGAATTTGATGCTAAATTATGATGCGGGATACTCTGCTGTTCCGAAATTAATGAATGGGAGGCTTTACGGATGAAAGAAATACGTGATTGGCTGAAATCTCATTCTCCAATATTCGGTATCGATGTCAGTATATTAGATGTTAAACCATTAAAATCAGGACAGTATAATGTTAATTATCTGATAGTCACTAGTAATAAACGATATGTATTACGCCTTAACATAGCTCCACAATCAGGCTTGAAGAATCAGATTGAATATGAATTTAAGACTCTGAAATTTTTAGAACCATTTCATATAACTCCTAAAGTTCATTTTTACAGTATGGATGCATCACATTTTGGTCATCCATTCTTAATAATGGATTTTATAGAGGGAATGCCTCTCTCCAATACTGATTCGGACATATCTGAGGTCGCGAGATCCTTGTTTGTATTACATTCCATAAAAATTCCAAAAGGTTTAGGATTTATGATTAGAAATTCTATATCGGAGGATCTGAAGGTATTGTTTGACCTATTAGAAAAATATTCTTCTTATAAGGGCGCAAATAACATTATAATAGATTCAATTGCTAAAAGATTGTCTTCTGTTAAGAAGATAAATTTTATCCAAACCAGATCCCTTGTTCATACTGATACG
>Ga0265322_10000649_pt1 | contig 13069 bp, 11 predicted proteins | sample 41222metaG_FD_193584 | JGI IMG/M metagenome (GOLD analysis project Ga0265322, IMG submission 193584) | Rhizosphere microbial communities from Carex aquatilis grown in University of Washington, Seatle, WA, United States - 4-12-22 metaG | ecosystem: Host-associated > Plants > Roots > Rhizosphere...
CGCCCTCTACGACAAGGTCTATTCGCAATACGGTCCGTTTTTCTATGTGGCTTATGACGCCTTGCACCGACTTCTGGGCTTTGCCTGGACCAACACCAACGGTCGTCTGCTCACCTTGGTCCATTGGGGCGCCACCGCCTGGATCTGTGCCCTGCTGGTTTGGCGCCGCACGCGGTCGTCGGGTGCGACGGCTCTCACCCTCGCCGGTGTTTTCACGTTTTTGTGGGTGCTGATCCATGAACCCGGCCATCCCGGCGGTGCCGTGTGCCTGTTGGTGGCGCTGGCAGCCTGGATCGGTGCGACACGGAACTTCGCGCAAAAGCCGGCACTGACCGCGGCCGTGGGCGGCATTGGCGCCGCGCTCGCGCTCATCAAAATCAACGTGGGTGGCCTGCTGCTGGTTGCCGTGGTCATATGGCTCGCGGTGCGCACGCCGAACATCCGCCGGCACCGCTCGAGTGAATGGGTGATGGCAGCAGTGCTGGCCTTGCTGCCCTGGGTGCTCATGCAATCCCTGCTCGGACAGGGCTGGGTGCGGCAATTCGCGATGATCACCTCCTTGGGAGGCTTGAGCGTGCTGCTGGCGGTGCGCACCCCAAGGCCACCGGAAGCCGCGGGGCGGGTTTGGCTCGGTTTGCTCGGTGGCATGGCCAGCGTGACGTTGATCACACTTGCCGCCGTGCTCGCCCGCGGCACCAGTCTGCACGCCGTGCTGTCCGGCGTGGCGCTTGATCCCCTGCGGCATCCCGCCGTCTATTCTTTTCCGTTTGATTGGAAACCCGGTGCGCTGCCCATTGCGATCATCGGATTCGCCCTGACCTGGTGGGCGCAGCGGCGGCCGCCTTCTTCCTCCGTGCTGGACATTGTAGTGACCGCCCGCTTTCTGGCGGCAGCGGCCTTTCTGCTTGCCGCGCTTCAGGTGCTGCCAATCAGCATGGCGGCGTTCGGAATGTCCTATGGCCTTGGCCTCGCTGGCATATGCGCCCTGCCGATGCGTCGCGATCCAGAAGGTCTGTGCGATGCACGTGCGCGACAGTGGCTGGCGTTGGTTCTGGTGCTGCAGTCTCTACACGCCTATCCTGTGGCCGGCAGCCAGATCAACTGGGGAACCTTTCTGTGGGTACCGCTTCTGGCACTCGCCGTAAGGGATGGCTGGCTGGCCTTTGCTCCGACAGTCGGGCGGTTCCGGAATGGCGTGGCCTGCGCAGGCGCCGCGGGGGCCTTTGCGTTGGGCGTTTTCATGGGCGACAAGTTGCTGCTAACGGGTTGGGGCAACCGGCATGTGGGTGAACCTCTGGGCCTGCCAGGCTCCGAAGGAATCATTCTTCCCGACGACCCGGCGTTGGGTCTGCGCATTGTGGCGGAAAACGCCCGGGTCCATGCCGGGGTGCTCTTCAGTTTGCCTGGCAGTTACAGCCTGAACCTTTGGACGGGCCGTCCAACCCCCACGCTGGCCAATGCCACCCACTGGTTTTCTCTGCTTTCCTCCCAACAGCAGCGCGAAATCATCGCCAGCCTGCGGGCTGATCCACGGGCTGTCCTCGTGGTGCAACTCGATACGCTGCGGTTTCTCATCCAGCAGGGCTTCCCGCCGCAGGGAGAGCTGGTGGATTATTTGCGTCACCATTTTCAGCGAGCATTCGAAGTCGACGGTTACGCGTTCTGGGTACACCGGGATCGCGCAATCGCCTTGCTCTCCACAGGAACGATCTCCTCGAATGCAGACGAACCGCACAACCAAAGACTCGAACTCGTGCTCATCGCACCAGAGCGTGACATTGCGGTTATCCAATTATGGGAGATTGTCGGGATTCAGCGCGTCCACCGGTTGACATTGTCCGCCGCTAATGCCGCCCTCGCGATCACCCCACTGGATGAGGAGGGCCAGGTCACCGGCGCCAGGCAATCGTTGGCCTGGCGGGCGGCTTCGCCCCCAGGAATCATCCGTCTCAGTGTGGATTTCCACAGCGTTGCGCCGCTCACCGGACAGCTGCTCGTCCTCCTGCTCGATCCCCAGGGGCACCAGATCGCCGCCGGCCGGATATTGCGTTGAAGGCATTATTGCCGGCGGCGTGCGACCAGCACCAAGCTAACCCCAAAGGGGAGCGGCAGCTGTATCAGGGCCAAACATACCAGGATTTCCCGCAGCAACGCATTGAGCCGCCGGGGGAGAACCCGGTCCTCGACGCGAGGACTGTTCACGGTGCCTGGCCGTGCGCGCCAACGCCGCCATTTTCGCACCAGCCAGACAGCGGGATAGGCAATCACATTGGTGTAGTTAACCTGGACCAACTCCCAATCGGCCGGTGGAAACAAGGCGCGCAACTGAGGCCGCGAATAACGCCGGTAATGATGCAGCGCCTCGTCCCAATCACTCCACAACGCCATCCCGGCCGGGACGGTGATGACCGCGAGCCCGCCGGGCTTGAGTAACCGGTGGAAACCACGGACCACCGCGGTGTCATCAGGCACGTGTTCGAGCACATCAAGCGCGGTCACGTAATCGAGCGAACCGTCCGGCAGCGGCACCTGGTCCCCGGAGAGACTGAGAATCTGCTCAGGACGAAACCGGCCGCGCAGAATACGCAGGGCCTCTTCGTGGTTGTCGAGGACGAGCACGCGGCACTGGGACTCCATCTCTTTGGCAAAAAGGCCGGTGCCAGCGCCACAGTCCAGCAGCACATCGTCTGGCCGCGGTGGCTGTGTCCGCTGAATCCAGCCGCGCACCAGTTCGCGTTTGCCGGCGTAGTACCAATGGGTTTGCTCCACGCGTTCAAGATTTTGATATTCCTCTGCATTCATGGTCTGAAGTGGCGATGGGGCTGTGTACTTCCTGCTTGTGGGCAGCGTCGTGAGCCGCCGATAATGTGTCCACGTTTTTGTTGCAGTTTCCCTGGCCGCAGAAGGCGCAAAAAACAGCAAAGACCTCGGCTCATTGTGCCTTTCCCTTAGCGGAATTGAAACGGCATGCTCACCTTCAAAGAGATCTCTTGATTCTGTCCAAGGAATTATATCCGCGACCTTTTGCGCCTTTTCGCGGCCCAATCGCTGAAAGGGAAAGGTCCGACACATGACGCCGCATCGCCTGCCCCCTGTGGTGGTCACCGCTACGGTGGCGACATTACTGGCCTTGCACTGGTGGCTGGGGGTCACGGCCACGTTCAAACAGTCCCTCGCTTTCGACGAGGTGAGCCATCTTACGGGTGGCTTTGCCTACTGGCGTTTCAACGATTACCGGCTCCAACCGGAGAATGGCAACCTGCCCCAGCGCTGGGGTACGCTGCCCTGGCTGCTTCTCGGCGCACACATGCCCACCAACAACAAGGAGGCCTGGGCCATTTCCGATGTCTGGTCGGTGGGTGAAGAGTTTCTCTTCGGCAGCGGCAACGACACGCTCTACCTCGCGGCGTATTCCCATGCCCTAATGGCTCTTTGGGGGGTGGGCATCGGACTCTTGGCCTTCGTGTGGTCCCGGCGACTCTGGGGTGACGCCGGCGGCCTGCTTTCGCTCGCGCTGTTATCCCTCTGCCCCAATTTTCTCGCCCACGGGCCGCTGGTCACGTCCGACATGGCCATGGCTTTTTTCTTCCTCGCGAGCACGACCGCCTGGTGGCGGCACCTGCACCGGCCGACGTTCGGCACAGGCCTGTTGAGCGCCCTGCTGCTAGGATTTGCTTGTGTGGTGAAGTTTTCCTGCATTTTGTTGGCGCCGATTTTTCTCCTGCTAGCTCTCGTGCGATATACCGAGCACGATGCCGGCAGTAATGTCGCCACCCGCCGATTGCGGCCTGGATGGCTGATCTTCTCCGTGCTGGCCCATCTGGCGGTAGCCTGGGTGGTGATTTGGGCGTTTTTCGGGTTTCGTTACAGCGCCTTCGCACCGCAGGCGCCCGCGGCGGAGCGGTTCTACGTGTCCTGGCAGCACATCGCCCCGGCATCGGAAATAATGCGCACGCTCTTCGAACGGACCCGTGCCTGGCACCTGCTGCCTGAGGCTTACGTGCAGGGTCTTGCGTTCGTGCTGAGCGCCGCCCAGCAGCGCGGGGCGTTTCTAAACGGAGAGTACAACACCTTGGGCTGGTGGTGGTTTTTCCCGTATGCCTTTCTGGTGAAGACACCACCTGCCCAGCTCCTGGCCTATCTTGTGGCAGGCGGTTTGATCGTTAAGGGATGGTGGCGTACCGGACCCGCGGCCGAGAGACTGCGGGCCGCTGGAGCCGGCCTACGGACGGCCGCCCCATTGGTCGTGGTTGCGGGTGTATATTGGGCCGCGTCGATCACCAGTCATCTCAATATCGGACACCGTCATCTTTTGCCCGTATATCCGGCATTGTTTGTGATGGCTGGTGCGATTGTCGTCCGGCTGCCATGCCGCGCCGGTACGATATTGGGCCTGGGTTTGGTCGGATGGGCGTTGGCCACCATGCTGGCCATTCGTCCGCATTATCTCGCCTACTTCAATCAATTCGCGGGTGGCCCGGCGCAGGCTCATTATCATCTTGTCGATAGCTCGCTCGATTGGGGACAGGAGCTGCCGGGCCTTGCAGAGTGGCTGGCCGCGCATCGGCGCCCGAGTGAGCCGGTGTACCTGTCCTATTTTGGCAGTGCCAATTATCACTACTACGGCATTCAGGCCCAAGAGCTCTCTCTATACCCACTGGTGTCGCGGCCACTCTTTTGGCACAGCCACTTGGTTGCGGGCCTTTATTGCGTAAGCGTGACCATGCTGCGCGACGTCTACAGCCCGTGGTCGGGTGCGTGGTCGCTTGACCGGGAAAAGCTTTACCAAGAACTGCGTCGTGTGACGGCATCACCTCCAGCCGCGACACCTGAAGGGAGGATGGAGCACGCCGGTCAGCTGTGGCGGCTGGACCGATTGCGTTTCGCGCGCCTCTGCCAGTATTTGCGGGTGCGCCCACCCGACGCGACAATCGGTTATAGCATCTTGATCTACCGCCTCAACGCCGCCGAGATTCACACCGCAGTCGATGGCACCCTGCATGAACTGAGCGCCGCGGTGGAACACGCGGTCCAAGGCAAACGTCAGCCCTAGGTTATGCCTAGGGCAGTTTGTTCAGCCAAGTCGATAACCGGTCGGCGTCCTGTTTCTTCACTTCCGCCTTCTGGGTCAGCGTGAGCTCGACCACCTTGGTGCGCTTCTGTTGCCAAGCCTTGATTTTTTCTTCGTCGATGGCGACCACCCGGCTCAAACGTACGATGTAGACTGGCGAGAGTGCACATTGATCAATGGTCTCCAACTTGAATCCGTCGCCGAGATCATCCTCGACTGTCACGTAGTACCGGTGGGTGTCAAAATCGATCCCGTAACGCTGCACGACAAAGTAGTTATCAAAACTGCGGTTACGATAATGAAAAAGATAACGCCCCGGTTCCTTGGCGATGGCGTCTGGCGTAACGCTAGACTGGCAATGAATGATCCATTGCAGGCCCGTGTTGCTGTCGATGGCGAGTACATGGTGACCACCCAATTCCCCTATGTAAGCGGCCAGCCAATTATTGGTGCGGGCGGCAAGGTTTTCCTGTGTATAGACATGTCGCGCCGAGACCGGAATGGTGAAAGCGATGATATAGATGAGGGTGATGGCACTCAGCCCGCTCCAGCGGGCGCGATTCGCGACCAGCTGGGGCAGCGTGTAGATGAACGCGAAGATCAACAATAGATGGGTGGGGAGGCTTAGTCGGCGTATGATGGGATCATCCCATTTCCCCCAAAAATAGCAGAGCATGAATGCCGCGTGGATGAGCAGACCGAGGATAAAAATGCAAAACACCGCCTCGACTGGATGACTGCGGAAAACCTCCTGATGCCTTTTGTAAAGACTCAATACGAAGAATCCCACGCCGAGCGTGCCGGCGATTCCGACCAGCCATGAATTAGGCTGGGAGCCGTCAAAACACAGGAAAAAATTCATCGCGTGCCCTATGTTCTCGTAGAAGTACTGCAGCCCAAATGGGCGGGTCGCTCCGGCCACATCACCCAGTTGCCAAGCCAAGCCCGTCACTTTGAAGACATTGTACTGCCATGGGTAGACAACCATGAGCATCGGGATCAGGAACAACACCCACGGCAGGCTTATCTGCCGCTGTCGCCACCAGACATAAATGATGGTCGCGCCAACCGGCAGCAGGAAGATCACCGATTCATAGCGCACCTGTGCCAGCAGGGCGCCCCCCAGCACAAAAGCGGCCAGACGATCATCGCTCGGCAGTTCTGCGTAGCGCATGCCCAACCATGCGACGAGCAGGATCATGGCGAGATTGAGCAACTCGAATCCTCCACCCACGGCATTCTGGTTGATGAGCGGAACTGTGGCGAGCAGCAGTATCGCGGCTGTTCCCGCTGCCCAGCCCCCCAGGCGGCGCCCGACAAGGTAAACCAGCAAAAGAAAAACCAGTGTGAGGCCGCCATTGAGCCAGAAAACATTGGCCACCCTGTAGCCCGTCAGATCATGCACGAGTGAGAGTAAAAACGGAAAAAAGAGCGGTCGTTTATCCACATGCACGTTCAGGGCGACGAAATTCCCCGCAAAATCATAGGCCCGGACCGCCACGTCCGCCTCCCGGTGGAAATGCATGCTCATGGCGGTGCCCTGCAGCACAACCTCATCCATCACGATCTTGAACTCGTGGTGCTCTTGGACGTGCAGCAGCACCGCGACGGCAACGATGATAATCGAGGCCCGCCACCATTCGCCCACGTTCTCCAGCCTCCAGTCATGCGGGCGCAGCGATCGCACCAAGTAAACGCCAAACAACACCGAAGCTGTTCCTATGAACCAGTAGCCGCATTTTTTAATCAGCCAGACAGCCACGATCGGCGGAAAGGCGACAAACCCCCACGCCAAGGCCATGAGAACGATCAAGACCAATAGAATGATCCGCTGACGCATAAAAAAACCGCCCACGGAAAGCGTGGGCGGTTTTGGTAATAAAAACAAACTTTACTGTAGATATGTGAGGGTTCGGGCACCGGCGATGCCTGAAACAACGATCGCCTCCCCCTGGCTGTAGTCTCCGGGATAGTTTTCGTTGGCTACAGTGCTGAGGGCTTTAATGTAGTTCGAGGAACCAACAAGCGAAGCGATCGTGGCTTGGTTGGTACCGTTCTCCAAGAAGTACTGGTCAGCCGCTGCACCGAGTTGGCGCATGTTGTTCAACACGGCCTTGTCCTGCGAGCTGGCGCGCACCTTCTGGAACGCGGGTATGGCCATCGCGGCCAACAGGCCGATGATGACCACGACTATCATGATTTCAACAAGGGTGAAGCCCTTGTTGGAACGAATGGATTTGTTCATGGGTATGGGATGATATTATTACGATGATAAAAACTACTCCTCTGAATGAGGAATAGAATCCATATGACATCCCCTCGGGCTAGGCTCTGCAAGGGGATTTATAGCAAAACAGCGTAAAAACCGGCGTGTAAATTAGTCGAAAAACGTCCCTGAATATTTTTATAACCTACTTATAAATAAACAACTTATCATAACCGCAGCTCTCAACCGAATCTCCTCAATCAGTTCCAGGAAACGCCGGGTGCTATTGCTTCTTTTTTCGGGATTTCCTTCTGGCAACAGGCTTCTCCGCCCCTTGCCGGATCAGGAATGCCTGCACTGAGATCTCTTCTGCATCCTTCCAAAGCAATTCGAGACGATATTTGGCCCGATTTTCAGCGGTGAAAAGATGCACCATGATCTCGAACGCATCAAAAACCGTCCAACCGCTGCCCTGCGTGTTCTCAACCCCGACGATCGGCACCCGGGCGCCATCAAGCGCCTTCTCAAGCTCAATTCGCAGCGCCCGCAAGTGAGGTTCCGACGTGCCCGTCGCCAGCACCAGGAAATCAGTGATCGATGATTGCACCCTCACATCAAGCACTTGCAAATCCCCTGCCTTCTTGCCGTCGAGCGCTTGCACCACCAGTTTAAGCAACTTCAGTGATTGTGCTGTGGGCCTTTTGCGAGCGGCGGGTTCTTTCATGCAGCTTGGTGGTAGAGTTTGTGGGTTTCGATGTAGGTAATGACCTTCTGCGGACAAAAATAATGCAGCGATAATCCGTGCCGGACACGCTGCCGAAGTTCGCTGGAGCTGATTTCAATCAGGTGCCCGTCGCAGCGACGAAGCCGCAATCCCGGGATGTCGGGCACCTGCTTGGCGGGATGCCCCGGCCGCTCCAGAAAAATGAACTGCAGCATCCCCGCCAACTCCGTGATGTCCTTCCAGAGGTTCATTTGCGGCAGTTGATCACCACCGATGATCCAATACAGGTCGTCCTGCGGGTACATTGCCCGGAAATGACGTCCCGAATCGATGGTATAGCTTACCCCCCCCCGCCGCAGTTCCACGTCGGAAATCTCGAACCTTTTGTCCCATTCGATGGCCGCACGGAGCATGGCCAGCCGGTCGCCGGGGGTTGACTGCATTTCCTTCGGCTTGAGCGGCGCCTGGGCCGCCGGTACCAGGACCAAGCGATCCAGCTTGTATTGTTCGTAGACGTCCTGCGCGGCCAACAGGTGTCCAAAATGCACCGGATCGAAACTGCCTCCTAGAAATCCGATCTTCAAGCCAGTCGCCCGTCGCACGGGTCAGAGGTTCTGCGGTTGTGGCTGTGACAGATCATGCCATGCAAAGATGCGTTCACACCTAAAACGGATTCGCCGGTGCGCAAGGCCAAACGGGGCCGAATCCCGGGAAATCCCCTCTGGGTGGACCTGCCGCCAGAAAGCATGAATTCCCGTCAAGTGTCAGAAAAGGATCCCAGAGCGCATTGGCGTGGCGCCCATCATGGATCTTGGCTTCTTTTGTGGTCATCGGAATGCCCGGGGCCGGACTCGAACCGGCATGGCCTTGCGGCCAGGGGATTTTAAGTCCCCAGCGTCTACCATTCCGCCACCCGGGCGTTTTGCTTTCGGTTTGCGGATTTCGGATACTGGAAGGGTAAATGCAAGGTCTATCCGGGTCGCGTTTATTCGCGGCAATACCCGCTCCGAGTCATCGCCATGATGATGGATCGGCAAGGGGCTTTCCAAATGACCCGATCTGCCATTACTGGGCAGTCGCCTTGAAGCCAAAAGCGAACACCACGGCCATCATGATGAACGCAAAGCTCGCCACGTAATTCCACGCCAGCTTTTCCTTCAGCACCAGAATCGCGAACACGCTGAACACCACCAGGGTGATGATTTCTTGGATCACTTTGAGTTGGAATCCTGTGTAGGTACCGTAGCCAAGGCGGTTGGCCGGCACCATCAGGCAATACTCAAAGAAAGCAATGCCCCACGAGATAAGGACGACCAGCCAGACCGGCTTGTCGTGAAGATATTTGAGGTGCCCATACCAAGCATAGGTCATGAACACGTTGGAGAGGCAGAGCAGTAGAATCGTTGGCATGGAAATATCGCCGGCGGCGGTGATCGTCGTGGCGGCACTGTTTATCCCAGCCGGTCCGCCTTGCCTTTGTCCAGCCTCCAAGCATCGCCAGGGATCAAATAAGATCGTCGGGGCAACCGTTGTGCTGTCCGGCAATTGCCTTTGATATTTCACGAGGATCTGGCATGGGGAATCTGAGACTCCACCCCGGCCATGGCCCTCACCGTCATCCAGCATCCCCTCGTCACTCATGTGCTCACGCACCTGCGCGACAAAACCACCAAGCCCGCCCTCTTTCGCACGCTTTGCAACCAGATCACCCTGTTGCTGGCGCTGGAGGCGACGCGGGATCTCGCCACCGAGGAGAAAAAGATCGACACCCCCCTGGAACCCATGATCGGCCGCGTGCTCGCCAGGCCGCTTGTCGTGGTGCCCATCCTCCGGGCCGGTCTCGGCATGGTGGAGCCGTTTCTCGATCTTTTTCCTGATGTGAGCGTCGGTTATGTCGGACTGGAGCGCGATCATATCACGGCCATTGCGCACTCGTATTACTGCAAGCTGCCGGCGCTTGAAGGTCGGCGCGTATTGGTGGTCGACCCCATGCTTGCCACCGGCGGCTCCGCGGTGCAGGCGCTCGACGTGGTCAAGACTGCGGGGGCGAGGGACCTCGCCTTGGTGTGCATTGTGACAGCGCCCGAGGGTGCGGCCCTCGTCGCCCAACGGCATCCCGAGGTGCCTATCTTCACCGCGACACTTGACCGCGAGCTCAACGCGAAGAAATACATCCTACCCGGCCTCGGCGACTTTGGCGACCGCCTGTACGGAACCTGAAGGCCGGTGCGGCCGGTGACTGACTGGTGGCTTGGGCCCATGAATGAAGCGTTGGGGAAAGGTGGCTAAGCCGTCTCGACAAGCGCCGCTCGCGGGCCCACCCTCTCCTTCTCGCTTGTTTCGCCATGCGCGCCGAACGCTCTGGACTCCTCCTCGCCGACCGCTGGACCGACTACCAGCTCCTTGATTGCGGCGATGGCCTGAAACAGGAGCGATGGGGATCCTACGTGCTTGTACGGCCCGACCCGCAGGTTCTCTGGCCGCGGCGCGGCCAGACACCGGGTGCGCCGTGGAAAGACTGGGATGGATTCTACCAGCGCAGCGAGAGCGGCGGAGGCCGCTGGGAATTCAGGCGGCCGCTGCCCGAGCATTGGAACATCCGCTACGCCCCGCTTAACCTCACGTTCAAAATCCGCCCCACCGGCTTCAAGCACACCGGACTTTTCCCCGAGCAGGCAGTCAACTGGGAGTGGTGTTCACAAAAAATCCGCCAGGCCGGCAGGCCGGTCAGTGTGCTCAACCTTTTCGGCTACACCGGCGCCGCCACCTGCGCCGCCGCCGCGGCCGGTGCGAGCGTCTGCCATGTCGACGCCGCCGAGGGCATGGTCAAGTGGTGCCGCGAAAACGCGGCGCTCTCCAGCCTGGCCGCCGCGCCCGTCCGTTACATTGCCGACGACTGCCTCAAGTTCGTCCGCCGCGAACTCAAACGTGGCCGCCACTACGAGGCAATCATCATGGACCCCCCCACCTATGGTCGCGGCGGCGGCGGCGAATTATGGAAACTCGAAGACCATCTTTGGGAATTGCTCGTTGAGTGTCGCCGCCTTTTGGGAGACCGGCCGCAGTTCTTTCTCATCAACGCCTACACCGCGCGCCTTTCCCCCACTGTGGTCGTGAACCTGCTCACCGAATTAATGCATGAGGCGGGCGGGCGGGTCACGGGCGGCGAAGTCGGCCTGCCCATCGCAGCCGACGATAAGGTTCTTCCTTGCGGCATCTATGGCCGCTGGGAGGCATGAATTGCCATATCCCGTCGGTCATTTTTTATTCCACGCCCATGTCCCCGCCCGCTGCCACCTATTTTTCCACCGCCACCGGCCTGCTTAAGAAGGCCTGCGAGACCAACCGCCAGACCTTGCAGCAACTCGGCGCCATCATCGGTCGCTCGGTTGCGGAGGGTGGCGTCATCCATGCGTTCGGCAGCGGCCACAGTGAAATCCTCGCCCGCGAGATCGTCGGCCGCGCTGGCGGCCTGGTGTGTGTGAGCAGCATCGACGATCCTACCAAGGGGGTGATGGAAAATCTTGTCGGCTTCGGCACGCAGCTCGCCGAACGTTATGACCGCCTGTACGGCCTGCGTCCCGGCGAAACGATCATGGTCATCTCCAATTCCGGCAAGAACGCCGCACCCATCGAGGTCGCGCTCTATGCGAAGCAGAAGGGCCTGACGGTTGTCGGGTTGACCAGCATGGCCATGTCGCGCACGGCTCGAACCGTCCATCCGGGAGGGAAAAATCTGCACGCCATCGCCGATTACGTGCTAGACAACTGTGGCGTGCCCGGCGACGCGATCGTGGACGTCGCCGCCGGAATCCGGGCGGGGCCAACCTCAACCCTTGTCGGAACGATGCTGTTCAACCTTCTCCTGCTTGAGGCAGTCGACTGGCTTAAAACCAACGGCCATCCGCTGCCCATCCTGCGCAGCCAGAATCTGCCCGGTTCCATCGAGCGAAACCGTGTACTCACAGAAAAATATGCCGGCCGCCTAAACAGACCGCAATTCGCCTAGATTGAACAACCCAATCGCCAAGCCTTACGGACCCGTCCTCGCCGCCAAACCTGGCGGCGGTGGGTCTGTGTTGTGAAAATGGACTCCTACAAGATCGGCGTGGATGGCGGCGGCACAAAAACCGAGTGCATCCTCATCGATGCGCGTGGTACCGTGGTCGCCCGGCATACCGCAGCCGGCTGCAACCCGAGCCTGGCTGGTCCCGAAATGGCGCGAAGAATCCTTGCCGAGGCGCTCCAAGCGCTGCTGGCACAAGCCCCCGGCAAGCATCAAGAATCGAAAATCTCGACGACACTGCTTTGCATGGCCGGAAGCCTCTCGTTCTGGGGGGAGGTCGCCATGGATAGCAAGGATCACGGAACAGTGGCCGCCGTGTCCGATTCGCTGCCCGTGCTCGAACTCGCCACGGACGGCGCGCCCGGGCTGGTTCTGCACGTCGGCACCGGCTCGTTTGTCGCCGCCCGCGCGCCGGACGGATCGGTGCACTACGCCGGCGGACTTGGCTGGCGTTTCGGCGACCCCGGTAGCGGTCATGACCTGGGCTGCCGCGCCATCGCCCGCGCTCTGCTCGAACTCCAAGGCTGGCCGGTCGAGGTTGGAGACCAGAAACCGGCTTCAGGAATGCGGTCTCCCTTGGCTGAGGCGCTTTGCGAATACACCGGTCTGGGCGAATACGCGGCGATTTCCCGGTTTTTTTATTCCGCGGCGGACGCGAACGTCAAAATCGCCGCATTTGCGCCCCGCGTAGTAGACCTCGCCGAGCGTGGCTGTGGACCCGCGCAGCAAATCATCGTGGAGTCACTGGCCGGATTTGCCATTTTGGTGAATCGCGTGCTCGCCAAGATTTTTCCGCCCACCGGCAGCCGGGATTCGCCATCAATTCCCTGCGGAGTCTCCGGCGCCTTGCTGAATCGTCTGCCCTGCCTGTACGCCCTGCGCGCCCTAGCGGCCTCGCAGGCCTGGCCGGTGCAGCTGCAGCCCATTACCGATTCACCCATCGAGGGTGTGCGCCGGCTGCTGCTGAAGATGGAATAATCCATCACGGAATTCCCCGCCACC
>Ga0265322_10000651_pt1 | contig 13030 bp, 11 predicted proteins | sample 41222metaG_FD_193584 | JGI IMG/M metagenome (GOLD analysis project Ga0265322, IMG submission 193584) | Rhizosphere microbial communities from Carex aquatilis grown in University of Washington, Seatle, WA, United States - 4-12-22 metaG | ecosystem: Host-associated > Plants > Roots > Rhizosphere...
TTGACAGAGTTCCAGATGAATTCTATGACTGGTTGAAAAGAACAACAAAAAGATTACAGATTGATTTCAACGAAATCGAAAGACAGGCATTGAAAGAATTTGTAAGAATATACTGTGTCAATGGAATAATAGACCGTAGAACGTTTGCAGCAGAAGCATTAAAGACAGAACATCGTTCAATTTTGTTTAAGTTGTATGACAAAAGAAATTATGATGACATTATCTGGAAAATGGTAAGACCAACATACAGTAAACCATTTAAAGATGGTTTTGAATATATGGCTTAATTAAAAGCGGAGAACTTCTCCGCTTTTTTTATGTATTTATGTGAAAACATAAAAACATGAGTATATTCACATTTTTTACTAAAGAACTACCACAAATAGAAAAAGGTAGAAAATTTGGTTGGGTACGTCAGTTACCAGACCAGAGAGATATAAAATTCGGTGCTGCTGCACCAGTAGCAACACCACCATTAGTTGACTTAAGACCATTTTGCCCACCAGTTTATGACCAAGGTAATCTTGGAAGTTGTACTGCAAATGCAATTGCTGCAGCATATGAGTTTGAAAAAATGAAACAACAACAACCATATTTTGCACCATCAAGACTTTTTATCTATTATAATGAAAGAGTAATTGAAAAAACAGTAAAATCTGATTCAGGTGCACAAATAAGAGACGGTATTAAATCAGTTTCTAATCAAGGTGTTTGTCCTGAAACAATATGGGCATATGACGAAAATAAATTCACTACCAAACCTTCTTGTAAATGTTATAGTACTGCAAAAAAGAATGAAGTTAAACAATATTTAGCAATCAATCATACACTGGCAGATATTAAACAATGTTTGGCACAAGGTTATCCAGTTGTATTTGGTTTCATGGTTTATGAATCATTTATGTCTGATGAAGTTGCAAAGACTGGTATTATGCCAATGCCTAATATTGACGATAGACCAGAAGGTGGTCATGCAATTATGTCTGCAGGATATGATGATAGTAAAAAAGCATTAATTATTAGAAATTCTTGGGGTACAAGTTGGGGATTACAGGGTTATTTTTACATGCCTTATGATTACATTACAACACCTAATTTAGCATCTGACTTCTGGACAATCAGATTGGTTGAATAACATGAACGTCTTAAACATCATAAAGGAAGAAATATGTAATTTTGTTTCCGAATCATATGAGGATGTTGGAATTGATTATGTTAAAAACAGTTTAAAGAAATTAAAAGATTATCAAGATTATACTAATAAAAAAGTTGTTAATGGTATAACATATCTCAATTTTTCAAATGAATATCCTGATGATTGGTATATCTGGAACTCAATAAAAGCATTTGATAATGCAGATGGCACAGAAATTGGAAATGTTTCATATGGCAAACCAAAAGAACGTGATGTAATAAAAGCAACCATAGATGTAAGACCAGATAAAAGAAGATTGGGTATTGGTAGTAATATGTATAAGTGGATTGAAGAATTAACTGGTGAAAAACTTTACCCTGATGTTCCTCACAGTCAATTAGCTGCGAAGTTTTGGAATAGTCCCAAAAGAACATTTGGTTATGATAAATGAAAATAAATGTAGAATTTTGTAACATTTATTTGTAAGTTTCGTATTTATGCTTATATTTGTAGTCTGAAAAAACAAAACAATTTTTAATTAATAAAACAATGAGAACTTTTGGTAAATATTATTTCGGTAAAAAATCTTATAAAAAGTATTTTATAGGAATCGGGAATGGTACGTCCAAAAGGCAAAGATAAGCAATGATTTTGGAATAAAGTACAGAGTAACCCGATTCGTAAGATTCGGGTTTTTTGTTTTGTATTGACTCTATAATATAACTGGTTAGTATCGGGCACTTTTAATGCTCATGTCTGGATTCGAGTTCCAGTAGGGTCACAAAACACGGGAGTACGCCAACGCAGGAGTGTTGGGTCTGGCTGTAACCCAGATGCTTCGTAACAGAAGTTTTGGGGGTTCGAATCCCTCTACTCCCACAGAGGAATGTGACCGAGAGGTAGGCGCAGACTGAATTGGTACACTATTTGGGTTTACAACCTTAACAAACAGAGGAAGTCTGATAAGGACACAGGTTCGAATCCTGTCATCCCTCATAATTGCAATCGTAGCAAAGAGGCAATGCTACCGCCCTTTAAGCGGACGAACGTGGGTTCGACTCCCACCGATTGCACTAATTGAAACAGCAATGTGAAAGTTGCCGAACTGTGTAGTTTCTGTCAACCCACCCATTTAGGGTGTATAGGAAGAGTTTGAAGCAGTTCAAATTGCCAGTATTGAACAGGTGGTGAGTTTAAGACTCTGTAAAAGTCTCGCTTCGGCTTTGTAGGTTCGATTCCTACTGCTGGCACAACAAGTATTCGTAGCAAAGAGGCTATGCACCGCCCTTTTAAGGCGGGGTCAGTATGACCAACGTGGGTTCGAATCCCACCGAATACACTTGACTTCGTATCCGTAGAGGCATTCGGACCTGACTCTTAATCAGGGATACGTGGGTTCGAATCCCACCGAGGTCACTAAAATTTTAATTATGGAAAATATTAAGACAATTGTAAACGGAACACAGGCAAATTTAAGTCATGTGTGTAATGGCAAAGCATGTTATTGGATTAAGACAGCAGACCATTCATATCAGCTTGAAATCAATTTAATAACTGATGAATGGAAAGACGTTTATGTTTATCCAATGTACAAGACAATTACTTTGATGCGCTGGATTCGTAAGGGTATTGAATCTAATGATGGTTCATTTATTATGATGAAATGAGTAGGTATGCAAATGGCTGAAGCAAGTGGTCTGTAAAACCATGACGTAAGAGACATTGGGGGTTCGAATCCCTCTCTACTCACAACCTGTCAGTTTCCTGACAGGTTTTTTTATTATGAGTATTTATAATCCCAATTAAATTTATTTGGTCTAAATAAAAATAACCTTGCATTTTAATTAAGAAAGTGTTATATTTGGGGAAAAATAACTTTATGCTTAAGTAATATGAGAAAATGGCAGACAAGAAAAAGAAAGTAACAACCACTGTTACTACAACCGTTACAGAGGAAACAATTAATGTTCCCACTAACGAGAAAACACAAATCATTTGTATCCTTGACCGTAGTGGTTCAATGTCAAGCATTATTAATGATAGTATTGGTGGCTTCAACACCTTCCTGAAACAACAAAAAGAATTAAAAGACGAAGCAACAATAACCGTTGCATTGTTTGATGACAAGTATGACTTACTTTATGACAATATTGATGTAAAGAAAGCCGATGAACTTACAAACAAAGTCTGGTATCCACGTGGTACAACCGCACTCTATGACGCAATCGGTAAAACTATCAATGCTGTCAAAGCAACCCATGCTCGTTTGGGTAACGAAAAACCTGCAAAAGTATTGGTATGTATTGTAACTGATGGTTATGAGAACGCCAGTAAAGAATATAAAATTGAGAATATCAAGAGTCTTATTAAACAATGCGAAAATGATGATTGGAATTTCTTGTACCTTGCAGCAAATCAAGACGCATTTGCAGTTGGTAGTTCATTCGGTGTAAGCCGTGGCAACACAATTAATTATGTAGCAAGTGCTGATGGAGTATTCAATATGTCAAGCACATTAAATGCTTCTGCAGTATCTTACAGAAGTATGAGTACATCAGATGCTAACTTCAAGAAAATGTCAAAATCATTAATTGATGACGACAAGAAAGATTCTATTGATTTAACAAATACTGGTAATGCTGGTAGTGTTAATCTTGGTTCTGCAAATGGTATTAATGGCTCAAACATTAATTTCACTGCAGGAAATCCAAATATTATTGTAACAAATACTAAAACCGTTACAGAAGATAAAGATGTACCAGTAGGTAAATAATTTTTCTGTTTTTTTGTATCTATTTCCGTTTTTTGAGGGCACTTTTCAGTGCCCTTTTTTCGTTAAAAGTTTATCAGTGAATTGATTGAATTTTTGCTGAAAATATTTAATTTATTTTTACGGAATTCTTCGCAAATACTTGTATTTATGGAAGCCATTCGATATATTTGCAAACATAAATTTTATAAAAAATTATTATTTCCATGACCGATAAAAACTTAAAAAGTTATTCCAAACAAGAGGTCGAAAAAGCAACATTACAATACTTTAAAGGTGATGAACTCGCAACCGATGTTTGGATAAGAAAATATTGTTTAAAAGATGAAAAAAATTACTACGAACTAACTCCTGATGACATGCATAAAAGACTTGCAAAAGAACTTGCAAGGATTGAAGCAAAATATAAAAATCCACTCAAAGAAGACCAGATTTACGAAACATTAAAGGAATTTAAAAGAATTGTACCACAAGGAAGTCCAATGTCAGGCATTGGCAATGATTTCCAAGTGGTATCTTTATCTAATTGTTTTGTTATTGGTAATAAAGATGACAGTGATTCTTATGGTGGAATTCTGAAAATTGACCAAGAACAGATTCAATTAATGAAACGCAGGGGTGGCGTTGGTCATGATTTATCACATATCAGACCAAATGGTAGTCCAGTAAAGAATTCAGCAATTACCAGTACAGGTATCGTACCTTTCATGGAAAGATATTCAAATAGCACAAAAGAAGTTGCACAGGACGGCAGAAGAGGCGCATTAATGCTAAGTGTTTCAATTAAACATCCAGATAGCGAAAGATTTATTGATGCGAAACTTGAACAAGGTAAAGTTACTGGTGCAAATATCAGTGTTAAAATTACTGATGATTTCATGGTAGCAGCAACACAAGGAACGACATACGTTCAACAATATCCTATAACTGGTGTTGCAAAATATAGTAAAGAAATTGATGCACAAAAACTCTGGAAAAAAATAATTCACAATGCATGGAAATCAGCCGAACCCGGTGTTTTGTTTTGGGATATGGTTATGCGTGAAAGTATTCCTGATTGTTACACCGAATTTGGTTTCAGAACAGTAAGTACAAATCCATGTGGTGAAATTCCACTATGTCCAAATGATAGTTGCAGATTACTTGCAATCAATTTATTTGGTTACGTTGTTAATCCATTCACCAAAGATGCATATTTTGATTGGTCATCTTTTAAAAATGATGTTATTATTGCAATGAGATATATGGATGACATTATTGACTTAGAACTTGAAAAAATTAATGCAATACTGACTAAAATACAATCAGACCCAGAAGATGAATTCATAAAAATATATGAAATAAATCTCTGGAATCAAATTAAAGAAATGACAGAAAAAGGTCGTAGGACTGGTTTAGGTGTTACCGCAGAAGGTGATATGCTTGCTGCTATGGGTTTACGTTATGGAACTCAGGATGCAACAGATTTTAGTGAAAAGGTACATCAAACATTGAAGTTAAATGCATATCGTTCAAGTGTTACAATGTCCAAAGAACGTGACCCGTTTCCAATATATGATGCAATTAGTGAAGCAGATAATCCATTTATTAAACGTATTAAAGAAGAAGACCCTGAATTATATCTTGATATGATTGCCTATGGTCGTAGAAATATTGCTTTACTTACTATTGCACCAACTGGAACTGTATCAATTATGACACAAACAACATCAGGTGTTGAACCTTGTTTTCTTCCAGTGTATATGCGTAGACGTAAGATTAATCCACAAGAAAAAGATGTTCGTATTGATTTTGTTGATGACGAAGGTATTGCTTGGATGGAATATCCAGTATTTCATCACAAATTCGAAACATGGCTTGAAGTAAATGGATATGATGTTAAGATTGTCAAATCTATGACTAAGGAACAAGTTGATGAAATTGTAAAAAAATCACCATATTATAAAGCAACTTCAAATGATGTTGATTGGGTAATGAAAGTCGAAATGCAGGGTAGATTACAAAGACACGTAGACCACTCAATTTCAGTTACCGTAAACCTACCAGAAACAGTGGATGAAGAAACAGTTGCCAAAGTATATGAAACAGGTTGGAAGTCAGGTTGTAAAGGTATTACTGTTTATCGTGATGGCAGTCGTAGTGGTGTACTTGTTGGTGTAGATGAAAAGAAAAATGATTTTCATGAAAATCATGCACCAAAGCGTCCAAAGAGACTTAAAGCAGAAATTCATAGATTTCAAAATGCACTGGAAAAATGGGTTGCAGTGGTTGGACTTAAAGATGGTAGACCATATGAAATTTTTACTGGTAAAAATGAAAATGGACTGAGTTATTTGCCAAATAATCTTAAAGACTGCGAAGTAGTTAAACAAATTTTTGAAATTGAAGAACCAGATGAATTTGGTAAAATGGTTAAAGTAAGAAAGAAAAGATATGATATTGAGTATGTTGATAGTAATGGTGAAAAACAAGTGCATACTGGACTTAACCACGCATTCAATCCAGAGTTCTGGAACTATTCGAAATTTATATCAGGTGTTTTAAGACATGGAATGCCAATCGTATATGTGTATGAATTAATTGATTCATTAACATTTAAAGAAGACCATATTAATACTTGGAAGAATGGTGTTGCACGTGTTATCAAAAGATATATTAAGGATGGCGAAAAAGGTAAAGGTAAGTGCCTGAATTGTGGTAGTGAAAATCTGCAATTCGTTGAAGGTTGTCTTGTTTGTAAAGGATGTGGAAGTAGTAAATGTGGATAATATGGAACAAGATTTGGATGAATATGACGAATATCTTCAAGAAAAAGCAGATATGAATTATGAAATTGCTATGGCATTACAACCACAAAGAGAATTAGAAGAACAGTTGATGATGGATGAATTGTTTCCAGAATAAGAATTTTTTGAAAATCGAAGTATTTAATTAAAAAGTTCTTTGATATATCGAAAAAATTGTATAGATTTGCTCTCCAAAATCATTTTTTTGTGAAGCAAACATAAAAAAGATTGAAAAATATGTAACATTTAAAAGAAATGTTCGTATTAATGATTCATTGGAACACAAAAATAACTGTAATATAAATTGAAATGTATGAAAAAAAATGTAAAACTTGATGAAAACTATTACCTGACAATCCAAGAAGTTAATAGTAATGTGACGGTAGAGGTCGCAAAAAAAACAAATCACATTTTCGTGGTTGACGTATCTGGCTCAATGTCATGGGAACTTTCCAAAATCAGAACCCAATTAAAAAATAAATTATCGAATCTCATGAAAGAAGGAGATACGATTTCTATTGTTTGGTTCTCAGGTAGCCATGATGCTGGAATCCTCAAAGAAGAAGTTGAAGTAAAATCTCTGAAAACTCTCACTGACTTGCATGATGCTATTGACAAATGGCTGCATCCTGTTGGTTTGACTGCTTTCCTTAAGCCACTTCAATTAGTGAAGGAACTGGTTGGCAGGGTTAAGTCTCACAGACCTAATTCAGTTTTCTCGATGATTTTCCTTACAGACGGTTATAATAACGACTGTCCGTGGAATGAAGTAACCAAGGCACTTAAAGACCTTGAATCTGATGTAACTGCTTCAACATTCGTTGAATACGGATTTTACGCAGACACCCAGAAACTCACCCAGATGGCAAGTATCCTTGGCGGTGAGAAAATCAGTTGCAATGGTTTCGATGAATTCGAACCAGTTTTTGACAACAAAATCAGCAAATCAGTTAATGGCGGTAAGAAAACCGTTGTTGAAATTTCCGACAAGTACTTATATGATTTCGTATTCTCTGTGAACAACGGCAGTGTACTATTATATAATGTTGTTGACGGCAAAGTTCTGGTTGGTGGTGATGTGAAGGAATTGTATTTCTTTTCTCCTAAAGCAATTGGTGTTGATGCAGGTAACACTGGAACTGATACTTCTTTGTATGCTGCAATCTACGTGCTTGCTGACAAACTTATGAATGACGATGCCGAGAAAGTATTCTATGCACTTGGCGACCAGTTCTACTATCAGATGTTAGCAAATGCATTCGGAAAGCAGAAACTCAATGCATTCAAAACAGCAATCAAAGATTGTGTTGCTGACGTATCAAAGAGATTTCCAAGTGGTGGTCGTGTACAGATTCAGAAAGTCAGTGATAACGCATACTGCCTGATGAACCTTATTGAAGACCTTGGTGGTCTTGAAGGTTGCCTGTTCTTCGCAAATCATCCTGAGTTCACATACAACAGGATTGGAAGAAAGAAAGTAAGTGCTGCAACAGTTCTTACTGAAACCGAAAAGAAAAGACTTGCCGAAGCAAAGAATCTTGATGATGTGAATAAAATCACTGCTGAACTTGCTGAAAATAAAGTTGATGTTAAATTCACAAATACCAATCCTGACAGGGGTTATCCACTTACTGATTTAGTATGGAATGAAAGTCGTGCAAACCTCAGTGTTCGTATTTACATTGAAGGAGAAGCAATTCTTCCTAAGAACAAGTACAACATTGACCAAGTAAGTTCTTTCAAGTACAACACATTTACTCTTGTAAAAGACGGTATTGTGAACGTTGACAAACTTCCAGTAAGCAACTCACCTGAACTGCTTGCATTATTGAACAAAAATGGTGTGAAGTATGAAATCTACACCAAGAAAGATAACTTCGACAACACCGTAGTTATTGACCTTTCAAGTCTTCCTATCGTTAACAGAGGTATGGTAAAAGCCGTAAGTGCAACCAGTCTTGCAAAACAGGAATGGGAACTCGTTAAGTTGCAGGGTGATAAGAAAGTGTATGATTTTTACAGGAAAGCACTTTTCCCAAAAACCAGCAAATCATTTGTTGAATCGCTTGGTCAGGAAGCAGCAGATTGGCTGAAAGAAGTTGGTATCACCGACTTCAATGGTTTTGCTCCAAAGGTAACCAGTGCAGAAGCAACAGACTTCTACATGTCAGTTAACCTTGAAACCAAAATCAAAGGTCTGTCAAGTCTTCCAAAGGTAGAAGACGTTGTTGCCAAAATTAAAGACAACAAACCTTTGAAACTGAATGAGCATGTTATGGCAGATGCAATAAGAAAATATATTGCACAGACAGAATCAGATATGTACCAGTCACTTGGTGAAGAACAGAGAAAAGGTGTGCTGAAAACCTATCTCGAAACAAAATCAAACATCCTTAATAAACAAAGGAGAAAGATTCTGCAGGAGATTGCACAGATTAAATTCTCGTTGATTCTTTCAAAGAAATGGTTCACTGAGTTCAAGAGTTTTGACGAAAATAAACTCGCTTTAAATATTGACGGTCAGGATTTGGATTTTACTTTCGATTTAAGTGAAAAAGAAGAAAAAATCTAAAACCTTTCGAATCAGATACTTAAAGACCTCAGACAAAAAATCTGAGGTTTTTTTTGAAAATATTTTAAAAATAGTTTGGATTTATTGTAACATTTTTTACCTTTGCTACGTATTTAGGTAAAACGAACTTCATAAAAATAAAAATGATGAAAACTTTAACGACAAATATTCTTAGTTGTTCCACATCGACCACAAGTCGCATAGGAAGAACTATATTCTGTTCAAATTTTATTGGCAGAAATAATAGTGTGTCGGGTAATTTGTTTTCTTGAATGAAATAAATCTGGAAAAAATCGAAACCCGACACAGAAATGAGTCGGGTTTTTTGTTTTTACGTTCTTTACATAGTGCCGAAATAGTTCAAAGGTAGAATCTCTGCTCCGTAACCAGATGATGTTGGTTCGATTCCAATTTTCGGCTCATAATTGCCAGTATAGTTCAGTGGTAGAACACGTGTTTGGTATACACGGAACACGAGTCCGATTCTCCTTACTGGCTCAATTATAACCTGTACAAGTTATATCTTGCAATTATAACCTACAGGGGTTATGTTCTTTGACATGTTGGGAATTTGCATGGTTGGTCGAGTGGTCAAAGGCAACGGTCTGCAAAACCGTACAATCGTGGGTTCGAATCCCACACCATGCTCAAATGGGTTGGTAGTGCCATAATGGATAAAACGGCTGGCTGTTAACCAGCGAGATGCAGGTTCGACTCCTGCCCGACCCGCAACGTTCTGAGTATGATGTCTGAAAGGAATATTTATTAAAATGTTCTGAGTAAGATGTTAGAAAGGAAATCATTGTCTCGTGGCACAGTTGGTTAGCGCACTTCTCTGATAAGGAAGGGGTCGTCAGTTCAAATCTGACCGAGACAACTAAAATGGGCGTATCGTCTAACTGGTTAGGATGTGTCTCTGATAAAGATACGATGAAGGTTCAAGACCTTCTATGCCTACAAAACGTTGCAACGTTGAATGATTGAGGATTTATAGCATAGTGGCAATGCTGCCCACGAAGAAAAGGGTGAAGGTATGGTTCGAGTCCTACTAATGAATCAGTCATTTATTTGGAGAGTTGGTAGAGTCTGGCTTATTGCACCAGTCCTGAAAACTGGCGACCCCGAAAGGGGTCCGGGGGTTCGAATCCCTCACTCTCCGCAGTGCTTTTGGTGTTAACTACTCACAACCGTTTAGCATTTATAATTATAATGGTAAAAGAGTAGACTTGGAAGATTGACAGAGTGGTTATTGTAACAGTCCGCTAAACTGTGGGCGGGGAAACCTGCCCCGTAGGTTCGAATCCTACATCTTCCGCATACATCGTAAGACAATTTAATGTGACTATTAATGAATTTGCTAATCATTAATCAATTGTTGACGACAAAAAATCATAATGTAAGTCACGAATGGAAGACTGGCAGAACGGTTATTGCAGCAGTCTTGAAAACTGTCGTCCGAAAGGGCGTGTGGGTTCGAATCCTACGTCTTCCGCAAAATTTTAGGGATTAACATAGTGGCAGTGTTTACTGTAAGTCCTGCGTGGCATGTAGCGGTGGTTCGAGTCCATCATCCTTCACAAATGAACTGAACTGCAATCCAGTTCGTTTTTCACACGATACTATAAACAATTTGTTATTGCAGTAACGAGTTGATGTTAAGTGTGCGAGTCCCTGTTTGCTTGGGATGCTGCCCTAATGTTCAGTGGAATGTCAAATTGTACTCGTGATTGGCAACACGAAATACATTAAAACGTTTTCAGAGACATTTATGATGGTTGCAATATCATCGGGAATCGTGAGTATAAGGCTCACACAGGGACATATGGTGTGGTAACTCAGTGGTAGAGTGTCTGCCTGAAGAGCAGATGGTCGGGGGTTCGAATCCCTCTCACACCACAATTGGAGATTTAGCAGAGATGGTCTATGCGTGTGCCTGAAGAGCATGAGAAACGGGTTCGAGTCCAGTAATCTCCACAAATTGAAATACTAATCAATCATTTCAATTTTACATAGTATTTATAATAAATATTAATTATGAAAACATGTACAAAATGTAAAAAAGAAAAAGATGAAAGTGAATTTCATGAAAAAAGAAAAAATTGTTTACAACCAATTTGTAAGGAATGTAAAAAAGAATATGATAGAAATTGGTATAAAATAAATGAAAGAAGAAGAAATAATTTAAAAATTCGTGCAAGAGAAAGAATTGTAAGAAATAAAAAATTTATTCGTGAATACAAATTATCAACTGGTTGTGAAATATGTGGTTATAATAAAACACATTATGCTTTGGAATTTCATCACAGTGATGGTAATGATAAAAAATATAATATCTCTTTGATGAAAACACTTTCAATTGAAACAATTTTAAAAGAAATTAAAAAATGTAAAGTGGTTTGTGCTAATTGTCATCGAGAAATACATGCAGAATTATATGATTAATCCTTCCGTTCTTAGGGGACTATCCACGTCCCCAAAATTAGGTTTCACGACTCAAAAGTGCCTCCTGCCTTAGTTGCAGGTGAATCCAAGAGGTTTAACAAAAAGTCGTGGCATGCAGGTGTAGCACAATGGTTAGTGTCTCAGACTTCCAATCTGATGATGAGGGTTCGATTCCCTTCACCTGCTCAATTTGCGAAATGTAGCTTAATGAGTGAAAGCGTCTGACCACCAATCAGAAGACGGAGTTCGATTCTCACATTTCGCACAATATAGTGATGTGGCGTAATGGTTAACGCAGGACTCTTATAAAGTCAAGATTGTGGGTTCAAGTCCCACCTTCACTACAATATGCACAAGTAGCTCAATGGTAGAGCAATTGGCTGTTAACCAATAGGTTGGGGGTTCGAAACCCTCCTTGTGCGCAAAATATTTGTTTATTTAAAAATAAGTATTATCTTTACGACAAAATAACTTTATTTAATAAATAAACAAAATGAGATTAATGGGTAGTAGAAGTATCAGCGTCAAGAAACAACAATTGATTGACAAAATCAGAGAAAACAAAGTAAATCATATTGCAGAATATGAGAAAGCAGTTGTGGCTTACAAAGATGAAGCACTTAGACAATTAGCAATATTAAGTACTGCAGCTAATGGTGGTGCTTTAGACCTTAGACTGGATTTAGTTACACCAGTTAATAACGCAGATAACTACGACAAGATTATTGAAATGTTCGAATGGGAAGTATCTGATGTTGTAACTCTGGAACAAAGTGAATTTCTTGAATATGTTCAAGATGAAACAGATTTCGCAGTTAAAGCAAAAATGTCAAACATGCTTTATGTAGATAGCAGTCCACGTAGAAGATAATAATTTCAATATATGAAAACAAAAATTTTATTATTTTTTCTTATTTTTACCTTTGCTTGCAGTGTTTCAAAACAAGTTGATACATTTAGTACAATAAAAAAAGAATATGCAGGTCAGGTGATTAGTTCACAAACCGTTGATAAAATAACTATCATCGAAACTACCAAAGGAACTATAACTGTTCAGGAAAAAGTTGATATAAGAAAGGGAACAATGCTTTATTATTATTATGTTTCCGATGAAAAGGGTGAACAAGTGTGGGTTATCTGGGTAGACTGTAAAAGTAAAAATGGTTATCGAATAAATTAGAGTATGAAAGGCGCAGAGATTTGTGATTTTTGTGAAATAAATGAAACCTATGGTGTGTATTCAACAGATTATGCACCTGTTTCTTTATGTTATTGCAAAGAATGTCTTAAACACAATAATATCAGACCAATTGAAATTGCAATCT
>Ga0265322_10000653_pt1 | contig 12999 bp, 13 predicted proteins | sample 41222metaG_FD_193584 | JGI IMG/M metagenome (GOLD analysis project Ga0265322, IMG submission 193584) | Rhizosphere microbial communities from Carex aquatilis grown in University of Washington, Seatle, WA, United States - 4-12-22 metaG | ecosystem: Host-associated > Plants > Roots > Rhizosphere...
CAATTACTCGTTCATTGTTGATGGATACTGACTCTCTAACACCGGAATAAGCTCGTCGGCATCCCGATCGCTCACAACGTAGTCGATTGATTCCTGGTTGGAAGTCAAATACGCGAAACCGCCATGTTCTTCCCCTAAAATATTCTTGAGAATGATTTTATCCTCGTTGGAATCTTTCACTTTATTGTCAGTGAAAGAATATTCGGAAACACCGACGACAGATTGCTGCTCGACGTATTCATTCAAATCGTCAGTCGATACTCGTGCAAAGGACGGGACGGTGTTCGACGAGGAATCGGTCATGTTCAACGGAAAAATCGTGGTCAGAAAAACGACAATCACGACCGCGGACGCAACCGGCACAGCAAACCGTGTTATCCACACCGGTAGCAGCGCGGAATGCTTTTTATCCAACCGTTCATGAACACGCGGTAAAATCGTTGCCAGATAATTATCCGAAGGTTTCCATGCTGTTTCGTGCCCGATTTCCGCGAACAGCGTGCGAAAATCTTCTACCTCCTGCCGGCAGGAAGAACAGATCGCGAGATGATTGTCCATCAGCGATTTTTCCGTATCGGAGATTTTGCCGTGAACAAAATCCGGGATACCAAATCGAAATTTTTTACAATTCATTGAGACATCTCCTTGCGAACATATTCCTGAATTTTTTTCAATGCATGGAAATAATTCGCTTTGAGTCCGCCGACCGATGTATGTAATATTTTCGCCATGTCTTCATATGTCATCTCATCGTAATATCGCATCATAAATGCCGCCTTTTGTTTCGCGGGTAATTTGTCTATTGCTTTTTCCAAAATTGTCTGATATTCCTGTTCGTACATCGCCCGATCTGTTTGATTGTCAGAGGGCAGTGTTTCTTCAAAAAGTTCGTCATACGGCAGTATGTCTTTAATTCGTTTTTTTCTGAGGGCATTCAGGCTGACATTCACGGTTACGCGGTAGAGCCACGTGTAAAAGTTCGCGTCGCCGCGAAAGTGTTTCAACTTTTCAAATACCCGAACGAACACATCCTGTACGACGTCGTCGGCATCTTCATGGTTTCCCATGGTCCGACGTGCAATCCAATAAACTTTTTCTTGATATCGCCGCACCAGCTCGTTAAATCCGGTGACATCACCCTGGCGAAAGAGCTCTACAAGCTCGAGATCCGTCTTCATGACCATGCTCTTTCGTCTATCAGTTAGATAATTGGAGATGGAAAAAGTTTAATGAGAACCTCTCAAAATAAGGCATTTAATGAATTATGTGGAACAAGAACAGGTTTCATTGATCTGAATCACCATATTCCTCCCGGATTTTGTTGCGACGAAAATACAGGAATCGTTTTTCATACCGGATACTATGTTAAATCGCTGCACGGAGTTTCTTTAAAGTCTCCCGCATATCTTCGGAAACGACTTTTGTGTCGGCGAGTGTCGGCATGAAATTGGTATCGCCATTCCATCGGGGTACAAGATGGAAGTGGATGTGTTGATCGATCCCGGCTCCGGCGCTTCTGCCGACATTTGCACCGATATTAAAACCGTCGGCATGCAATTGCGATTGCAAAGCATTGATCATTTGCTGTAGAAGGCCCATAATCTCGCCCGATTCCAGGGCATTCAGATCAACCGGGGATGCCAGGTGACGATACGGGACGATCATGAGATGTCCGCTATTATAGGGGTAACGATTCAGGATAACATAACAATGCGTCGCTCGGCGAACGATCAGATTCTCGTCGTCTTTTTTCTCCTGATACGCCGAACACAACACGCACGGGTTGTCGGCTTTTCCGGGTTTGGAAAAGCTTTGAATGTATTGAGACCGCCAGGGCGAAAAGAGTCGTTCCATAATTACGCCGAAAATCGATTACTGAAAAATAATTCGAAAGAGATTACGATTCCTCTTCGACTTTTTGTTTCGCATGCTCGGCAATGATTTTTTCGGCAACTTCTCGCGGCATTTCTTCGTAATGATCGAATTTTTGTTTATGAATACCGCGTCCCTGTGTCATCGAACGAAGCATGGTGGAATACCGGAACAGTTCCTTCAGCGGCACTAATGCTTTAATAATTTGATGAGAACCATCCGAGTCCATACCTAAAATTTTCCCACGACGGCTGGAAATGTCGCCCATGACGTCGCCCATGTACTCTTCCGGCACGATCACTTCGATCTCATAAATCGGTTCCAGTAACACGGGCTTGGCTTCTTTAAAACCTTTTTTAAATGCCATCCGTCCGGCAATCTTAAATGAATGTTCGTCGGAATCGACATCATGATACGAACCGTCGAATAAGGTCACTTTAACATCGACGACTTTATATCCTGCTATGACTCCGGAAACCAACGCCTCGATGATTCCTTTTTCAACGGCGGGAACAAAACGTCCGGGTACGACGCCGCCGACGATGGCATCCTCAAATTCGAAACCGCCGCCGCGCGGCAAGGGTTCAACCTTGATCCAGACATGTCCGAATTGCCCTCTGCCGCCCGTCTGTTTTTTATGCTTGTATTCAATTTCATTGGCACGACCGCGAATGGTTTCGCGATACGGAATTTTCGGCTCGATCATATCGACCTCAACGCCGTACTTTGCTTTCAATCGCTTGATAATAATACCGAGATGAAGTTCTCCTTGCCCGCTGATAACGGTTTGATGCAATTCAGAGTCGACATGCATGACGAATGTCGGGTCTTCTTCGTGTAACGAATGGAGACCGTTTGCAATTTTATCTTCGTCCCCTTTTGCTTTTGCTATAATCGACATACTGATGACCGGTTCCGGGAACGGAATCGGCGGGAGAATAACCGGAAACGATTTACTGCTTAACGTATTATTCGTATGCGTATCTTTCAATTTCACCACGGCACCGAGATCACCGGCAAAAATTTTTCCTATTTCTTTCCGGTCTTTGCCGCTCATAAGAAACAATTGAGCAAGGCGTTCGGTTTTATTATTTGCTTCGTTGACGAGGTCCATTCCGGGCGCAACCGTTCCCGAATAGACGCGGAAGAATGAAAGCTCTCCCACATGCGGTTCAGAAACCGTTTTAAAAACAAATAACGTCGGCGGTCCATTGGGGTCACATTTTTCGGAAATTGGTTTATGATCGCCATTTTGCGCATTGGGAATTTCACCGACGGCAGGATCAACTTCCACCGGGGCGGGACAATATTCGGTAACAAAATCGAGCAATGACGATACACCGATTCCATGCCCTCCGGCTGCACAGAGCAATGGAAAAATTTTGCGTTCTCGGATTCCGGTTCTTAAACCTTGCTTCAGTTCCTGATCGGTCAGTGTTCCGTTACTGAAAAATTTATCGAGAAGCTTTTCGTCGGTCTCCGCCACTTGTTCGATAAGCTGTTCCCGTAATTCGTTGCTTTTGGTTTTGAGATCGTCGGGGATGTCCGATTCGGTATATTTCCCTTTGCCGTCACGGTTAAACTTCAATACCTTCATTCGAAGGACATCGACGATCGCTTCGAACCCTGCCCCCTGCTGAACGGGAAATTGCAACGGAGCAATGTCGTGCGTGAACCGTTCTTTTGCGGTAGCAATAACCGCATCGACATTTGAATTTTCGTTATCAATTTTGTTGACGACAAAGAACGCCGCGTTTTTTAATTCTTTCGTATAGTTCCAAACGATTTCCGTTCCGACTTCAGCGCCTTCAACCGCTTTCAAAAAGATAGCAGCCGTATCGGCAACGCGCAAAGCGCTTTTCACTTCACCGGTAAAATCGGTATATCCCGGAGTGTCGAGCAGATTGATTTTGAATCCTTTCCAGTCGCAAAAGAGTAATGATGTGTTTATGGAAATCTGGCGTTCAACTTCATCGGGGTGATAATCGGATACCGTATTGCCTTCTTCAACTTTGCCGAATCGTGTGATTGCACCGGCGGTGTACAGCGCCGCTTCGGCGAGAATAGTTTTTCCGGCCCCTCCGTGGCCGACAAGAGCAATGTTGCGGATTGTTTCTCCAGAATATTCTTTCATCGTCATAGTATGAGATTCTCCTTCGTCTGTGAGGAGGAATCAACTACCTGCAGGATCGATTCTTCCCCGGTCGGAGACACGAGGATTCAATTGGATAGGAAAATCTTCGTGTCGAAATGATTAAACAGTTCAACTGCGTGGCGGTTGAAGATGAAATAAAAGTTACGCGCGCAGGCGAGTTACAAAGGTACGCACTCCTTTAAAAATTGCAGCAAAGGTACTGACGGTTTCCAGCACCGGTTCTTCAATACGGTCTTGCACCCGTCGTTCAAAATCGACAATATTTTCGGCAATATCTCTGAACGAATTGACTGCACCTTTCAGTACTTCAACCTGCTCGTCGATATTTTCCGAAATGGTTTTCACGCGGTCCGTTATGACTTCAAGGTTTTCAATCACCGGCATTGCCTTGGCGCTGAACTCCTTCAGGTCTTTTTCAATGACGATCAAAAGACTGCGGACACGCACCATGACGAAAAATAAAAAGATGCACAGAGCGGCAACGGACGCGAGCGCAATGATTTCCACGACAACAAGAAGCGAATCCATTCAGACTCCGATCAATGTGATTTTTCGTTTAGGATGAAACACCTTTTTCGTTTTTATACGCATCCACACCGGCCCGAAATGCCGCCTTCACACGGCCCTGTTCCGTACCGGCACGATCACGAATGCCGTCCAATACTTTTTCCGCATCACCGAGAATATGTCCGGCTTTTTCTTTGACATCCGAAACCAATTTATCGGAGCGATCCTTTCCCTGATTCGCCATATCGACCGCTTTATTCCGGGCAACCTTCACATATTCACCGGCATCTTCCGCAAACTCGGTCGCTTTTTTCTTAATATCGGATCGTAATTCTTTTCCGCTTTTGGGAGCGTACAACAGTGCGGTTATCGCACCGACAACGCTTCCAGCGAGAAAACCGATTAATAAACCTTTTGCTATTCCGCTTTTATCGTCCGCCATAACATACCTCAATAATGTGTTTTAAAACAGTAATATGCCGTAAAGTACCAATTCCTTAAACGAAAATCAAGTAATGTTATCAATTTATGTCGTTCTTGATATGTTCTAAAAAAAATAGTATACTGATTCAACACAATACGGCAAACCTAAGAGGTATTGGAACTCTTTTAGTTTTTAACTTCTCGACTTCCGGCTAAAGAAAATCAAAATTCCAAAAAGTCATTTTGGAATCGGTTTTACCTGAATTTCACAAGGATATAGTTCTTTAAATAATTAAAGGAGTTTTTGATGAAAACGATACGCGGATCAGCGGGTTTTCTGGCTGGATTGTTCTTTCTTGTCACCATCCAATCGTATGCTCAATGGGTTCAAACGAATGGACCATACGAAGGATACGTCACTTCTTTCGGCTTCAACAACACAAATATCTTCGCCGGCACGAACGGTGCCGGAGTTTTCCTTTCGACAAATAACGGAACGTCGTGGACTGCGGTCAATTCCGGTTTACCATCTCCTTTCGATTATATTTCTGGCATTACAGTCGATGGGGCAAATATTTTTGCAGCAACTTTTTTCGGTGTTTATCATTCCACAAATAACGGAACCAATTGGACGATATTCGGTGCGGGCTCGCCGGGAGCAAATACCGTTGCCGTTCAGGGATCGAATGTACTTGCCGGAACTCAGGGCGGCATTTATCGCACAACGAACAACGGAACAAATTGGACGCCGGAGAATACCGGCATGCCCCCATCCAGCTATGTGGTAACACTTTCTTACAATGGTGCAAACCTGTTTGCCGGAACAAATGTCAACGGCATGTTTCGTTCGACGAATAACGGCACGAACTGGACTCAGATCAATTCGGGATTAACCGATACCTCAATTTATTCATTCTTTGCCTATGGAACAAAAATTTTTGCAGGGACTTTGAGCAAAGGAGCATTTGTTTCGACGAATAACGGCTCTACATGGACACAAACTTCACTGACCAATAACACCATTCAATCTTTTACGAATAACGGCACAACTCTTTTTGCCGCGACGTATTTCAACGGTGTATATTATTCTTCCGACAGCGGTTCGACATGGAACCCGGTCGGGGCAGGTTTGCCTTCCTCGACAGACCAAAGTTCCGTGATTTCATTGGGATCCACCGGGACAAATATTTTTGCCGGCACAACCGGCAACGGAATTTTTCTTTCGACGAATAACGGCAATAGTTGGAATGCTGTCAACACTGGTATCAACAATACCAACGTGCTTTCGGTAATGGCAAACGGTTCATATCTTTTTGCAGGAACAAATTTTGGGTCTTATATTTTTCGATCGACAGATAACGGGACGACATGGACTACAGCCAACAACGGTTTGACAGGTTTCATTACTTCCGTGTATGCGTTTGCAGTCTTGGGATCAAACACATTTGCCGGCACGAACAACGGCGTTTACGTTTCCACCGATAACGGTAATAGCTGGACTGCGTCGAGCACAAATTTGCCGAGTTTGCCGTATCGCGCCGTTACATCCTTCGCTGTGATCGGAACAAATCTTTTTGCCGCGGTTGGATCCGGAACCAGTAATAGCGGCGTCTATTTGTCTACCGATAACGGATCGACGTGGAATAAAACGAGCCTTTCTCCACCCAATGCAAGCATTAATGTTCTCGCTGTAACTCCTCGCGGAGCAGACAGTACGAATCTCTTTGCCGGAACGCTTGACGCCGGAGCTTATCTTTCCACGGATAACGGCAATAGTTGGCATCCCGTCAATTCCGGACTAACAAACAACCGGATCAATTGTTTTACGACAACTCCCAATGGACAAGGCGGCACAAATCTGTTTGCCGGAGTTTCGTTCGGTGGTGTTTTTCTTTCCACAAACGACGGAACGAGCTGGACTCCAGCGAATAACAGCATTACAAGTATTAATGTCAATGCACTCGTTGCGTACGATACCAATATCGTTGCAGGTACAACTTCGGGTTTGTATCGTTCAACAAATCGAGGCACAACATGGACTGCATTTAATACCGGGTTACCCACCTCGAGCCCCATTCCAATCGAATTTCCTACAATAAATTCGTTGACAGTGAGCGGCCCGGATCTTATTGCCGGAACATTCTTTCTTGGCGTCTGGAAACGACCTTTGTCTCAAATTACTTCTGTCAATCTATCAAAAGACCAATTACCGACAGCAGTAAATCTCGGACAGAATTATCCGAACCCTTTTAATCCGACAACCACAATCTCATTTCAAATTCCGACAGCCGATCACGCTGTTTTAAAAATATTTGACGTTTTGGGAAGAGAAGTTGCAACACTCGTCAACAAGGAATTCGTGCCGGGAACGTATGAAGCAAAATTCGACGGTTCTAACTTTGCAAGTGGCGTATATTTCTATAGGTTACAAACCGGCAGGTTTGTTCAAACAAAAAAGCTTCTGCTGCAAAAATGAGATTTCCCATTACAGACTTTCTCCGGACACCGATATCGTCCCATAAGCGAACACCTATATGGATTTCCATACTCTCTTAAGCCTCATTTCGACATTGGCAATTGTTGCCGGTGGCGTTTTCGGCGTTGTTCAGCTTCGGCATTTTGGCAAACAACGCACAAGAGAATCTGCCCTGCAAATGCTGCATTCTTTTCAAACACAGGAATTTCTTCGTGTGGTGAACATCGTCTTCGATCTCCCGGAAGGATTATCCAAAAGAGAAATTGAAGATCGTTTAGGAGATAACATGATATGTGTGCTTTCATTATTTGGAACATTCGAGAGTTTGGGCATATTAGTTTTCAGAGGCGAAATGGATATCCAACTCGTGGAAGATTTTTTTAGCGGTATCATTATCCTTTCCGGTAAGAAATTTAAGAACTATCTCACAGAAGTGCGGGGATCAAGCAGGCGTCCGACCTACTATGAATGGTTCCAGTGGCTATTCGAGCAGGTCGAAAAACGAGAATCAAACACTCCACCCATTCCATCGTATATTGCCTTTCGAGATTGGAGCAATTAAGCTACCTCTTATTCACTCCTAGGTCTTCTTGTTGCCTGTCAATACCTTTCTTGCTTTTGGCAAGAGGAACGGTTATTTTAGTCCACTCGTTTGGTAGACTCGAATGACGGGCATTTTTCGTAATGAGGAAATAGGCAGTTATGTTTAAGACAACGGAAGGTAGTACCGGCAGACTCATAGAGCTTTGTTCCGGTTATTTTATTTTTTACGTCATTACCGGCATAACGGTAAAATATTTTACCGGAAGCTTCGCTCTCGGCTTTCCGGGAATGAACGAAATTGAATTCCTCGTCTTCAGCACACTGGGCGGGAATTTTGTGTGTTTGGCCGTTGCTCTTTCATTGCGTTGGTACCGGCTCCAATCCGACAACCGATTAACAATCGGAACGGTGACGTTTCCAAAAGAAATTCTCTATATCATTCCTTCCGGCATTTGTACGGCAGTCGTTATTCCAACGACAACACTCATGTATTTGCTTCCGATCTCCGTGATGGTCGCCATGGTCATCATGCGGGCAAGCGTCATCATCATCAGCCGGGCCGTCGATGCCATTCAGATTCAGAAAGGCATTTTGAAGAAGACCGTGTACCGGGAAGAAAATATCGCCGTCATTTTCGCACTGTTAGGAGCGGCGTTGAATGTCTTCTGGGTCGGGGAAAAAGATTTCGAGTTCGTGCATTCCACGGCGGCGATGACGATCCTCACCAGCTACATCATCGCCTATGCCATTCGCATTTACATCATGAATTACTATAAGAACACGCAGCCGAAAGGTTCCAAACTGAACAACAAAGGTTTTTTTGCGGTCGAACAAATAACGGCGACGACGGTCATGGTCGGCGTCGGATATGTTTTATTCAAATCTCCCGATTGGTTTCAATCAACCGATCTCTCGATCACTCACTTCCATGACGCATTCATCATGCCAAATCCATCATGGTCTTGGGCGATCGTCGCGGGTATGGCATACGGCATGGTTGCGTTCTTTTCGGTCTTTATTTTCATGTTCAAAGGAAGAACGGCAACATTTGCCGGACTGGTCAATCGTTTAACGTCTCTCGTGGCAGGCACAACCGCAACATTATTTTCCTGGTTTATCCTTGGCGGTCAATTTCCAAAAATACAGGATTGGCTTTCGCTGGTATTCATTTTCATCGCGGTCGGATTCTTAAGTATTGCAGAACGGAAACGATCTGCGGAGCTTGCGATTTCAGCTCCGCATTCGTAACAGTTCACTACTTCTCAAAAATCAGCTCTGACCGGAAAAATTCCAAAGTTTGGATGTCACGCGCTCAAGTTCCGTTCCGAGTTTTGCCGGGTCATCGGTCTTTTCCGGCATGTTTTCGAATACACCGTATGGAACTTTGAATCCTCGGATATCGATATAATTCGGATCCTTCGCAGCCAGTTTATCCCAATCATTAGCTTTATAATAAAATTCCATCTTCTCATCCGGAAGCGAATGATACAGGATCGAATCTTCCTGTCCGGGGCGGGCACGCCGGCGATTTTTTCTGACCGACTCCTCGTACGGAACTTTAATGTAAATAATTCTTGCGCGTTTCAGAATATCTTCATGAAGATACGAGAACGCTTCGCCGAAACCGCTCTCGCCGCCGCGTGAAAATTCTATGACACTCGTCATCCCTTTATGATATTCGGCATTTGCCGCCAGCCGTTTACGGTACGCAAGATTGATGCGCTCGATGTAGACATTCCAGATAAACGGATCTTTGAACCAATATTTTTCATCCGACCACACACGCGGTTTTCCATGCCGGGTCAGAATATCATCGATTTCAAATGTCTCCCACACATAAACGAAATCATCGATCTCTTCAAATTCCCCGACGTGAAACCGGCGGGAACGTTCTTCGAGAGAGGTTTTCTTCAAAAAATCGATTACTTCGGATTTACCCGCGGCAGGTCTGCCGATTAAGATAATGACATCAAAATTATTTTTCATTGTTCGTTTCTTGATTTATTGAATTTCCTGAAAATGCATTACTGTTTTTGCATCGATTGATTTTTCTTTTGCAACTTTTTCCGCAAGGATATGAAATACGGTTGTCGTCGTATAATTCACGTTCGGAGGTACCATCCCGATATATTTTTCTTTTTGATTGACAATAAAATCACTGGTCGCCAGATTATATTGCCGCCCGTCCTCCAATTCGCTGCCGCCGATTTTGATCGATTGAATCTTCGGCTCACCGTTGTCCCGTTTCCATGTACAGGTAACGCCGGCAAGATCGATGGATGTATGCCCGTCGATCAAGCCATGAAGATAGCGATCCACCAGCACGCGAATTTCTTTTCCGGAAATCGGGAAGGTGCAGAGAACATTTCGAAACGGCGCAATTTCATACAGGTCCATTTTCCGGACATTGCCGGCGCTCAGGTCTTTCCGAATACCGCTGCTGTTCGTCACGCCGATATCGGCATTGGCATGCTCACGCAACGCTTCCGAAATAAATGTGCCGAGATTGCTTTCGCCGCCCCGTGTTCGTTTCCAATCTTCACTGATCGTTCCCAACACTTCGCTGTATTCTTTATCGATTTTGTCTTTAAAGGAATCGACAAATTTCGACATCTCATTTTCCGGCCGGTCGTTTCGCGCCCACAAACTGATCAACTTGCCATGATAGGAGGTCACTTTATGATTTTCCACCGTCAATTCTAGTTCACCGAGATTTTCCAAATTCGAACCGGTCTGACATATCAAAACTCCATTCACAACTTTCGGCACTTTCAGCCGCGTATGACTATGTCCGCCGATGATAACATTTAAGCCGTGTGTTGTTGCGGCAAGCATGGAATCATCGTCCACCCCTTCATGGGACAGAACGACGAGAAGATCGGTTTCCGGACTAATCTTATCGATAAGCTTCTGCGTAACTTCCGTGACATTATTTACTTTCAGCCCGTGAAGATTATTCGTATTGGTCACATTGAATAAATCCATCGTCATGAGACCGATAATACCGATGCGCAGTCCATTTTTGTTCAGTATGAGATAGTCTTTATTGTTGAGGACAAAATTTCCCGACGAATCTGTTAAGTTAGCACTGATTGTCGGAAATTTCGCAATGGCAGTCAGCTTGCGAAGATTTTCCTGTGAAATATCCAGATCGTGATTGCCGATCGTCCAGGCATCATAGCCGATTATATTCATCATCTGGAATAATCCTCCGCCTTCCGCTCCCTGATACGGAATATCGGATATCGGTGTACCGGTCATGACGTCACCGCCATCGAGCATTAGCACATCGTTTTTTACTTTACGGATACTGTCGACCGTCCACCAGAGTTCCGTGAAACCGCCGACGTACGGTTTTGGAGTTGTTTGAAGCCAAAATGCTTCATGCGGCAAGAAGCTTGCATGAATATCGTTCGTATGCAAAATCGTTAGCGTCTTTGGCTGTGTGAAACTCAACGAACCAAAGATAAATATCCACATTGCGGCAAGGACGGTTCGCCGGACAGATGAAATTTTCATAGCAATACTTTCAATAATGGAAAAATCCTGAGGTAGGATAAAATACGATTTTCTTTTGACTTGAGCAAGAACAACCCGCCCCGGTTGGACAAAACGGGGCGGGACTTCATTCAACTAACGGTTTTTCTTTTTATGTCTATTCTTCCGAAGACGTTTTTTTCTTTTATGTGTTGCCATTTTTCTGCGAAGACGCTTTTTGCCGCTAGGCATAGATTCCTCCTATGATGATGGACGATTAGTAAATTGATGTTGGGAGAGAATTTGTTGAGCACGTTTTCCTGTTTCTGAATTCGGATCGATCGCGATACATTTTTTGAACCATTCCCCTGCCGCTTGCGCATCACCTGCGTGCAAATTGATAATGCCCAGATTGAAATGTGCAAGCTGGTGTTTCGGGGAATACTTCAGCGCCGTTTCCATCGCTTCTTTGGCGGTCATTAAATAATCGAAGCTCTTGACGGAATCAAGAAACGACATGCCGAAATAGGCAATGCCCATATCCACGCGCGCATCGGCGTTGGTCGGTTCAAGCTTCAAATATTTATTATACATCATAATTGCCTGTGCATACGATTTTGAATCGTAATACATATTGGCAAGTTTCAACATTGACGCGGCGTCACCCGGATTGGCGTCGACATATTTTTGGAGATTGACAATCTCACCGGACGTCGCCGAATCCATTCGGTTCCCCGGTACCGGAACGGGAACCGGTGTTTCCCCTTTTTTCATTGTGCTGAAAACAATGATCAAACCGACCAGGACAATCCCGATGAGAGCGGTAAATTTTCCGCTCTGGAAAAAAGAGACAGGAACGGATTTCAGAGATGCACCTGACGGTTTGCTGCGAGAGTTGCGGTCGGAAGAAGGTGGCTGTGAAGCTTGCAGGAATGCGCCGCAACTTTCACAGGTTGAACGATCGGCAACATTTTGATGTCCACAGAGCGGGCACGATTTTGTCGAATGAGAATCCCGTACGGTTTTCTTTTGTTCAGGAACAACGGAACGCTCTTCCGCATCGTTCCATTCAATTTTAGAGCCGCACGAACTGCAGAAGGTATCGGCACGAGAAATTTCACCGCCGCATTGAGTACAATGAATTTTAGGTATCATGAATCGACAGCGGCTCTCTTACGCGACAGGTTGTATTTTCTTTAAATTATCATTGACGATTGAGCGCAATTCCTTTGAAACCTTGAAAAAAGGAACGAAATGTTCGTCAACTTTCACCTGAGCACCGGTACGCGGATTGCGGGCAATACGTCCTTTACGCTTTTTTGTCTTAAAACTGCCGAAGCCGCGAATCTCGATATTCTTCCCTTCCTTCAATGCTTCAATGACCGTTTGTATAAAACCATCGACAACCGCTTCCGTTTCTACTTTGGTCAGTCCGGTTCCGGAAGCAATATGATCAACAATGTCAGCTTTCGTCAATGTATATCTCCTTGATGTGTTAAACATTCCCTCGTCGTAACGAGACGAGAGCGATTACAAACCGTTCATC
>Ga0265322_10000654_pt1 | contig 12995 bp, 8 predicted proteins | sample 41222metaG_FD_193584 | JGI IMG/M metagenome (GOLD analysis project Ga0265322, IMG submission 193584) | Rhizosphere microbial communities from Carex aquatilis grown in University of Washington, Seatle, WA, United States - 4-12-22 metaG | ecosystem: Host-associated > Plants > Roots > Rhizosphere >...
TGACCTGCGCGGGATCGTTGTGCGCGCCGCCGAGAGGCTCGGGGATGACCTCCTCGACGATCTTGAATTCCGCGAGATTCTGGGCGTTCAGCCGCAGCGCCCCGGCGGCCTTGGCGGCCGCGGCCGCATCCTTCCAAAGAATCGCCGCACAGCCTTCGGGCGTGATGACGGAATAGTAGCTGTTTTCGAGGATGAGCACGCGGTCGGTCACGCCGATGCCGAGCGCGCCGCCGGAGCCGCCCTCGCCGATGACGACCGCGATGGTGGGCACCCCCAGCATCGCCATCTCGCGCAGGTTGACGGCGATGGCCTCGGCCACATGACGCTCCTCGGCGCCGATGCCGGGGAAGGCACCCGGGGTGTCGATGAACGAGATGACGGGCAGGCCGAACCGCGCCGCCATTTTCATCAGGCGCAGCGCCTTCCGGTAACCCTCGGGATGCGGCATGCCGAAGTTGCGCGAGATTTTTTCCTTGGTCTCGCGGCCCTTCTCCTGGGCGAGCAGCATGACCGCGTGGCCCTCGAAAAACGCCGGGCCGCCGATGAGCGCCTGGTCGTCGTGATACAGCCGGTCGCCGTGCAGTTCCTGAAAGCCCTCGAACAGGGCCTGGATGTAGTCGAGCGAGTAGGGCCGCTTGGGATGGCGGGCGATCTGCACGCGCTGCCACGGCGTCAGGCCGGCATAGGTTTCCTGCTTCGCCGCCTCGAGCTTCTTTTCGAGGGCGGCAATCTCGCCGGAAAGATCGAGATGATTCTCGAGGGACTGCTGGTGAAGCTGGTCCAGATGCTTCTCGAGCTCGCGCAGCGGCTTCTCGAATTCCAGCGAGTAGGCGGGTTTGGCCATGTCCAAGGCTACGGCGCGGGCGGAAGCGGTGTCAACCGGCCCGGCAGCCGCCGGCGCGGACACGGGACGGGGTCCACGCCATCGCTGACGGGCGGGCCATTTCAACGGCAAAAGAAGGACGACCCGCGGGGCCGTCCTTGCTTCAATTTAACCGTCGGTCAGGGCTTTGGGATTCTGAAGATCGGCCTCGATGGTGATCGTGACGGTGACGTCGTCACCGAGCACCTTCGGGTAGGCGGTGATGCCAAAATCGTTCCGGTTGAGCGTCGTTGACGCCTCCCAGCCGGACAGCATCGCGCCTTTCATCCCGGGACCAAAACCCAGGGACTTGGTCTTCAGGACCACCTCCTTGGTGACCTCCTTGATCGTGAGATTGCCGGTGACGTCGTAGGTATCCTCCCCGGTTTTCTTCCAGGAAGTGCTCTTGAAGGTGATGGCCGGGAGCTTGACCGCGGAGAAGAACTTGTCGCTGCGCAGATCGTCGTCCCGCATGCCGTTGCGAGTGTCGACACTGGCCACCTCGATCTTGGCTTCGACGGTGCTGTTCTCGAGGTTGTCGCGGTCGACCACAATGGTGCCGGAAAACTTGGTGAAGGTGCCGGGGACGTTGGTGAAGAAGTGGCGGATCGTGAACCCGACCGACGAGTGCACGGGGTCAATCTTGTAGGTTTCGACGGCGGCCTGGGCGGAGGCATACAGGCCGAGGACCATCGCACCGAGGGCGAGGAGCTGGAGTGAACGTTTCATAAGGAATGGATTGAGTGTGGAGAAATGGATGAAGAATCCAAAGCGATCTGGTTGCAGAATTTAACTGCTGGCTGCACAAAGGCAAATCGCCGCTCACGCCAGCCGGGACCATCCAGGCTGGAAAACGGCGCGGCGGACGGTATGAATGGCGGCGCCTGGAACCTGCCGGCGGATCGCACGCGGCAGGAGTACGGGCAGACTGATGAACCTGCGAGAACGGATCGAAGCCTTCTGGTCGGGCGAACGGCCCGATCAGATTCCCTACACCATCTACTGGAACGAATGGCGCCACACCGCCGATGACCCGGCGTGGCGGCCGATGCATGAAAATGGCCTGGGCGTGACCTGGTACCTGCGCACGTTCGAGACGAAGCTACGCGACGTGGAGGTCATCGAGGAGAACCACGCGGAGGCGGGCCGGCCGATGCGCCGCCAGATCCGGCGCACGCCCGTCGGCGAAATCTGCGCCACGTGGGAGAGCGGCTGGAACAAGAAGTATTTCCTCGAAACCCCGCAGGACTACCGGGTGATGACCTACATCGCCGAGCACACCGATTTCGCGCCGCGCTACCGCGCCTACGAGGCCGAGGCGGCAGCGCTGCCGCCCTGGGGCATCGCCATCCCGGAATTGTGGCGCACGCCGCTGCAACAGATCCTGGTCGATTTCGCCGGGCTGGAAAACCTCTGCTGGCACCTGTCCGAGTACGAGGCGGAGGTGCGGCGGTTATACGCCGCCTTGCGGCAAAACTTCCGCCGCATCGTCGAAATCGTCGCCCAGGGGCCGGGCCGCTACCTGTCCAACCTGGAGAATTTCACCGCCGACACGCTGGGACCCCGCCGTTACGAGGAATTCCTGCTGCCCGTCTACGAGGAGTTTTTCCCGATGCTTCATGCCGCGGGCAAGCTCATCGGGTGCCATTACGACGGCCGGCTGGCCAGCTGCCGGAAGCAGATCGCACGGGCGCCGATCGACCTGATCGAGTCGCTCACCCCGCCGCCGGAGGGCGACCTGACTTTGGCCGAGGCCCGGGCGGCGTGGCCGGACCGGCTGTTCTGGACGAACCTCAACGTCGGCTGCTACGAGCTGCCGCCGGCGGAACTCAAGGCCCTGGTGCTGCAACGGGTGGCGGAAGCCGCGCCGGACGGCCGGCGGCTGGCCTTTGAGGTGTCGGAGCAGTACCCGGCCAACTGGAAGGAATCCATGCCGGTCGTACTGGAGGCCCTCCAGGAAACGCGGGCTTGAAACCGCCGCCCGGCGCCGCCGGCTTCCGTCAGAGGATCAGCATGGCGTCACCGTAGCTGAAGAACCGGTACTCGCGCGCGACGGCCTCGGCGTAGATTTCCCGGATCCACGCAATGCCGTCGGTCGAGCCCGGCGTGAGGAAGGCGGCGACGAGGCAGAGCAGGGTGGAGCGCGGCTGGTGGAAATTCGTGATGAGGGCGTCGACGCCGCGAAACGCGCGGGGCGGGTAGATGAAGAGCTCCGCCTCGGCGACGTAAGGTGAGCCCTGCGCCAGGCTCAGGGCCGTCGGCGCTTGATGCGCCGACAGAAAGTCCTCGACGGAACGCACGGTGGTCGTGCCCACGGCGAGGCGGCGGCCGTTCCCGGGCGCGAAGAGCAGGCGCTGCGTCTCCGGCGGCAGTTCATAGGTTTCGCGATGGATGACGTGCTCTTCGACGGTCGCGGCCGTGATCGGGCGGAAAGTGCCGGGGCCGACATGAAGCGTGACGTCGGCGAAGCGCACGCCGCCGGCGGCGAGGCGCGCGAGCAGTTCCGGCGTGAAGTGCAGACCGGCGGTGGGTGCGGCCACCGCGACCTGATGTGCGCGATCGGCGTAGACCGTCTGGTAGCGCTCGAGGTCGAGGCGGCGTTCGTCCGCTGTGTGCTGGCGATGGATGTAAGGGGGCAGCGGCACCTCGCCGAGGCGGTTGGCTGCCGCGGTGATGGATTCGCCGCCGGTTGTGGTGAAAGCGACGCGGGCGGTGCCGTCGCCTTCCTTGGCCAGCACGGTGGCCGTGAACGCGCCTTCCCGGAGAAAGGTGGCGCCGACAGGAAGCTTGCGGCCGGGACGGAGCAGGCACCACCACTCGTTGACGGGACCGGCCGGGCGCAGCAGGAAGCACTCGACGTGTCCGCCGGTCGGCCGCTGCGCGAAGAGGCGCGCCGGCAGCACCGCGGCGTTGTTGCGGAAGAGAATGTCGCCGGCGCGCAGGAATGCGGGCAGATCGGCGAAGACATGATGCGCCACCGTGTGGGCGCCGCGGTCGACGACGAGCAGGCGCGACTGGTCGCGGCGCGCGGCCGGCGTCTGCGCAATGAGGCGCTCGGGCAGCGGGTAGTCAAAAAGTTCGGTACGGAGGCTCACAGCGACAGAGCTAAACGGGTGCGGGGAAGGCCCGCGTCCGCGCAATGCGGGTTGTTGTTCTGCGCACCGTGAATCCTTCGAGGCTCTGCATGGCGGTCACCGTTGGCAGATTTTCCCAATAAGACGAGTGCGCCCCGAGATGGTGCATCACGGCGCCAAATCCGGCTGCAGGCGCAGCGCCTCTTCAAACTGGGCGGCCGCGTCATTCGTCCGGCCCGGCTTCTGCGACAAGGCGACGCCAAGATTGTAGTGCGCCTGGGCAAAATCCGGTTTCAGACGCAGCGCCGCCTCAAACTGGGCAATCGCATCATTCAGCCGCCCCGGCAGCTTCGCCCAAGCGAGGCCCAGGTTGTTGTGCGCCTGGGCATAATCCGGCTGCAGGCGCAGCGCCTCCTCATACTGGGCGATCGCGTCATTCAGCCGTCCCGGCAGCTTTGCCCAGGCGAGGCCCAGGTTGTTGTGCGCCTCCGCGAAATCCGGCTGCACGCGCAGCGCTTCCTCATATTGGGCGATCGCGTCAGGCAACCGCCCCGGCAGCTTCGCCCAGGCGGCGCCCAGGTTGTTGTGTGCCTCGGTAAAATCCGGCTGCAGGCGCAGCGCCTCCTCATATTGGGCGGCCGCGTCATTCAAGCGCCCGGGCATCCGTGCCCAGACGAGCCCCAGGTTGTTGTGCGCCTCGGCAGAATCCGGCTTCAAGCGCAGCGCCTCCTCATACTGGGCGGCCGCGTCATTCAGCCGTCCCGGCACCTGCGACCAGACGTTGCCCAGGTTGATATGCGTATCGGCATCATCCGGCTGCAGGCGCAGTGCCGCTTCAAGCTGGGCGATCGCGTCCGGCAGCCGGCCCGGCAGCTTCGACCAGGCGACACCCAGATTGTCGTGCGCCCCGGCATAATCCGGTTTCAGACGCAGCGCCGTTTCATACTCGGTGATCGCATCATTCAGCCGCCCGGGCATCTCCGACCAGGCGAGGCCCAGGTTGTTATGCGCCCGCTCGTTGTTCGGCCGCTTGGCCACGGTATCACTCCAGATGGTCGGCACACTCCGGTAATCCTCGTTGCGCCGCGCCGCGAGCAGGCCCAGTCCGAGCGCCAATGCGGCCAACACGACCCAGCTTCGCCGTCCGACCGCCGCGTGGATTCCCATCGCGGCCAGCGTCGTCACCGCCGCCAGCGGCAGGTACATCCGGTGTTCGACGATCATCTGGACCGCACCGGGCACCAAGCTGGTTGGAGCCAGAATCACAAAAAACCAGGCGCCCAGAAAACCCCATGCCGGCCAGCGCCAGAGTGCGACGAGGGTCGCCGCTGCCAGCACCACGACCACCACTGCGTACAGCGCTACCCCCGTCAAAAGGTGCGCCCAGAACGTGCCGTATTCAAACACCAGCGGATGGGGCCACACCGACAGCCAGAGATAGCGGGTGACCGCCTCGAATTGGGTCAGCCAGTACGCCCACGGCGTGATGCCCACGTCCAAGCCGGCCGAGCCGCTGCGATCCCAACCCGTGCCTGCCACCAGCCCGGCCAATGGCAGCCAGGTGGCCGCCAACGCCACGTACAGTCCCCAGTGCCGGCGCCAGGCTTCCCGGAACGAGCCCGCCACGAAGGTCCGGTCATAGAGCAGCACGATCAGCGGCGCGGTGACCATCACTTCCTTGGTGGCCATGCCGAGGAGGCAGGCGGCGACGGAGAGGGCAAACCACCGGCGCCTGGGGCGTCCGTCCGCTTCGGCTCCGCGGATGAAGCCGTATAAGGTGAGCAGATAGAACAGTCCCATGAGCGACTCCGCGCGCTGGACGATGTAGGTCACCGATTCGGTCTGCAGCGGGTGCAGGGTCCAAAGCAGCGCCGCGGAGAAAGCGGTGAGCGTGGCTGCCGGACCCGACCGCGGCGCGAGCGTGCGGCGGATGATACCAAACAGGGTCAACCCGGCCAAAACGTGGATCGCCAGGTTCAAGGCATGATAACTCCACACCGCCGTCCCACTGATGGCATGATTGACCGCCAGGGAAAGATTGAGGATGGGCCGGCCGCTCGCGGTCGTGTTGATCGGGGGCCGGAGCGCGGTGCTCCAGTGTCGGATCGTCGAGTTGCCGACGATGGCAGGAATGTCGTCGAAAAGCAGGGGAACAGAAAAAGTCCGGCTGTAGACCGCGACGGCCCCGGCCGCGAGAATGGCGCCCCACACCAGCCGTCGCCAGTCCGCGCGCCCAACGGGGATGCGTTTCACGGTCGGGGTTCCTGCAGAAGGACTTTGCGCAAGCATGGCAAGGGGAACGCGTCGGCTGCAGAGGTGAACCGCGTTCCCGGGAAAATGGAGCCGAGCACTGGATTCGAACCAGCGACCTGCTGTTTACGAAACAGCCGCTCTAACCAACTGAGCTAGCTCGGCCCAAAAGGAGGGGAGGGATTTCGCGATCTTGCCTTGCGCGAGGCAAGCTTTTTAGCGGACGGGGCCGCGCGTCAGTTGTTGGAAACAGCGTCGTCGCCGAGCGCACCCTGAAGCTTCCGGCGCAGCTTGATGGCTTCGATTTCGGCGCGGACCTGCGCGCTGAATAGCTGGAGCCGCCGGTGGGTGTCGAGGGTCTCAAGCAATTTCTGCTTCACCGCGGCGTCCTCGCAGAAACCAAAGGCGGCCAGGTCGACGAAGGTCTCGGGGTCCTCGACCGTCCGCAGGAAGGCGGCCAGCTCGTCCGACATGGGCGCGCCGAATTTCCGCTTGAGCGAGAGCAGGCGGGCAAGCTCCTGGCGCAGGCGCAGGTTCTCCTGGCCGGCGGCGCCCGGCGTGCTGGCCAGCGGCCGGGCGTGCACGCAGCGATAGGGCTCATCGTGGAGGATATCGGCGAACTCCACGCGGCACAGCCCCTGGAGCAGGAGGTTGGAGGTGCCATTTTCATTCTCCTGGCACGCGCGGATGATGCCCGCCGTGGCCACGCGGTGCGGAGGCTCGTACTGGCCGGGTTCGGCAGCGAGCGCTTCATCGAGCCGGGCCACGGCAAAGATGCGATGGGTTGACAGCACATCGCGCAGCATCTGCCGGTAGCGCGGCTCGAAAATATGGAGCGGCAGCAGCGCCTGCGGAAACAGAACGGTGCCGGGCAGCGTCATCACCGGGATCGCCGGCGGGAGGTCAAGTTCCATCTCCATGGCGCCAGCGTAAGCGTCCCGGGACACGACGCAACCTGCCGTCCGTTCTTCCAGGGCGTGTGACACGGGACAAGGTCCTGCCGCGGAGGGTGAGACACAGCTGTGCCACGGTGGCTTGCCCGCCACCCTGCGAGGCCCCATCCAGCCCGCGGCTAATCTTTTTTAACCACTCAGGCATAAAGGGTTAACCTGAAACTGATGATCGGGGCACAGGCTCTGCTGATAGGTATGCATGAGTCGTATTCTCGGCATTGACCTGGGTACCACCAATTCCTGCATGGCCGTCATGGAAGGCGGCGAGCCGGTGGTGGTTCCCAACGCGGAGGGCGGTCGCACGACCCCATCCGTCGTGGCTTTCGCGAAGAACGGCGAACGTCTCGTGGGCCAGGCGGCGAAACGCCAGGCCATCACGAATCCCAAGAACACCGTCTTTTCCGCCAAGCGTCTGATCGGCCGCAAATTCACCGAGGTGCGCGAGGAGGCGAAGAACTATCCCTTCAAGGTGGTTGAGGGCAAGAACGGCGACGCCTACATCGAGATTCAGTCGGGTGACAAGGTCGAGCAGTTCGCCCCGCAGCAGATTTCCGCGATGGTCCTCGCAAAGATGAAGGCCGACGCCGAGGCCTACCTTGGCGAGAAGATCACGCAGGCCGTCATCACCGTCCCGGCCTACTTCAACGACGCCCAGCGCCAGGCCACCAAGGACGCGGGCAAGATCGCCGGCCTCGAGGTGCTCCGCATCATCAACGAGCCCACCGCCGCGTCGCTCGCCTACGGTCTCGACAAGAAGAAGGACGAAAAAATCTCCGTGTTCGACCTCGGCGGCGGCACGTTCGACGTGTCGATCCTCGAAATCGGCGACGGCGTGTTCGAGGTGAAGGCCACCAACGGCGACACCCACCTCGGCGGCGACAACTGGGACGACGCCATCATCTCGTGGCTGGTCGACAATTTCAAGAAGGAGAACGGCATCGACCTCCGCAAGGACCCGATGGCGCTGCAACGCCTCAAGGAGGAGGCCGAAAAGGCCAAGATCGCCCTTTCCTCCACGCAGTCGGTCGACATCAACCTGCCGTTCATCACCGCCGACGCCTCCGGCCCGAAGCATCTCAATGTCACGCTCACCCGGGCCAAGATGGAGCAGATCTGCGAATCACTTTTCGAGCGCTGCATCCAGCCGTTCAAGAACTGCCTCAAGGACGCGGGCCTGACGGTCGCCGAGATCAACGAGCTCGTGCTCGTCGGCGGCATGACGCGCATCCCGAAGGTCGTCGACATCGCCAAGAACCTCGGGGGCAAGCAGCCGCACCAGGGCGTCAATCCCGACGAGGTCGTCGCGGTCGGCGCGGCCATCCAGGGCGGCGTGCTCAAGGGCGAGGTGCGCGACGTGCTTCTGCTCGACGTCACCCCGCTGACGCTGGCGATTGAGACCCTCGGCGGCGTCGCCACGCCGATGATTCCGCGCAACACCACCATTCCGACGAAGAAATCGCAGGTGTTCTCCACCGCGAGCGACAGCCAGCCCTCGGTCGAGATCGTCGTCACGCAGGGGGAGCGCCCCATGACGCGCGACAACAAGGTGCTGGGCACCTTCCGGCTCGACGGCATTCCGCCGGCGCCGCGCGGCGCCCCGCAGATCGAGGTGACTTTCGACATCGATGCAAACGGCATCCTCCACGTCTCCGCCAAGGATCTCGGCACCGGCCGCGAGCAGAAGATCACCATCACCGGCTCCTCCGGGCTCGCGAAGGACGAGGTTGAAAAGATGACCAAGGAGGCCGAGGCCCATGCCGAGGATGACCGGAAACACGCCGAGCAGATCGAGGCGCACAACCAGCTCGACACGGTCGTCTACCAGCTCGAGAAGACGCTCAAGGACGCCGGGGACAAGATTCCCGCCGACGTGAAGGCGAAGATCGAGGCCGGCATCGCCGACGCCCGGAAGGATCTGGAGAGCAACGATGCCGCCCGCATGCGCGCGGCCATCGACAAGCTCACGAAGCTCGGCGGCGAAATCTATGCCCATGCCCAGCAGGCGGCTGCGGCGGCCGGAGCCGGCAGCGACTCCACCGGCAGCGGCACGGCCGGCGGCGACACCGGCGGCCCGGCCCAGGCCGAGCCCAAGAAGAAGAGCGACCCGAAGTCCGACGTCGTTGATGCCGACTTCGAGGTGGTCGACGACAACAAGAAATAACTTTTCATCCCCGGCTTAATCCGCACCGCTCCGGCGCGGGTTAAGGCATTTCCCTTCCGAAAACCAAACTCTCAACCCAAAACCCAAACTCAACAACTATGGCTAACGTCAAAATCAAGCCCATCGGCGATCGTGTTCTCGTTGAACACCTCGAGGAAAAAGAGCAAGTCCGCGGAGGCATCATCATCCCGGACAGTGCCAAAGAAAAACCGCAGGAGGCCAAGGTCATCGCCCTCGGCACCGGCAAGAGGGAAGAGGACGGCAAGGTCCGGCCCTTTGAAGTCAAGGTCGGCGACCGCGTGCTGATCAGCAAGTACGGCGGCACCGAGGTGAAGATCGAGGAGAAGAAATTCACCCTCGTCCGCGAGGAAGACATCCTCGGGATCCTCACCTGAACCGCAAACCCAGAACCCTGAACCCAGAACCCTGAACCAGGAATTTTTACCACTATGCCTGCCAAACAACTCCTCTTTGAAGAGGCCGCCCGCCAGAAGATCCTGCGCGGCGTCGAACTTCTCTCACGTGCGGTCAAGGTGACCCTCGGGCCCAAGGGCCGCAACGTCGTCATCGACAAAAAATACGGCTCACCCACCGTCACCAAGGACGGTGTGACCGTCGCCAAGGAGATCGAGCTCCCGGATCCCTATGAAAACATGGGCGCCCAGATGGTGAAGGAGGTCGCCACCAAGACCTCGGACGCCGCGGGCGACGGCACCACCACCGCGACCCTGCTCGCTGAGAGCATTTATCGCGAAGGCCTGAAGAATGTCACCGCGGGCTCCAACCCGATCTACCTCAAGCGCGGCATCGACCGCGCCGTCGAGGCCGTCGTAACCGAGCTCGCCCGGATTTCCAAGAAGGTCAATGACCGCGAGGAGATCCGCCAGGTTGCCACCGTCTCGGCCAACTGGGACGAGACCATCGGCAACATCATCGCCGACGCCATGGACAAGGTGGGCAAGGACGGCACCATCACGGTCGAAGAGGCCAAGTCCATCGAGACCACGCTCGAGGTCGTCGAGGGCATGCAGTTCGACAAGGGTTACCTCTCGCCCTATTTCACCACCAACGTCGAGGCGATGGAGGCCGTGCTCGAGGACGCCTATGTGCTGATCCACGAGAAGAAGATCACGAGTTTGCAGGACCTGCTCCCGCTGCTCCAGACGGTCGCCAAGAGCGGCAAGCCCCTCCTGGTCATCGCCGAGGAAGTCGAGGGCGAGGCGCTGGCCGCGCTCGTCGTCAACAAGATCCGCGGCGTGCTCAACGTCTGCGCCGTCAAGGCCCCCGGCTTTGGCGACCGGCGGAAGGCCATGCTTGAGGACATTGCGATCCTCACGGGCGGCCGCTGCCTCACCGAGGACCTCGGCATCAAGCTCGAGAACGTCACGATCAGCGACCTGGGCAAGGCCAAGCGCATCACCATCGACAAGGAGAACACGACCATCGTCGAAGGCGGCGGCAAGTCGTCCGACATCCAGGGTCGCGTCAAGCAGATCCGCCGTCAGATCGACGAGACCACCTCCGACTATGACCGCGAGAAGCTGCAGGAACGCCTCGCCAAGCTCGCCGGGGGTGTCGCCGTCATCAATGTCGGCGCCTCAACCGAGACCGAGATGAAGGAGAAGAAGGCCCGCGTCGAGGATGCCCTTCATGCCACGCGCGCCGCGGTCGAGGAAGGCATCGTCGCCGGCGGCGGCGTCGCGCTGCTCCGCTGCGCCAAGGTCATCGACAGCCTCCAGCTGGAGGGTGACGAGAAGATCGGTTCGCAGATTGTCCGTCGCGCCATCGAGTATCCCATCCGCATGCTCTGCGCCAATGCCGGCGTCGAACCCGGCGTGGTGACCCAGAAGGTGGCCGAGGGCAAGGGCAACTTCGGTTACAACGTCGCCACGGGCGAATACGAGGACCTCGTCAAGGCCGGCGTGGTCGACCCGACCAAGGTCACCCGCACCGCGCTGCAGAACTCGGCGTCGATCGCCGGTCTGCTGCTCACCACCGAGGCCATGATCACCGAGATTCCTGAAAAGAAGGAAGCCCCGGCGATGCCTCCGGGCGGCGGCGGCATGGGCGGAATGGACTACTGAGTCCGCACTGGATCAACTTCAAGGCGCTCCCGGAAACGGGGGCGCCTTTTTTTTCAACTGAAAGCTGAAACCTGGCGGGCCGATACTGGCCTCACCCGGTCCGGGTGATCGCGAAGGTGTGGCCGATCGAGTTCAGATGGCCGCTGATGCGCCGCAGGGCGTTGAACATGTCGAGAAAGTAGGTGCTAAGCTGCAGGGCGTCACTGTCGTTGGGGTTGATTCGCTGGTAATGGCGCTTCTGCACGTCGATGCACCAGTTCTTCAGGGTCTCGCCATCACGCAGGAACTGGCGGGCGAGGTGGCGTTCGCGGGTGGTGAGCACGGAGATGGCCATGTCAAGGCGCCGCGCCACCCGGCGCTGCATCTCGGCCACATCGGCCGCATCCTCGGGCGGGAGCGGCCGGGGCCGTTCGCTGTGCTTCAGCACCTGCGCGCACAAATCCCGGTCGATGATGTCGCCGATCGACTCGAGCTGGCTGGCGAAATGCAGCAAGCCGAAGCGCAGTTCGCTGTCGCGCGGATTGAGTTCCTCGGCCGGGATCAGGCTGAGATACTGCTTGATGGCGCTGTTCATCTCGTCCACGCGGTCGTCGCGCTGCCGCACCTGGCGCGCGAGTTCGGCCGAACCCTGCTGGTAGGCAGTCCAGCAGCCGGCGAGCATGGCGCGAATCTCATCGGCCTGGCGCAGGATTTCCCGCGAGGCGTTGGCCAGGGCGAACGCCGGATGTTCCAAGGCCCGGGGATCGAGGTGGGTCACGGTGCCGGCCGGGGCGGCGACGGGCGCGGGGCGGATGAGGCGGTCGAGCCAGCCGGCGAGAAGGCCGGCGCCCGCGATGCCAATCAGGGCGGCGATGAGGTTGAAAGCCGTGTGCAGGTTGGCGCCGTGCCGCGCCAGCGATCCCCCCAACCCCGCCAGCGTGCTCACCAACGGATCGAAGGCCAGCAACATGCCGGCCGCCACGAGGCATTTGAGGAGAAGATTGGCCAGCGCCAGCCGCCGCCCCTCCCAGGTGCGCCAGCCGGCGATCAGCGAAGTCAGGCCGAGCCCGAGGTTGGTCCCGATGACCACCGCCACCATCATGGGCAGGTCGACCGCACCGGCCTCGCCCAAGGCGAGTGTCAGGCCGATCGAGGCGGTGGAACTTTGCATGAGCATCGTTGCCAGCGCGGCAAAGAGCACCAGCGCCAGCCGGTAATGCGCGGCCACGTTCAACACCGTCTCAAAGTCCGCATTGCCTGCCAGTTGCCGGGCGGAGGCGCTGGTCAGGGTCATCGCCAGGAAGATAAAACCCAGGCCGAGGATGCTCTGGCCGATGCCGCGGATCTTTTCCCCGCGGCCAAACTGGAAGCCGATCAGCCCGAGGACCAGAAACAGCGAGTAGTAGTCGAAAATCCGGAAGGAGATGAGCTGGACCGTGATGGTGATGCCGATGTTTGCCCCGAGCAGGAAGATGACGACGCGGTCGGCGGCGATCCGGCCGGCGTTAAGCAGCTGCAGGGCAAAGAGCGTCTGGGCGGTCGAGGACGGCGCCACGGAGCCGAACGCAAATCCCGCCAGCAGCGCCGTGGCGCGGTGCTGTTGCATGGTTTCGGCCCAGCGCTGCATCCGGT
>Ga0265322_10000664_pt1 | contig 12851 bp, 16 predicted proteins | sample 41222metaG_FD_193584 | JGI IMG/M metagenome (GOLD analysis project Ga0265322, IMG submission 193584) | Rhizosphere microbial communities from Carex aquatilis grown in University of Washington, Seatle, WA, United States - 4-12-22 metaG | ecosystem: Host-associated > Plants > Roots > Rhizosphere...
CGAGTGAGGCGAATGTCTGGGAAAAGTTAGGGGAGAGCGTCAGTCTTCGTCCAGGGACGGTTTATCCAGCACCATGGGTTCAACGACCACGGAAGTGTCGGCGATTTTGACCACGTCTTTGTCTATCTTGCCCAACTCTTTGTAGGTTACGTTAAAGTGGCCGACGGTTGTGCCGAGCGAGTTGCCGAGCTTTTGCATGTAGCCGTTGTGCGCCAACAGATGCTTGCTGAGCTGCTCAATGTTTTTGCGGATTTTGTCGGTGTCTTTTTGGATTTCTATAGAACGTAGGCCCTGGACGATAATCTGCAACATAGCCGAGAGCGTGCTTGGGCCAACAATTGTAACTTTCTTATCCACCGCGGCGTATTGCATCAGGTTGCGGCCGCTAACTCCTGCCAGACCGACTTTATTAGCCAGCAAATCATAATAAATTGCCTCGCTGGGGATGAACATCAACGCCTGGTCCAGCGTGCCCTTGTTGGTCTTGATGTATTTTGAAGTTTCATCAATGCGGCGCTTTAGATCTTCTTTAAAAGCCCGTTCCAGCGCCGGTTTGTCTTCAGTTTTAGCTTCTAACAGCCGGTTATAGTTTTCCAGGCTGAATTTGCTGTCAATCGGCAGCAGCCGCTCATCCAGCTTAACTACCGCGTCCACGACCATGCCTTCGGCGAGTTTGTACTGCAGCTCAAAAGAACCCGGCGGCAGAGTGTTTTTGAGTATTTGTTCCAGGTAGTATTCACCCAGCACGCCGCGCTGTTTGGGGTTTTGCAGGACATTTTGCAGGGTTTTAAGCTCGGCCGCCACGTCGCCGACACTTTTGTTGGTGCGGTCCAGCTCGGTAAGTTTTTCGGTAACGTCGCGGATAATTTTGGCGCTGGCCTGGAACTGCGCCGTCATCTGTTTATTGCTGGTGCCAAGCTGGTCGGTTAGCTGTTTTTGCAAGCCTTGCTGTAGCTGGCCCATGGCTTTGGTCAGCTCGCCCATATCGGTCTTAAGCAACATGGTGGCATCGGAATCGGTTTTCTTAGGCTTTGCGAGCGTCCAAAAAACAAACCCTACCAATGCCAGGCATAAAACTCCCAAAATAATCACCGCCACAATCATGTCTACATTGTACAGCTAAGATTAAGAACTGAGGACTACCACTCTACAACAATCGAAAGTTAGTTTAAGCCGTTGCCTTTGTTATGTATAGCGTCAGATCTGGCTTTGTGGTCAGCAAGTATTCTTACATTGTTCATTTCTCTATCGGCGTTTATGCGACGATTAGAAGAGCCCATGACGGCGTTAGCGATTATGATTGCTGCTGTTATTATCGCTAGGATAATCCATATCATGTCTCTATATTAACTCAGTTTTGCTAGAATTATAGTCAGGCACATATTTTAGCCCCTTTCTCGGGGCTTTTTTATTACCAGAAAGGAGAATCCAATGACATTAGCACACCGAACCAAGTGTCCAATTCATGGCGTCAAATCTTATACTGTTTGCATAGCCTGCGCTCTAAAAATTTGAGCCAACTAGCTTTGGATAGTAACCGTTGTGCCGACGGGGCTCAGTTGTAGAGTCGTTCTTACTATAGCTAGTATAATGGCAGGTATGCGCAAAAAAGTTTTTATTGTCTTGATTGTGGCCGTACTGGCGGTAGCCGGATATTTGGCCTTCCATGATAATTCAAGTTCCATCTTCTCAAAAAAATCTGGTTTCAGCTCATCCGGGAGCGCAGCCACAAATCCCAGTGGCTTCAATAAACAGCAGTACTCGCTGACCGACCCGGCCAGTATCTGGGTGGTTGTTAACAAACAGCACCCGCTAAACCCTAAAGATTACGTGCCAACCGATTTAGTCACGCCCGATGTTCCGCTTAGGGTACCGGGTAATGCCAGCATGCAGCTGCGCCAAGCCACCGCTTCGGCGCTGGAACAGATGTTCACGGCTGCCAAAGCTCAAGGAGTTAGTTTGATGCTGTCCAGCGGTTATCGCTCATACGCCTATCAAGTTAATCTTTACGGCGGTTATGTAAATACCGAGGGACGAGCTGTTGCCGATACCCAAAGCGCCCGTCCAGGCTACAGCGAACACCAAACCGGTTTTGCCGCCGATATCGAGCCAGTGAGCAAAAATTGCGAAGTGGCAGAATGTTTCGGCGACACGCCGGAGGGCAAATGGCTGGCAGCCAATGCCTACAAATACGGCTTTATCATCCGCTATACTGCCGCCGACCAAAGTATTACCGGTTACGAGCCCGAACCCTGGCATATCCGCTATATTGGTGCTGCCTTATCGACCGAGATGCACAACACCAGTGTCGCGACGCTCGAGCAGTTCTTTGATGTTAGCGGCGGAGCTGTCTACAACTAGGGTTATAGCTGTTTAGAAGTTATTAGCGGGATAGTTAAACCGTAGCTGTTCAGCGTACTGCCCATGCGCTGTTTTTGGGCATCAATCGAGGTGTGCAGTTGCTGGGCATCTATCATGCCCTGAGTGGCAGCTTCTAACGGATACATGTGTAGATTATTACGGGCGGCTATATTATCGGCAGCGGCCTGGGCGGCCGTCCATTCGTAGTGCATGTAAGTCGGCAGGAACTGCATGTTGGTGATTTGGCGGGTTTTGCTGTTGATGTCAATTATCGGCAATCCATTAAAAAGAGTTTCGGCCGGCTCCTGAGTATTGAGAAAGTTGCCAATGCTGTACCAAACGGTGGTCGTATTGCCGCCGCTACCCTTAAGCTGTTGCACCGGCTGGAGCTCGTGCGAACCGTGGCCGATGACCAGATTCACTCCTTGGTCTGCTAAAAACTGCGCGTCCTGCTGCTGCTCGGAATTTACAGTCGTTGTGTACTCGGTCCCCCAGCGGATACTGACAATAATAAATTGGGCACCGGCGGCTTTGGCTTGGCCGATTTGGCTGCTGGCAAAACTCTGGCTAAAAGCATTTACCCCATAATTATTTAGCGGCGGCGCGTCATTGTTGGCGTAGGCGGTGTAGGCCAAAAACGCGAATTTAACTCCTTTGACGCTGAAGTAGTGAACGGTGTCGTGCTGGGTTTGGTTTTGGTTCTCGCCGGCCATGGCCAGCATATTAGGAACTTTCTGCCAGGCGGCTACGGAATTATCGATGTTGGTTTGGGTAAAATCAAAGCTGTGGTTAGAGGCGGTATTGACCAAATTGCAGCCAAACTGCCCCATACCGGTCACGAATTCGGTCGGCGAGTTGAATTTAGGGTAGCCGCTGATGCCCAGGCTGGCGCCGCCGTTTAAAATCGGGTCATTGCAAAAACGGATGTCGGCGGTTCTGAAAATCGGTTGGAGATCCTGGACCAGGGGCAGGTAGTTATAGCTACCGTCTGATTTTTTAGCAGCCGTGTTTACCGAAGTGTGGGCAATCCAGTCACCGGTAACCATCAGCCGGATGCGATTCGGATTTTGGGCGGCCGAAGGCACGGTCTTACTAATTACGCTGGAACCACTTTTGGATTTATCGGCTAATGGCTTCTGGTGTTCATAGACAAAAAACCCGACCGCCGCTATGGCAAGAACTACTAAAGCCAGCTTAATTTTTAACATTACCTGTCCAATTATAACCTAGACGAAACGGGTGACAACGAACATAAAGGCAGCTCCGAGAACAGTTAAACCAATGGTTATACGAGAGGAGTCTTTACTATGAGCTTGGGGCAAAATGTCGCTGGCGCCGATGTAGAGTAAAAAGCCGGCAAAGAAGCCCAGATATAACACTAGCCACTTATCTGACAGACTGAACAGCAGGGTTGAAGCCACACCGAACACCGGTGCCAACGCGTCTATCAACAGTAACAACCGCGCCCTGCGATCAGTGTTTTTGTTATGCAGCATCAAAATCACCGTGTTCATGCCATCAGTAAAGTCGTGGGCAATTACGGCGATGGCCACGGCTATGCCGACAGAGTTGCCGGCTTGAAAGCCCAGGCCGATACCAACACCATCCAAAAAGCTGTGGCCGGACAGCGCCAACGCGCTAGCTAAGCCCACTTTTGGATGAACATGTTGGCCATACTCCTCTTCGTGCGCGTAGTGCAACAAAACCGTTTTTTCTAAGATATGAAATAGCAAAAATGCCACCACCAGCGCGACCATCGGCCGCGTAAAGTCGGTGTGCGTAGCGTTAACTTCTTTGGCAATCTCCGGCAGCAAGTCAAAGGCCACCACGCCCAGCAACACACCGGCGGTGTAGCCCATGATGCGGTGTAGCCACTTTTGGTTTTTAAGCGCCACGATGCCGCCGGTTAGGGTGGAAAAGAAAGTCGCTCCAGAAAGAATTATGGGTAGCATGACTTAAAATTAAAGGCTTGCGTTAATATTTGCAAATTTGTCGCAAAAAGTTATACTTTTGCATATGTACGATGATCTACGAGCTCTGCTAAAAAAAGACGGGGCGAGTTTAACTAAGCCCCGCAGGGTCATTTTTGATCTGTTATTAAACCAGGAACCCCAGAGCATGCAGGTACTCGCTCAAAGAGCCGCAGCTAAAGTCGACCGTGCCACGGTCTATCGGACGATTGAGCTATTTGAGCGGCTAGGCATAGTCCATCGCTTGAACATCGGTTGGAAGTACAAGATAGAGTTGAGTGATATTTTTCAGGGGCACCACCACCACTTTTATTGCACCAACTGCTCTAAAACCTACTCCCTGCCCGCTAATTCTATGCTAGAGACAATTATCGACTCAACAGCCGCCAAAGAAGGCTTCGCGGCCCGTGGCCACCAATTGGAAATCTATGGTCTATGCCAGAACTGCTCTAAAACTTAAACCCCGGCCGATATACTTGGTTTGACTTTCTCGTTCTTGACAACCAAAAGTGCGATTACGGCCGCGGCGACCGCCAGACCAACTCCTACGTGCAGGCCGTTTTGAAAGCCGTGGATTTTGGCCGAATTAGCTGCCACACGCGCTGACAAATCTGATTTTAGGGTTGAAGCGTAAATTGCCGATAATACCGCCAGGCCAAGTGCGCCGCCAATCTGCTGGGACGTATTAAGCACCCCGCTGGCTATGCCGGAAAAGTGCTTCGGCACGCCAGAAGTGGCCGCCAGGGTCATAGAGATGAAAGACAGCCCCATGCCCAGCGCGATAATCACCAAACCCGGGAACACATTTTGCCAGTAGTGGCCACCAACTTTCATTAGTACGCTTATAGTATAGAGACCAATGGCCAAGACAGTGGGGCCAGCCACCAGAAACGGCTTGTAGCCAACTTTGTTGACCATCTTGGCGACAAAGGCCGAAGTCGCGCCGATAACCAAAGTTACTATCAGAAACGAGACACCAGACTTAGCCGGTCCGTAGCCCAGCACTGTCTGGACATAAAGTGTCATGAAGAAAAACATCGAGAACAGCGTACAAGCTATAGCCAGGGCGGTAGCGTTGCCGCCAGAAACATTACGGATGCGGAACAATCTAAGCGGCAGCATCGGCTGGGCGGTCCGCGCTTCGTTAAAGACAAAACTGGTCAGCAAAACAATACTGGCGATTATAAAACCAATGACAGTTGTCGAACCCCAGCCGTGGGACGGCGCTTGGGAAAGACCATAAACCAAGCTCATCAAACCTCCCGTTGCTAGGGTGGCGCCAGGCAAGTCAAGCCTGAGCTTCTTATTCTCTTCGCCAATATGGCGAGGCAAAATCTTCATGGCGAAGTAAACAACCCCTATGCCGACAGGCACGTTGACAAAGAAGTTCCATCGCCAGCTAAGATACTGGGTGAGGATGCCGCCTAGTAGCAGGCCAAAACCCGAGCCGCCGGCCGCCACGGCTGACCAGGCACCCAGCGCGGTATTACGTTCTTTGCCCTCTTTGAATTCGGATATGACTATCGACAACGCCGCCGGAGACATGATGGCTGCGGCTAAGCCTTGGGCTGCCCTGGCGATAATAACTTGGGTATCGGTTGCCGCCATACCGCACAAGAATGACATCAACGCGAAAAAAGCTACCGCGAATATGAAAATATTGCGGCGACCATAGATGTCGGCTGCCCGCCCCCCAAGGAGCAGGAAACCGCCAAAGGTCAAGGTATAAGCTGTAATGACCCATTGCAGGTTGCCGGCAGAAAAATGAAGAGCCTGAGCCATTGAAGGCAATGCCACATTAACTACGGTCACGTCTACTACGACCATAAACTGGGCCATCGCCAGCAGGGCTAAGATTATCCATTTGTTCTCAGCGTGCTTTGATAATTTTCTTTTCTCTTTAGCCAAACTAGCCCTCCTTTTCCCAATAAATATGGACTTTATCATAACAGACGCCCAGTGATCGCAACAAATTATTGTCGCTCCGGTTCGCATTTTTGGCGGGCTAAAGCTAAACTAAGCATTAATGGAAAGCAGCGAGCAAAGGGTGTTGATAATGGGCGGCGGATTCAGCGGAATTAAAGCAGCGCTCGAATTAGCCGGCAACAACAATTTTGCGGTTACGCTGGTTTCGGACCATGACAGTTTTCGCTACTATCCGTCTCTCTACCGGACAGCTACCGGCAAGAGCCAGGTTGCTTCCAGGATCGCGCTGTCGGAAATCTTCAGAGATAAAAAACTGCGGGTATTCAAAGATAGCGCTAAAACTTTGGACCGGGACAAAAAAGCCGTCATTGGAGCCTCGGGCAAAAGCTACAGCTACGACATTTTAATTATTGCTTTGGGGGTAGTTACCAACTATTTTGGCATAAAGGGATTGGAAGAATACACTTATGGCATCAAGACCCAGGAAGACGCCCAAGCCCTTCGCAACCATATCCACAAGCAACTGGTTGACGGGCAAAAACCAGACCTTAATTACGTAGTGATTGGCGGCGGCCCTACCGGCGTAGAGCTAGTCGGCGCCATGCCGGCATATTTACGCCACGTTATAAAAAAGCATCATTTGCCGAAAACCGAGTTGCACATAGATTTGGTCGAAGCCGCGCCGAGGCTGATGTCCCGTATGCCCAGGAGTTATTCACTGGCGGTGCAAAAACATTTGCGCAAACTCGGAGTTAAGCTTTATCTAGGCCAGAGCGTGCAAGCGGAAACAGCTGACAAGTTAATGGTCAATGGCCACTCCATTGCCAGCCACACCGTTGTATGGACCGCGGGTGTAACCAATCATCCGTTCTTGAAAGCTAACGAGCTTAATCTGGGCGAACGCGGTAAGGTGGTTGTTGATAAGCAACTTGAGGCCGAGGAGAGTATCTACGTAATCGGCGATAATGCCGACACGCCTTACTCCGGAATGGCGCAAACAGCGCTGTATGATGCCAAGTTCGTGGCCGAAAACCTAAAGCGCCAAGCACGCGGCAAAAGCCCGCACGACTACAAAGCCAAAAAACCAGTGTATGTAACAGCGGTGGGCCCACGCTGGGCGGCTGTACTCTGGGGCGGTGTGCACTTGTATGGCTGGATTGGGTCGCTGCTGCGCTCCAGCGCCGATTTATCTGGCTATCATGATTACGAACCCTGGTGGACCGCCTCCAAGCATTGGCTGGCCGAGATTGAAGGCGATAAAAATTGCGAAATCTGCGGCTAGAGCAGCGGTTCTTAGCTAAATCTCAGCCAATTCTGTTGTTATTATTGGGACAAACATGAATTTTTTAGCCAAACTATACCAGCGGCCCATAGATTTTGTTGACCAGCTTTTAGATAGCATCACGTCTTACCGTTTAGTTCTTTACTCCCTGCTGGCGGTTTTGGGTTGGGCCATGCTGGCCAGCCTTGGCCACAAAGTGCCGGGCAGTTGGTATGCCATCGCCCTCTCATCTTCCGCGCTAGTAATTGTTTGCCGCCTGTCCGGGGAATTTTTTTCGCGAGTCCTTAATATTGCCCGCAATTTTGAGTCAGATTACATCACGGCTCTAATTTTGGCGCTAATCATGAACCCGGCCACCACCGGTACGGGATACACCGTGCTAGCCGGCGCCGGTTTTGCGGCGATTGCTTCAAAATATCTGTTGACCATAAGCCGCCGGCACATCTTCAACCCCGCGGCGTTTGGCGCGGTAGTGGCCGGCCTGGCCTTTCACCAATACGCCAGTTGGTGGGTCGGCACCATGGCATTATTTCCGCTGGTTTTAGTTGGCGGCGTTTTGATAATGCACAAAATGAAGCGATTCTGGATGACGGCCTTCTTCTTTTTGGTCTACGGCTTTTTCCTACACCAGCAATTCGATGGGGCATCGCCGCTGCACACCGTGTGGCTGGCTATGAGCGGTACGGCAGTGCTGTTTTTCGCCTTTGTGATGTTATCTGAGCCGCTCACGTCCCCCGACAAACTGCGTAACTACGCTGCTTACGCTTTGGTTGTGGGCGTGGCTTATGGCTTTGGCAGATTGCGCCTCAGCCCGGAAGAAGCCCTGCTAATCGGTAACGTTGCGGCTTACGCCTTGGAACACACCAAACGCTTGGAACTGAGCCTGGCTGCCATCAAAAAGGAGGCCAGCGGTTTATATTCTTTTGCTTTTGCGCATCAGGGCACGTTTGATTATGATGCCGGGCAGTACATGGAGTGGACCCTGCCTCTGCGCCATAGCGACAACCGCGGAAACCGCCGTTATCTAACCCTTTCTTCGTCGCCGACTGAGAACATGCTGGAGTTTACTGTCCGCCTGCCAAAAAACGCCAGCCATTTTAAAAAGGCTTTGGCCGCATTTAAGCCGGGCGATAAGATTCTGGCTTCGCACCTGGGCGGCTCCTTTACGCTACCGTCTAACACGACGCAAAAGCTGGTCTTTGTGGCCGGCGGCGTCGGAATTACACCGTTCCGCAGCATGGCCAAATACCTGCTAGACAATCAACAAACCCGCGACGTGCAGTTGCTTTACTGTGCTAATTCTAGCGCGGAGTTTGCTTTTAGCGCTGTGTTCGCCCAGGCCAAAACCATTGGCCTGGTCACACATTATATTGATACCTCGGCGACGCCCATCAACCCGGACGTTATTGCCCAGTCGGTAGTAGACTACAAACAACGGCTGTTCTACATCTCGGGCCCCTACGGTTTTGTAAAAACCGTGCGTCAGGCGCTGTTGACGCTAGGGGTCAGCCCTACCAGCATCAAATCAGATTATTTCCCGGGCTACGGCTAGGGCTTTGTAGCCCTTTTGGCGGTCCACAAATTTTACGCCGGCCTTACCCATGGCGAAAGCCGCGGTGGCTAACACATCGGCTTTTATGATATCCGGGCCGATTACCGTCAGGCTTAATAATTCGTTCGCCGGCTTACTGGTTTTAGGATTGATAATATGTAGCCCGCGTTCGTAATTGCCACTGGTAGCCACTGCTCCATTAGAAATACTTAACTTGTTAAGTATTTTTGTTTTGTCTTTAGGGTCTTGGATACCAATCTGCCATTCTTTACTCCCGCCTGAACGCGCCAAAATGTCGCCGCCAATACCGATGCAGTATGTTTTGTAGCCCTGCTTTTCTATTAATTTGCCTGCTTCGGCGATTGCCCAGCCCTTGACATACCCGGTCGGGTCGTACTTGCCGGCGAAGTTAGCCGAGAAGTACCCATTGGTCAATTTCTCGAATTTTTTGCAAGCTGCCATCACGGCCTTCATTTGCAGGCTCAGATTTTTTTGGATAATCTCTCCGCGCTGATAGCCGGATAGCTCACTGTCCTTTTTATATGGGCTGAACCGGGCGTCAATTTGTCTCAGCAGCTCAAAAACATCGCTAAAAATCACTTCATTTTTAGCCTCTGGGATATCCAGGCTCACCCCCGTACCCATAATTATTTGATTACGGCGCATCTAGCTCATTTTTGCTTGATCCAGCGCCATTTGCAAGGATTGCTCAAAACCATTGCTGGTGCTGGTGGCGCCAGACACGAAGTCAATGTTGGAACTCTGGTTTTGCAGCGTGGTCTGCTTTAGCAACGGTTCCGCGTAAGCTGTAACTTGGCGTGAATAATCATGGCTGCTAGGCATTTGCATAAATCGCACATCGGTGATTTTGCCGCCGTTAATGACTACGGCAATATCCACTGGGCCATAGGCCGTGTCGGTGGAACCGTTAAAAGTACCGTCCTTGTAGCTCGTGGCGGCTGCAGCTTGGGACGCTGAGCTGCTAGTACCGGTACCGGCGGGTTGGCTGGTGGAGTTATTGCTGGAAGTTGGCGAACTTACTAATTTAGCCGAGCTGGCCGGAGTTTTATTTATATACATGCCAAGCGCGCCCAAGATGGCCACGCTCATAATAATCAGTAGGGTTTTCTTCATCCCGTTAGAACCCACTTACCTTCCAGCCATTGATGGCGTCTTGAATCGCTTGCATGCTTCAACGCAATTGCGAGGTTTATTAGTCTTTGGGTTCTAACGGGATTCATGTGTCAGATCAGATTATATGCCGAACCTGAGTTTTAGCTTAATTTTCCTGATTACTCGCCGCCCTTTTTGAGCGTATAATTTATCTTATGGAAATACCTAAGGCTCGTGAATTATACCAAGGAGATATCAATAAGGCGGTGGTCGCTGTACAGGAAGCGACAGGCGTAAAAATTACCTCTGATTGGTGGGATAAAAATGTGGGCAACGAGGGCTCTGCCAAAGAAATCCTCGATCGGTTCGATAAAGCCTACACCGAGTACGTTGCCAGCCAAACCTAACCGGCCGCCCCGGCGGGCTCTATTCCCCTGTCTGTCCACGAAGGCGCGACATAATTTCCTGATATTCGTCGAAAAGACTCTGAATCCTGTCTGGGCTGTCAAGTGCTTCCTTCGCCCCCATGGCCCAAGCAGCTCTTATTAAATCCCTCACGTCTTCCGCTCGAAGAGAAAGCCATTGGTTTGGCCTTTTGTCTAGAAGCTCCGCTTGAGCAAAGAGAGTTTCGAGTTCAGGATCCACAAAGTTGTCCGCCACCTCCCTAACTGTTATTGGGGGGAACTGATCTTCTGGGGTCGTCATAATACTATTCTTAGCAGATTGACACCGACTTGCAAGCACAAGCAAAACTGTCCGGGCTCTATTTCCCCGCCCTCTCCCCATGTTATCCTTAAGATATAACATAAGGGGGTTTAGGATGGACGACAAATTTCAAGACTTACATCACAAAATAAAAATGCTTAGGGATGAGCTAAGGCAACACGGCGAACAAACTGGGGACCCAAAGTGCGCTGCCCTTTGTGAAACTGCCGCTGAAGTAGTAGGCGGGCTGGAAACAGCTTTTGACCACTACATCGACAAAAGTGAAAAGGCCTGGCAATAGAGTCTTGCGGGCTCTATTCCCCCGCCTCTTCGCCCGGAGTTTGAGCCTCTAGCTGCTTTCGAGAATCGACGAGGTCCTGGGAAAATTGTTTCATTATGGGCCCAAAATTAGGTATAGCTTCAGTTAGGCCGCTGTCGAGCACAAACTTCAAACGATCTAAGTTTAAGTAGGGCCAGTCGAATAAACCTAGTCCTTCGCGTTTATTCAAGAGGCCTATGGCACCCTCCCATCTTGCTAATCCCCTCCATGTCCTAGTAGCTACTCTTTTACTAATTCCGTGTGACTGGGCAAATGCATCAACTTCCTCGGAAGTAATATGGCCTAATTGAGGCTCTTCTTCGGGCATACCGGTGGCTCTTATTTCTGTACTCAACCCTTGTCTGCCAAGATATCTGAGATATATATCTCTTTGTTCAGGAGACATCTCACCCCTTGCAATAATCGTAGTAAATTCTCGCTTTATAACGTCACAATAACACAACCCTGCGAAACTTCAATCGAGCGACTGCGGCGGGCTCTATTCCCCCGCCCCCGGCCCTTTTAAGCCTGCCTGCCGGCAGGCAGGCGTATAATCCGAGTTATGAAAATCAATAATTATTGGCTTTTGGCCGGTTTGGTCGGGCTGGTAGTTATGGTAGTACCGCTTATTTCCGCGCTTGTTACGGTGACAGGTGCTTTTGGCGCCGACCCTGGCGAAAGGGTCAACCGTATAGACTTTGTCTGGGCGACAGTTGGGCTAGTGGTGGCAATTTATTGCTACTACAGAGCCCGAAAACTAAATTCAAAAGCCTAACCGGCCGCTTATTTCGAGCCTGCGATCTTTTGGAAAAAGACGAGTTTGTAGCCGTCCGGATCGCGTAGCATAAATTCACGGTTGCCCCATGGCCAATCGCGTGGTTGGCTTGAAGGTTTCAAGCCTTTAGCCAGCGCACCTTTATAAAATTCGTCTACGTCGTCTACGCTTATATACAAAAACTGGCCGGCTCCTTTAGGTTCCAGCACGGCTTCTTTTTGAAATTCGGGTTTGTCTTCTTTGTCTTGCGGGTGGAAGTCAATCCAGAACCAGTTTAGATGGATGGACACATGGTCCGGTTCGCGCTTGTAAAATGCAAAACCCAGCTTTTCATAAAAATCAGCCGTCTTGGCCGCATCTTTTACGTAGCAAACTATGCCAGAAACACTCTTCATTTTCATAACTATATTTTACACCACCTAACCGCCCGCCCCTTTTGCGCGTGGAGCGCGAAGCTATATAATTTTGCTATGGGCGAAACACATCCTTTCGAAGAAGAATCCACAAGAGGAATAGGTATCCCTGCCAGGCTTGATGACATTCTTATCGAACATGCGACAAGAAACGGTATCCCACGCAACACTCTTGCCAGACACTATATAATCAATGGTTTGCAAGCCGAGGGCGTAGAAGTAACTCCTGAAGACATCGTGCAAATTGAAGAAGAAACCGAACGGTTACGACAAGAGTCATCGCACACAGAACCTTTTGACCATTTTGTCCAGGAATAACCGGCCGCCCCTTTTGAGCGTATAATCCTATTTATGGAAAATGTCCCTGGGGAAGATCCGCAAGTCAAGGTTGCTCAGCTAGTTGGTAATTTCGTATCTCAACATACTTACTTTGAG
>Ga0265322_10000666_pt1 | contig 12820 bp, 13 predicted proteins | sample 41222metaG_FD_193584 | JGI IMG/M metagenome (GOLD analysis project Ga0265322, IMG submission 193584) | Rhizosphere microbial communities from Carex aquatilis grown in University of Washington, Seatle, WA, United States - 4-12-22 metaG | ecosystem: Host-associated > Plants > Roots > Rhizosphere...
CTTCATTGATACGTACGCGCTCTGATCCTTTAATTGTTTTTCTCCTCGACGGTGATGGTTTTTTGTGAAATTTCTTTAACGAGATTTTCTATCAATGTTTCGATCGGCACTGCGCCGACATCTCCTTTTTTATGCTGACGAAGCGCAACGGTATTATTCGCTTTTTCTTTTTCTCCGACAACAAGCATGTACGGAATTTTTTTCGTTTCCCAATCGCGAATTTTGTAACCGATTTTTTCATTCCGGTCATCCAATTCTACACGAATGCCTTTTGACCGCAATTGAACGGCAAGTGTTTTTGCGTATTCAATTTGTCCATCCGTGATCGGCAGTAAAACGCATTGAACCGGAGCAAGCCAGAGCGGAAAATCACCGGCATAATGCTCGATCAAAACGCCGATAAACCGTTCTAATGAACCGAACGGTGCGCGATGAATAATGACCGGCCGGTGTTTGAGTCCGTCACTTCCGGTATATTCCAAATTAAAACGTTCCGGCATGACATAATCGACCTGCACCGTTCCAAGCTGCCACGTCCGATGCAGAGCATCTCGCACCATGAAATCGATTTTAGGACCGTAAAAAGCTGCTTCACCGATGCCGACATAATAATCGAGCTTCATCTCATCGGCTGCATTTTTGATATCTTTTTCCGATTGTTCCCACATCGCATCTTCACCGCCGTACTTTTCTTTATTTTTCGGATCACGGAATGAAAGCCGTGTCTTGAAATCATTGAACCCGAGCGTGTTGAAAACAAGTTGAATGAGTTCAATGACACTGCAGAGTTCTTCCTTTAATTGATCCTGCCGAACATACATGTGCGAATCGTCGACGGTAAACGAACGAACGCGTGTAAGTCCGTTCAACTCGCCGGATTGTTCGTAACGATACACCGTTCCGAATTCTGCCAGCCGCAGCGGAAGATCGCGGTAACTGCGCGGCTTCGCCATATAAATCTGATGATGGTGCGGACAGTTCATCGGCTTCAGTAAATATTCTTCTTCTTCGACCTTGATCGGAGGAAATTGACTGTCTTTGTAATACGGATAGTGTCCGCTTGTCTTGTACAGGTTGATATTCCCGATATGCGGGGTAACAACCGGTAAATAACCGCGCTTGCGTTGTTCTTCGCGCAAAAAGTTTTCGAGCGTCTCACGAAGGATCGTGCCTTTCGGAAGCCAGATCGGAAGACCGCCGCCGACTTTCGGCGTGATCAGAAATAATTCGAGTTCGGTACCGAGCTTTCTGTGGTCTCTTCGCTTTGCTTCTTCCAGCCGGAACAAATATTCATCAAGTTCTTTCTGGGTGGGATACGTAACACCGTAAATGCGTTGAAGCATTTTATTTTTTTCATTCCCGCGCCAGTACGCACCGGCAATCGTCAGCAATTTGATTGCCTTGATTCTGCCGGTTGACGGAATATGGGGACCGTAGCAAAGATCCGTAAAATTTCCCTGATGATAAAAGGTGATGGTTTCTCCTTTTAATCCATCGAGTAACTCTAATTTATACTGATCTCCCTTTTTCTTGAAATATGCGACTGCATCATCCCACGATTTTTCTTCACGAAGATACGGAACATCTCTCTTGGTAAATTCGACCATACGGCTTTCGATCTTCAGCAGATCTTCCGATGAAAGAGAATGATCGCCCATATCGATATCGTAATAAAATCCTTCTTCGATCGGAGGACCGATACCGAACTTCGTTCCCGGGAAAAGAGATTCGATCGCTTCCGCCATGAGATGGGCGGAGCTGTGCCAGAAGGCATATTTCCCGCCGCCGTCCTGCCATTTTAAAATCTTAATGGAACTATCCGTCTGAATCGGTCGACTCAGATCCCGGACTTCACCATTAATTTCAACGGCAAGAGCTTCACGAGCAAGTCCATTGCTGATACTTTTTGCGACATCGAGTCCCGAAATACCATGTTCGTATTCGCGAACCGTTCCGTCGGGAAATGTGAGTTTAATGTTGGGCATAAAAAAGAATAAAAAAAATCGGAGTGCATCCGATTTCAATCGACAAGCCGTGTTGCATGACCGAAGACAATACTGAAATTGGAACACTCTCCTTTCGTGTGGGCTCTACGGGATTCGAACCTGTGACCTCTTCCATGTCAAGGAAGCGCTCTAACCAAACTGAGCTAAGAGCCCGATATCGTACGAGATGGACGTGCCGGGGACCGGAATCGAACCGGCACTCTCCTTGCGGAAAACAGGATTTTAAGTCCTGTGCGTCTACCAGTTTCGCCACCCCGGCATTTGACAAATCAAAAGTAAGATTATAAAAAGCAAAGGATGTACTTAGTGGACACACTCACAACGTCACTTGAACTTTTTCATTGTCGGTGAGGCGCCGGACGGATTCGAACCGCCGCATAAAGGTTTTGCAGACCTCTCCCTTACCACTTGGGTACGGCGCCAGTATTTCGTTTTTAACTCCAACAAAACATTCCCACCACCCAAAAATTGGGGGCACCGGGATATACAACAACCACCCTCGAAAAACCCCGTCGATGTCATTGAGCGGGAAACGGGATTCGAACCCGCGACATTCACCTTGGCAAGGTGACGCTCTACCAGCTGAGCTATTCCCGCATTAACGCGGTCGATAATATACTGAAATTTTACACTTTACGCAAATGAAGAATTCTCGAAGCATCCTTTTTAATTATCCTATAAGAAAAATCATCAGAAGTCGTTGAATTTTATAGGATATCAATGAATATTGAAAGTAATTTCTCTCACCAATAAGGTCAAACAAAAAAAGGAAAACCATCATTCCAATAGTTACTGATTTTTAGCGGATTCATCAATAAGGTCGATATACGATTTAATGACATAGTCATCCGGACGAATATGAAAATGCCTGACTAACCTCTCCATCTGTTTTTCGGCATCGGTAAAGTCTGAAACCGGTATCTCAAATTCAAGGAATGCTCCCAAATTTCTCACGTTGTCCAGGTGGATCCGAATGGTTTCATTATATAAAAAGAGCGTTCTTTCCTTTTCAACAATTCCTTTGACTCCACAGGCACTTGTTAAAAGAAATTTCAACCGGTCAGGATCGGAAACAGGAAATTGTTCGAATTGACTTATACGATGAGCGGAAGTTTCTTCCCGTTCATAAAAAATCAATTCTGAATGCACGCCGTGAATCTCACGTAACTTTAAACGACCGCGAGACACTGTAAAATATGTATCGGTCTGTCGCAAAATTCCGGCATGCTTTGCATGAAGAGCTTCTGCTAATGTAATGCAAGCTTGGATGCTTGTAATCTTCGCCTTGACTTCTAAATTACGCGGCATGGAAAGAAGCGATAACTTCTTTTGATGTGGGAAGAACTTTTTTTGAAAATCGGTTCGGCAACAATTAGCAACTATCTCGTGATTTCCAAAATTTTGTATTCGAGCGTGCCGGCAGGAACGGGGATTTTAATTGTTTCTCCCTCTATTTTTCCGATCAAACCTTTTCCCAACGGGGAAGTAATGGAAATTTTATTTTTCTCAAAGTCCGCCTCTTCCGGCGAGACGAGAATATAGATGACCGTTTCGTTCGATTTCAGATCTTTCAATTTCACCCTGGAGAGAATATAGACTTTGTCATTCGGCAGTTCTTTGCTATCAATAATTCGGGTGCGCGACAGTGTTTGTTCTAATTTTGCAATACGAAGCTCGAGATGCTGTTGCGCTTCCTTGGCGGCATCATATTCCGCGTTTTCAGAAAGATCACCGTGGCTCCTCGCTTCACCGATTTTCTGAGCCATTTCTGCACGGCCGTGTAATTTCAATTCGTGGAGCTCTTTCTCAAGCTCGACCAAACGCTCACGTGTCAGATAGACAATGCCGTTGTTCTTGTTGTCTGTCATAAATAATTCACTAAAGTGATTGCAAAAAATGATTGAAAACGTTCCCGACAGATAAAAATAAAAGCCATCACTATTTTCCAAGTGATGGCCAGTGAAAACTCATTGTTATAAATCTACAATATCAAAATCTCAAAAGCAAGAAAAAAGTTACTTTCCTTTTTTATCGATCAATATCAAGTGCCCCATTTTATCTCTTTTTGTCTTTAAATATCTTTCATTGAGGTGATGAGGTTCGATCTCCAGCGCAACCCGTTCGGTAATTTCCAGCCCATAACCATGAAGACCTACGACTTTTTTCGGATTATTCGTCATCAACCGGATTTTCCGCACTCCGATATCCCGAAGTATCTGTGCTCCGATGCCGTAATCCCTGAGATCCGGACGAAATCCAAGTTTTTCATTGGCTTCAACCGTATCCAGACCTTCGTCCTGAAGTTTGTAAGCTTTTATCTTATTCGATAACCCGATACCGCGTCCTTCCTGACGCATGTACAGAACGACCCCGCTTCCTTCTTTTTCGACCATTTTCATCGCGGCAATTAACTGGTCGTTACAATCGCACCGCATCGAGCCAAAAACGTCGCCCGTCAGACATTCAGAATGAACCCGAACCAGGATCGGCTTGTCGGGAGATACTTCACCTTTCACCAGGGCAACATGTTCCTTACTATCCGTTTCGCTTCGGTAGACAAAAATCTCAAATACCCCGTACTTGGTCGGAAGCTTTGTTGCAACCATCCGCTGCACAAGCTTCTCGCGTTGCATGCGATAATGAATCAAGTCCTTTACGGTAATAATCTTCAGTTGTAATTGTTCCGCAAGAGACATCAATTGCGGAAAGCGGGCCATCGTGCCGTCTTCGTTCATGATCTCGCAAATAACACCGGCAGGAAATACTCCCGCGAGTTTACAGAGATCCACAATTGCTTCCGTATGACCGGCACGCCGAAGAACGCCGCCTTCCATTGCCCGAAGTGGAAAAATATGCCCGGGTCTCGCAAGGTCACCCGGTTTCGTCGACGGGTTAATCAACGACTGGATCGTTGCCGAACGATCGAACGCAGAAACTCCCGATTGCGTGCCGTGAATATAATCGACCGAAACGGTAAACGAAGTTTCATGAAGAGACGTGTTGCTGTCGACCATCATATCGAGTGCAAGTTCCTTGGTGCGTTCTCCCGTTAAAGCCGCACAAATAATCCCGGCGCCTTTCCGCGCCATGAAGTTGATCGTCTCGGGCGTGCATTTCTCCGCTGCGATGGCAAAGTCGCCTTCGTTCTCACGGTCCTCATCGTCAACGATGATGATTACTTTGCCCTGTTGAATATCTTCAACGGCTTCTTCAATCGTGTTACAATATGTCTTACCCTGCGACATAATTCTGTTATGTTCGATTAGCTCGTCTTTCCAACTGCTTCCGAACTGCGGGAAATCGTTGAGATCGCGGATCGTTCAAATTTTACTTTGACGTTTTCGGCAACCTGGATGACGACGGTTTTATCTTCCAAACCGACAACTGTTCCGTGCGCACCGCCGACCGTAATAACCTTATCGCCTTTCTGAACGCTTTCCAATAATTGTGTCCGTTCTTTCTGTTTCTTCTGTTGCGGACGAAGGATCATGAAATAAAAAATAAGAACGACAAGGAGCAGCGGAATGATTGTCGTAATCGGGTTTCCGCCCGGTTGAGCCATTGCAATAATTGAAGTCAATTAAACCTCCTGAATTTGTGAATATGTATTTTCTGATTGATGTAATGAATTAAGAATTTCTTTTTTCCATGTCTGAAAATGATTGGAGCGAATCTTTTCGCGTGCCGTCCGCATCAACCATTGATAGAAATACAGATTATGAACCGACGCAAGATGCAAACCGAGGATTTCTTTTACCTGAAAAAGATGCCTGAGATATGCACGCGAATAATTTTTACATGTCGAACATTCACAGGAAGAATCCACCGGCGAAAAATCTTCTTTATATTTCGCATTCGTAATCGTCATCGTACCGTGTTTCGTAAAGAGCATGGCATTCCGACCGTTGCGCGTCGGCAAAACGCAATCGAACATGTCGACGCCGCGTTCAATCGCTTCGAGAAGATTTTCCGGCGTACCGACGCCCATCAAATACCGCGGCTTCTGCTTCGGTAAAACATCAGTACAAACCGAAATCATATCATACATCATTTCCTTCGGTTCGCCGACGGCAAGCCCGCCGATGGCATATCCTTCAAAATCCATATCCGATAAAACCGAAGCGGAATGTTTACGAATATTTTCAAAAACACTTCCCTGCACGATCGCAAAAAGAGCTTGTGCATGTTCATATAATGGTTGTGTGTTCTTGAAACGCTTTTGACAGCGATCTGCCCATCGCATTGTCAGCTCATTCGATCGCTCGGCATATTCATTCTCACACGGATATGGCGTGCATTCATCCAGCACCATCATAATATCCGAACCGATATAGCGCTGAATATCGACGACACTTTCCGGTGTGAATGTGTGAAGCGATCCGTCAAGATGCGACCGAAACTCGACGCCGTTTTCTTCGATCTTCCGAAGGTCCGACAGACTGAAAATCTGGTAGCCGCCGCTGTCGGTCAGAATCGGTCCATTCCAACCCATAAATTTATGAAGTCCGCCCGCATGATGAAGGATTTCCGTGCCGGGACGAAGAAAAAGGTGATACGTATTGCTCAGAATAATTTCAGCGCCGATGTCATGCAAGACTTGCTGTGGAACAGTTTTGACGGTTCCCTGCGTTCCGACGGGCATGAATGCGGGTGTGTGAAAAGTGCCGTGTTCTGTGGAAATTTCACCTGTTCGGGCATTGCCGTCAGTATGACGAATTTCAAATTTCATACCCCAAATTAGTCATTTATCAACGAAAATGCAAAGGCATCACTCAGAACGCGTTTTCCAACGAAAATAAAAATAGATGACAAGCGCCGCCAGCAATCCGCCGAACGCATCCGCCGTGGCATCTTTGACATCAACCGTTCTCCCCGGAACAAACGATTGGTGGAATTCGTCCGACACTCCGTACATGGACACGATCAATATCTCGATGACAATATTCTTCCACCGGAAAATATCCGGAGATTGGAATGAATTCAAGAAACGGTAAATCAATATTCCGAAAATGCAGAAGAAAACCGTGTGAAGGAATTTATCGTTGAAGTAGTGAACAATGTGCGGAAGTTTATCGCCGGGGATCGATGAGACGTAAAAAATTACTCCCGCCCAGACAAACGCGGGAAACTGATCGAAAAAGAACCTCTTATTTTGTTGTGTCATGCCGATAAAGTATTTTCCACATCAACCAGGGCTTTCGGAAGGAAATTTTGAATGTCGGTTGCCATCATTCCTTTTGTTCCCAATTTTTTTCGCGCGAAATCTCCGGCAAGTCCGTGAATATAAACGCCGGATCGTGCAGCGTTGGTTCGTTCCATTCCCTGTCCCCACAATCCTCCGATACATCCGGTCAGCACGTCGCCGGAACCAGCCGTTGCCATGCCGGAATTTCCCGTCGAATTAATAAAGACATCACCTTTTTCATTCGCAGTGACGGTTGGCGCACCTTTCAAAATGAGAGTCAATCCGAACCGTTTCGCAACTTCGTGGGAAATTGCAACACGCCGGTTTTCTATTTCTGATGAAGGAATATCTATGAGGCGTGAAAGTTCCCCTGCATGCGGCGTGATGATGACATTCTTACTGCGATGATTCCGAAGTGCCTGATTATTTTCCGAAAACGCATTAAGTCCGTCTGCATCGATGATTAAATTCTTCCGTATTGTTCCGACAAGCTTTCTGACAAGAGATTGAGTTTCCGGATTCTTTGAAAGTCCGGGACCGATAATGACAATATCAGCCCACAATGCTTTCTTCTTAAGATATTCGAATGCGAGCATCGATAACGAACCATCCGGCGTCTCGGGCAGAGGTTCCACCATGACTTCGGTTAATTTTTTCGATAAAATCGGATAGACTGATGACGGCGTGCAAAGAATAACTGCTCCGGCTCCGGATCTCATCGCAGATACAGCAGTCATGGCGGCGGCACCGGTCAAACCACGCGATCCAGCGATGACGAGTATTTTTCCAACAGAATATTTATTCGCATTAACCGGACGAACAGGCAGAATCCGCGCAATATCTTCACGCTCGATAATTCTTACCTTACCGGAATATTTTTCGAAGACGTTTTTTGGAATTCCGATGTCCACAACTTCGACAGATCCGGCAAAATGTTTTCCATCGCCGGCGACAAGACCGATCTTTTTCAATCCCATCGTTACCGTCAGGTCTGCTTCAACGGCAACACCTTTGACAGATCCGTCATCGGCATCGATGCCGGATGGAACATCGATCGAAACTGTTTTCGCGGAAGATTTATTGATCCATTCAATGACTTTTTTGTAAACTCCCTGAACTTCTCCCTTGAATCCTGTCCCGAATAATGCATCGACGATAATTTCACATTTCGGCAAACTGCCGATTTTTCTCACCGATTGAATTTCACTGAATTGAATCGATTGTTTCGTTCTATTCTGATGAACCAATGCCTTAAATATCCGGCAATTCGTTAACGCATCCCCTTTCAAAGCAAAACTTTTACCGACCAAAACAAGGTTGACGTTCGCACCGAGATTCGCAAGATGCCGCCCCACGACAAATCCGTCACCGCCGTTGTTTCCTTTTCCGCAAAGAATGAGAATCGATCTTCCGGATAACGAACCGAAATAATTCGTCATCATTTCAACCACACCTTTACCGGCGTGTTCCATCAAAACGATACCGGGAATGTGCAATTGTTGAATGGCAAAGCGGTCACATGCCTGCATCTCAGCCGATGTGACGACAGTTTCCACGGAGGTCAGTACAGGTTAGTTATGAGAGAGAGAATTGACGATGGAAAGACGCCAAGTTCGAGCACGACACACGCAGCAATCGCCACCACAGCGATGCTCTGGAACGACGGCCGGCTGTCGGAAAGAGAAGTTTCTCCATCCTGAAAATACATAATCATCACAAGACGAAGATAATAATAGACTGAAATCAAACTCGTCATCACACCGACAATGGCAAGCCACGTAAGATTGGCATTGATTGCCGCAAGAAAGATATAATATTTTCCGATGAAACCGGCAAACGGCGGAATACCGGCGAGAGAAAACATAAAGACCGACATCACGAGCGCAAGAAACGGACGTTTCGTTCCAAGCCCGGCATAATCTGCAAACTCAAGACTCTTTTCTTCCTCACGTTCAAGAAATGACAGAACGCCGAACGCGCCGATATTCATGAACGTGTAAGAAACGAGATAAAAAATAATTCCGTTCCGACCGAGCTGATTTGCTGCGGCAAGTCCGGCAAGCATATAACCGGCATGCGCGATGCTCGAATACGCGAGCATCCGTTTGATATTTGTTTGAGCGATGGCAATAATGTTTCCGCCGATCATCGACGCGGCGGCAAGAACGGCAAGAACAATTTTCAAACGTTCTGCATTTTCAAAATGATGGGCAAAGACGAGAATGAAAGCAGAGAACGCGGCGGCTTTTGCGCCGGTTGACATAAATCCGGAAACAGGCGTCGGCGAACCCTGATAAACATCCGGAATCCACATGTGAAAAGGAACTGCACCAACCTTAAAGGAAAATCCGACAAGCAGTAAACCGATGCCGCTCCAGAAAAACGGCGAGGAAGAAAGAACTCCAAAATTCTGCACGATCGGTTGAAGACGTGTCGTACCGGTTGCTCCGTAAATCAAAGCAATACCATAGAGCAAAAATCCGGTTGCGAACGCACCGAGTAAAAAGTATTTCAAGGATGATTCATTGGCGATAGGACGATTCCGGATGAAACCGGCAAGGATGTAAAGACAAATCGACATTAACTCCAGACCAAGAAATATAATGATGAGATCGGCGGCAATAGCCATGAGTATCATGCCGGTTGTTGCAAATAAAATCAGAAGATAAAATTCACCGAAATCTTTATGTTCTTTTTTGATATAGTCGCGGAGAAGAACGATCGTCAGCAATGCGGCGACAAGGAAGAGTGTCGAGAAGAAGGCGCCGAATCCTCCGACGGTAATCATATTGCTGAAAGCAAATCCGGAGTTCGAAATCGAGGTCGCGCTCAGAACAATGCAAACAATCAAACCAACTAATGAAACCCAATAACTGACCTGTTCGCTTTCCCGGAAAAGGGCTTCGATCAACAACACAACCAACGATAATGATACCAATGAAATAAGAGGCAACGCGCCGATAAAATCTAATGACATAACATTCAACGGATGTAAGTCCTAAAATTTGGCATGTGAAAAACGAATTTCTTATGACGATGTCAAAAGTAGGAATTTTTTTGATGAAAAACAAAGAAAGGGAATAAATACTAGCCCGTCATGGTGAGCGGAGTCTCCCGAAGGGATGCCTTCCCAAAGGAATCCTTCGGATCGGCAGAACCATGTACAAAGCTGGCTTTGCCTTGCACGGTACACCCTTCGACTTCGCTTAGGGTGACGGGTTTTCTTTTCTTAAAGACAGACGGCTAAGTAACAAGAAGGAAGTTCTACTTCTCAACGAGTTGTCTACGACATCGTAGATGAGTTATCAACCGACCAGAGGTCCGGGTAAATAGTCGGTAGTGGAGCTACCTCCCGGCTTGGAACTTATCTTTCATATCTTTTGGGTAGTACCTGCTCCTTTCTTTGCAAGTATACCGCTTAAAAAAAACAGTGTTCCAATGAACGGAGATACCCACATTGCCCACATCGAAATAATCCAAGGGTCCGTGTTGACCTGGACTAAAAATGCAACAATGATAACAACACCCCCAAGTCGCTCCCATTTCCAAGCAACGATCATTCCCGCCATTATGATTCCCCACACCAAAAGCTTTTCGGTATCTCCGGGCTGAAGATGCATCGAGCCCAGATCGCCAGCAAACGATAATATGTGAAAGAGAAGCGCTATGATACTAAGCCCACGAGCTGTCCAGCGTATGATTTTCATGTTTTTTCCTCAAAGGTCTTTAGTAACTGGAAGGAAGTTCTACTTCCGACCGGATGTCCGAGTGATTCGTCGGCGGTAGAACAACCTCCCGGCTTAGTTAGATTTTAGGTTTTCTTTAAATTGTTTGAATTCATCATCGTATATTAATCATCAATGATATCGGGGTCACTGCTTTTTGAATATATATCTCGACCTAGGAAATCGTCCTTCAGGTCCAGGTACAAAAAGAGGAGATTCTCTCCTGCATTTATCACGTCCATCAACACAAATAGTACAAGTAACCATACGGCTGTAGTCCTCCCCTTGGATTTCAATTTCGTAGCCGTATCCTTCTTGTTCTAAAAAATCATATGTAGCCTCGATTGTATCGGTGTTAGCATCACGTACCACCAATTCAACTTTTCCATTTTTGAAAGAGCAAAAACTGAGGAACTCCCTTGGAGCAAGCGGATTAGGAAAATCGGTAAAGAAAACGAGGCTGCTATCCTCAATATATGTCTGATGTTTGACTCTCGCTCTATTTTCATTCTCAAGAGTATCGTAGCTGGGTTTAGATGAGCGACATGAAACGATAAAAACAACTAAAACCCATATCCCTAAAAAAAAATTCAAAATAATTTTCGACCTTGTAGCGAGCGACATATTACACCTTTATAGATGCCACGTTGTTTTTATATTTCTTCTTATTCGAGACAATTAGGAAAGAACAATAACCATATTTGTTAATCATCGAATGGCGGTTGAAATGTATCGCTTTGAAAAATTAAAGTCAATTTAGTTTTAGGATACACAATGCCAATAATCTAAACAAAACATCATTTCTTGTAACTGGAAGGAAGTTCTACTTCCGACCAAATGTCCATAAATAGTCGGCAATAGAACTGCCCCTCCGCATAGAAAATTGGTCATTAACAATTTTTTTTGTAACTTTACACCCGAATTCAAGTATACCGTAACAATATGAAATCAAATCATGACAGTTCGTTCCCGTTTCGCCACCATTGAAAGGGTCATCTATGCAGTTGCAGAAATACTTTCTTATCGTCCTCACAATCATTCTGTTCGGAGGACAAACCATGTTTAGCCAGGAACGCGACCGCAGTAAAGTTCCCGACAAGTACAAATGGAATCTTGCCGACATTTATCCGAGCGACGATGCATGGAAAACGGCAAAGGAAAAATTCGTTGCCGATATTCCGGCAATCGAGGCGTACAAAGGAACACTCGCAACATCGGCGCAAAAATTGCTCGGCTGTCTCGACTACGTTAACCTGCTGTCGAAAGATTATTCCCGCCTTTCCGTGTACGCGGGCATGAGCTCGGATCAGGATACACGCGAATCGAAATATCTTGCCATGCAGCAGGAAATGGGACAAATCGGATCGACATTCGCCGCCAAGGCATCGTTCATCGAACCGGAAATTCTGAAAATCGATCAAACCACCATCGACGGATTTCTGAAAAGTGAACCGAAGTTAGGAATCTATGCCCATTACCTGGGCGACATCCTTCGCCGCAAAGCTCATACGCTTTCCGAAGGCGAAGAAAAAATTATCGCCGACGCCGGATTGATGGCTGATGCACCGTCGAATATCTTCAGCATTTTCTCCGATGCCGATTTTCCGTATGCCGACGTGACATTGAGCGACGGCAAAACGATGAAGGTCGATAAACCGAACCTCGCCGTCCTCCGCTCAAGCCCGAACCGTGAAGACCGCAAGAAAGCATTCGCAACATTCTTCACCAGACTCGATGAGTATCGCCGTACATTCGGCACGCAACTCTATGGTGAAGTGAAGAAAGATATGTTTTACATGCAGGCGCGGAATTATAATTCTTCCGTCGAATCCGCTCTCGACGGAAGCAACATTCCGGTGCAGGTCTACCACAGCTTGATCGACAATGTAATGCAAATCTTCCCA
>Ga0265322_10000667_pt1 | contig 12802 bp, 7 predicted proteins | sample 41222metaG_FD_193584 | JGI IMG/M metagenome (GOLD analysis project Ga0265322, IMG submission 193584) | Rhizosphere microbial communities from Carex aquatilis grown in University of Washington, Seatle, WA, United States - 4-12-22 metaG | ecosystem: Host-associated > Plants > Roots > Rhizosphere >...
AGACCGCACAGTTCCTTGGGATATCGTCCACCGGCACCAGAAACATATTTTCCGTATCAGGTTGCCAATGCTTGATATTGAAAATTTACTAACTTATCATTGGTATATAAACCGGGGTCAGGTCAATCTACAATGGATGCAAGCATTCGCAACTGGCGATGCCCGCACGTAAAGGGTTCCTTTTCGATCCAGATCGATATCCGTTTCTTGAAGGACACTCAACTGCTGCACAACGGGTGCCTCTTGTCTCCGATGGCGTCGTGTTCCGCCTGCTCCGTAACTTCCTGATCCTCGATGGCGAGCGACTCTCGTACCGGACATTGGATGTTGAGCAAATCGGCAGCGTCTATGAGACGATGGTCGGTTTCCAAACCGAGATAGCCGATGGACCGATGATTGCATTGAAGCCCGCCAAGACGAAAGGCGCTCCGACTGCTCTCAATCTGGACGAATTACTTGCTGCAAAAGGGGACCAGCGCATGAAGCTCCTGCGAGAACGGACTGATCAGAAGCTCTCCGGTGAGGCAGTTGAAGCATTGAAAACCGCGGCAACGCTTGATGATCTGCTTGCAGCCCTCGACCGCAGAATCGCCCGCAATGCAACGCCGCATGTCGTTCCCAAAGGAGCAATGATACTGCAGCCTTCCGACGAGCGACGACGGAGCGGCTCGCATTATACGCCACGCTCGCTCACGGAGCCAATCGTCAGGAAGACGCTGAAGCCGATTCTACAGCGACTCGGCGACCGACCCACGCCAGAGCAAATCCTCAACCTCAAGATCTGCGACATTGCCGTCGGTTCTGGTGCCTTTCAAGTTGAGACAAGCAGGCAGCTTGGTGAAGAATTGGTAAGGGCGTGGCACAATCATCAACAAGTTCCATACATTCCGCCCGATGAAGATGAGGTGCTTCATGCCCGCCGGCTTGTGGCGCAGCGTTGCCTCTATGGCGTTGACCGCAACCCGATGGCAGTTGATCTTGCGAAGCTCTCTCTGTGGCTTGCCACCCTTGCGAAGGATCACCCCTTTACCTTTCTCGATCACTCGTTCCGCTGTGGCGACTCGCTCGTTGGCCTCACTCGCAAGCAGCTTGCAGATTTTCATTGGCTGCCGGAACCGACACGTGTGCTTGGACAAGATGCCATCGAGAAACGGATCGAGACAGCGTCGCGCTATCGCAAGGAAATTCTTGAAGCCGATGAGTTCGTCTCCCCGGTTCTCAAACGAGAAAAGCTTGAGAAGGCAGATGAAGCTCTTGAGTACGTTCGGCTTGCCGGAGACTGCGTGATTGCTGCGTTCTTTGCTGCCGATAATGATCGGTCAAGACTTTCAAAGCGGAGTGAATACCTCGTACGGTTCTCGGAGTTCTTCGAAAAATTTGATCCATCAAAGAGTGTGAAAATATTGGTTGATGGATTGAGGAATGAGCCATTTCCCATTCGACCATTTCATTGGGAAATTGAATATCCCGAAGTGTTTGACCGCGATAATCCTGGCTTTGATGCTATCGTAGGTAATCCTCCGTTCCTGGGGGGAACAAGAATCACTGCAATCGCATCAACTGTATATCTAATGTTTCTGAAAAGTTTCTACAAAGAAGCCGGTGACCGCGCGGATTTAGTAGCGTACTTCTTCCGAAGAGCATTTGACCTCCTCTGTCGAGCGGGCACCTCCGGTCTCCTTGCAACCAATACGATTGCTCAAGGGGATACGAGACACGCAGGACTTAGATGGATATGCACCCACGGAGGATCGATTTACGCCGCCGAGCGGATGAAACGGTGGCCAGGTCAAGCCGCAGTGATGGTAAGTAAAGTCTTTTTCATCAAAGGCGAATGGAACGGACTCCGCGAACTTGACGGCAAGCGATATGGGCGGATTACGGCATTCCTGTTCCATGCGGGTGGTGACGAAGACCCGTCGCGGCTGATAACAAACAAAGGAACCGCGTTTGAAGGGTTCGTTCCTTATGGTGCAGGTTTTCTTTTTTGCGATACAACTGTTGGCGCCCATCCTATCTCTCTGATGAGGGCGCTCCTTCAGCATAATCCGACCAACGCTGAAGTGATTTTTCCATACCTTGGTGGTGAGGAGTTAAACGATGAGCCTGAGTTGAAGCACAGTCGATTCGTAATCTACTTTGGTCGGATGCAAGAAGAAGAAGTTCGATCAAGTTGGCCGGATCTCTTCGAATTGTTAAGAACCAGTGTGAAGCCCGAGCGTGAATCAAAAGGAGAGCGAGTGTCCAATTCTCCTTGGTGGCAATTCCTATGGCCACGACCAGAACTCTGGGACACGATGAGAAAATTCGAGAGGGTACTCGTCTGCTCTAAAGTATCAAAACATTTAGGATTCGGGTTGGTGGATGCCAACGTCATTACGAGCAATCGACTCGCTGTTTTCGCGCTTGATTCCATGGCAAGTTTTACCTCCCTGCAGTCCAGGCCACATGAACTATGGGCGCGATTTTTTGGTTCGTCGCTTGAAGATTCGCCGGTATATACCCCCACTGATTGTTTTGATACGTTCCCATTCCCGGCGGCATTCAGCAAGAATGCAGAATTAGAACAGGCAGGTCGAGTTTATTACGAGTTTCGTGCTGCCCTCATGGTAAGAAACAAAGAAGGCCTCACGAAAACGTACAACCGTTTTCACGATCCGGACGAGCCATCAACAGATATCATCCGCCTCAGGGAATTGCACACTGCCATGGATCGCGCCGTCCTCGATGCCTACGGATGGACAGATATACAAACACACTGTGATTTTATCCTCGATTACGAGGAGGAAGATGATGAAGATAACACGAGACATCGGAAGAAACCGTGGCGCTATCGCTGGCCCGATGAAATCCGTGACGAAGTGCTTGCCCGATTACTCGCATTGAACAAAGAACGAGCGGAGGAAGAGGCGTTGGCTGGTGAAGGAGCACAGGACGGTAAGAGGGCATCGAAAGCAAAGGGACGCAAGAAGAAAGCTACGGTTGACCCTTCACAGGGTTCGTTAACTCTTGAAGATCGAAAGACGAAGGAATAACAAATGACACTCGTGCTAAGTGAAGTTTCAAAGTTTGGAATCGTGATGGTGGGAGACTCAGCCATTACATCAACACACGACAAAAATGATAAGCTGCCCAGTGGCAACCCCATACCCAAATATGTCCGGCTTGGGGCAGAAAAAGTTAAACAAGTGCCGAACCAGCCCATTGGAATTTCATTCTATGGTATGGGAAGGATTGCGGGCATACCTACTGATGTGTGGATGAATGATTTCTTAAACCACAAAATTAAAGTGGAACACACGCTAGATGAAATTTGCAATATTCTGGCTGAGACTGTCAATAACGCATTTTTCATGTCTATGCAAAATGATATCGGTGGTTTCCATGTGGGGGCAGTCCTCGAGCCAGGCACTCAGGAAGCATATCCCGTTCTATATCATATCTTCAAGGAAAGACCGGATGAAAAATTCCATTTACAAAAAGATAACCCCGATGGTCATCACTTCACAATAGAGGAATGGAGGGAAAAATTGGAATTGGGTCATGCTTACTATCTTCGAAATGGAATGTATGAACAATTTGCTGTGCTTCAAGAAAAGATCATCGAGACAGCATATGAATTAAACGGAAAACATGGTATTCAAATCCCTTTTCCTCCAAGCTTGATTGCTCACGAAAGATTCGATAGACTTCAGGTTGGTCTGATGTGTGATCTTATCGCGATGAGTGATCGTATCGCCAGCGTGGGCAGGCCAATCAGTTCTCTCACAATCGATTTGAAAGGCGATGTTACTTTCTCTTCTGCTCTAGGAGATGTCAGTTATGTTTGATTTGATATTTATCAACTAAGAAAGCGAAACAATGGCCAAGAAACCGCAAACAGGTAAGCTCATAAAAACCGACCATTACACTGGTCTGCTATCTTCGGTTAGCGAGTTACTCGAGCAAGCACGCCGCCAATCTGCCCGTGCAGTGAATGCCATCCTCACCGCCACGTACTGGGAGATTGGACGACGTATTGTTGAGTTTGACCAAGGAGGAAAGAGTCGGGCAGGATATGGCGAGGAACTACTTGATCGTCTTTCGACAGATTTGACTGAGAGATTCGGGCGCGGCTTTTCCATCAGAAATTTGAGGAATTTTCGCCTATTCTACATTGCATGGGTAAATCAGCAGACACTGTCTGCCGATTCAACAACCCTTCACCAGGCGTCGGGAGTCTCTTCCACGGTGTCGGCGAAATCAGAGGATACTTCTGAACCGTCTAGCATTTCCAACAAATTGGCAATTCGGCAGACATCGCCTGCCATTTTTCAGACAGCGTCTGAAAAATCCGCCACAACGTCGCGCAAATTGACTATTGCCGATCTTGCGGTGGCGTTCCCGCTTCCATGGTCGCATTACGTCCGTCTCCTCTCTGTCGAAAAAGCTGAAGCCCGGGCTTTCTATGAAGCCGAGGCAATTCGCGGCGGATGGTCGGTTCGTCAACTTGACCGTCAGATCGCAACGCAATTCTACGAGCGCACCGCCTTGTCGAAGAACAAGACTGCGATGCTTAAAAAGGGAGAGAAACCTCAACCTGGTGAAGTCCTGACGGCTGAAGATGAAATCAAGGATCCATACGTTCTCGAATTTCTCGGACTCAAAGACGAGTACTCTGAACACGATCTCGAGGAGGCACTCATCCATCACTTGGAACACTTCCTGCTCGAACTTGGCGGAAACTTTGCATTTATCGGCAGGCAACGGCGCCTTCGAATCGGCGATGAATGGTATCGCATCGATCTCCTCTTCTTTCATCGAAAGCTTCGATGCCTTGTTGTGATTGATCTGAAAGTTGGTAAATTTACACATGCCGATGCTGGACAAATGCACATGTATTTGAATTACGCACGGGAACACTGGACACAGGAGGGTGAAAATCCTCCGGTTGGTCTAATCCTCTGTGCCGAAAAGGATTCCGCGGTCGCAAAGTATTCACTCGAGGGATTGTCAAACAAAGTCCTGGCAGCCGAGTATAAGCTGGCACTACCCGATGTGAAGCGATTAGAAAAGGAAGTGGAGAAAACTCAGAAGATACTTTTGAACCGACGGACAACAACATGATAAATTTTTGTGGGTGAGACTCCGAAATCGATAACGTTACGGGGCTGTTGTTTTTATTCCACACATTTCGAAATTCAAGGATAACTATGCCATCATCTGAACAAGTCCGACAAGAACTCGTCGAAGCACTTCGCCTCGATCTTGTTGGACCTGACAACAACCATGCATTTGCAAACGAATTATTACCCGATGCACCATCGAGATGGTATCTCACGGGTTTTCTGGTTCCCACGAATGCACCACTGGACCAGCGCGTTGATGAAACATCAACTGAACAAATCGATTCGGCTGATGACGCTGGAGGTCAAGATGATGCTTCCCCACCTGATAAGGCAGCGGCAAGAAAAAGCCTCCTTCCTGCATCAATGGGGTTAAGCGTTCTTGTAGCGCCGGGAGTGGACACACTGGATGTTGGAGTCGAATGGGGTGACTATATATGGGAAGCGGGTGATAGGTCTATCGAACCTGAAACCCCACAAGCTTCAGATAAGGATGCACCTGACAAATTAAAAGATGAAGATGGATCAGCTCCCCAGGTCGCGAAACCACTTAGGGGTTACCGGCGAACCCCAAGAGAAGAGAGAATTACGATAACCCTCCCGAAATCCGGTGAAAGACGAAAGGAATTTCCTGTACCGAACAGTACTGGACTCGTGCTCACTGTTATGTGTCGTCAAATTGGAGGCATGCTTCAATCTAGTCGCCTTCCTGCCGGATCCTGTTCAGTTTCAGTTTTTCTGGTAAACAGTCGCGCTCCCAACAATGAGAGGGGGTATCGTTGTTTTGCTTTTCAGACAACCCTAAAACTATCTTCAAAGATACCCTTCGTTCCGCGCCCGGATCTCCGTGGTGCGATCAGTAGCCAACTTGGTGATGAATGGGATGAGCAGGTTGCCGATCTGCATTATCGTGACGCATTTGAGTTCGCTGTTGGTCATGGAGTCTCTGTTGTAGCCGAACACGACACCACCGGTAATTGTCATACCGTAAAGACGAATTGGATTCCAACTGCTGAAGTGGAACGTGTTGCTCCATCGGAGATTCCCGATGTAGAACTTCTAATGGAAGCCCTCGGAGAATTTACTGATGCAACTGAGGCATCTACGAAACTCTCACCGCTTATTAAACATTACCGGGCATGGCTCACTGCTCAGTCTGGAAAATTAAAAGGCCTTGAACCTCGTCAAGGGCAGACTGCTAAAGAGTTGCTGACTCTCGCTGAGATCGCGGCACGGCGCATTGAAGCCGGGATAGCCGCACTTTCAGACCCGGATGTGCTCGAGGCATTTCGCATTGCCAATCGTGCGATGGCGCAGGCAGCTCGTCGTCGAGAGGCAATCCAGTATCAAACGAAACCTGAATTAGTTCAACCCCCGAAGTGGCGTCCATTTCAGCTTGCCTTCATTCTTATGACGCTTCAGAGCATCGCAGATCCTCTTCACGATGATCGAGAGATTGTTGACCTACTCTTCTTTCCGACAGGTGGAGGCAAGACCGAGGCTTACTTAGGGCTTGCTGCATTTACAATGGTATTACGTCGCTTCCGATATCCAGGTATTCGGTCGGCAGGTGTTACTGTCCTCATGCGGTACACGCTTCGCCTGCTCACGCTTGATCAACTTGGCCGTGCTGCTGCATTAATGTGTGCGCTTGAGATGGAGCGTGATAGGAATGAGAAACTTGGTGATTGGCCTTTTGAGATTGGTTTGTGGGTTGGCGCTGCTGCAACTCCAAATCGAATGGGCGGACAGGGATACAGAGGCCCTGGTGCCGAGGATACCGCATACACAAAATGGAGGCGGTTTAGATCGAACAGCAAAACCAATCCCGCTCCTATCCCAATTGAGAATTGTCCGTGGTGTGGGACGAAGTTTGAAGCTGATTCATTTCGCCTTACCCCAAATCAAACTCACCCAACGAACTTGCTCGTGCATTGCGTGAATCATCAATGTGACTTCACGGGAGATCGGTCGTTACCAATTCTTGGTGTTGACGAGGCTATCTATCGACGAGTACCTGCGTTTATTATTGCAACCGTAGATAAATTCGCAGCCATCCCATGGACTGGCGAAACAGGTTCACTTTTTGGTCTCGTTGATCGCTTCGATAAAGATGGTTTCTATGGTCCAACTAAATCGGGCACTGGTGGCTCTTTAGGCGGTCAATTGCCAGCACCCGATCTGATTATTCAAGACGAACTCCATCTTATCTCCGGTCCCTTAGGGACAATTGCAGGTGTTTATGAGACTACTATCGATGCTTTGTCCACACGTAAAATAGGTGGGAAGACTGTTCGGCCAAAAATCATTGCAAGTACGGCAACAGTGCGACGTGCTCAACTGCAGATAAACGCGTTATTCGAACGCACAAATGTTTCTGTATTTCCCCCTCAAGGTCCCAACCGCAGAGATTCATTTTTTGCTTTTACAGAACCGCCGAGTGTTACGCCTGCACGCTTATATGTTGGTGTGGCAGCTCAGGGCAAATCTTTGAAAGTTGTGCAATTGCGCGCATCCCTCGCGTTGCTTAGTGCAGCACAAACAGCATATGATCGGGAAGGTGGAAAACGGAATAAACAGAATCCCGCTGATCCTTACATGACACTTCTAGGATATTTTAACAGTCTTAGAGAACTCGGTGGTAGTAGAAGAATAGTCGAGGATGAAGTTAAAACGAGACTGGATCAATACTCTAAACGCCGCCGCCGGGAACCGGAAGATAAGCTTTTCTCAAGCCGCTCAATCGGCTATGAAGTTCTCGAGCTTACTTCCCGTGTATCTACAAACGATGTAGCTTCCGCTAAGCGAAGGCTTGCACAACCGTTCCATGAAGGTGACCGGGTGGATGTTGCATTAGCGACGAATATGATTTCGGTAGGGCTTGATATTATTCGTCTCGGGCTGATGGTCGTCCTCGGTCAGCCGAAGAGTAGAGCGGAGTATATTCAGGCAACAAGTCGTGTGGGACGCGATCCACTACGACCAGGACTTGTCGTGACGCTTTTGAATGTACACAAGCCACGTGATCGTTCCCATTATGAGCGATTCGAGAATTTTCACACTACGTTTTATCGTGCTGTTGAGCCGACGAGCGTAACTCCCTTCTCGCCTCGTGCGCTGGACAGGGCTTTGGTTGCAGCTCTTGTCGGACTTTGCCGCCAAGGAAAAAGTGAGCTGACCCCAGCTCTTGGCGCAACGGAGATATTGCGCGTGAGAGCTGCGTTGGAGCAACTTGCGGAGAGGTTTGCCGACCGTGCACAGAATCATGATAATCGTTTGACCTGTGCTGATGCGCAAAACCTTCACGATCAGGTTCTTGCTCGTTGCCGTAGCCTGCTCGATGATTGGCACAACATCGCAAATGAGCTCTCGCAGACGAACACACGTCTCCAGTACCAGCGTTGGGAATCGACAGATGCAACACGACTACTTTATGATATGCTTGACCCTGACCTTGAAACGCTTCCACAAATAAGAAGAAAATTCCGGGCGAATCGCTCTATGCGAGATGTCGAAACGAGTGTTGATATAGCTGTAAAAAATCTCAATGATTGGCCGGAGCGACAATGAGCAAAGACCAACTACGATCAAGTCAAGTTATTACCACATTCGGTCCGGGTGCAATGGTTGATTTTCCGGACTCATCTGTAATTATCGCAGGTCTTGATCAATGGGAGTACGACCGGACACGAATTCCGATAATTGAGGAACCTCGACTTGTGGGGAAACTCGAGCGAATTTTAGGACTACAGAACCTCACACTTCGGAAGCCGCCGGCTGCAGTTGATGAACCATACGGATTCCACCCGAATATTGTAGGATGGCGCTTTCCGGAGTGGTTCATAGTCCAGAACACTCAGAAAACATCTCACGGTTACCGTAAAAGAAAGCTTGTACACCTCAACACTCTTAACAAATACCACTACCAGGATGATGATCGCAAGAACTATCCTGTTGTACCGGTCCGATTTGTGCGTGCTTGTAGAAGAGGACATGTTGGGGATATTGATTGGAAATCATTTGTTCACGGAACTCATACTCCATGCCCTAGACAAATGTGGGTTGAAGAGCGAGGAACATCTGGAGACCTCGACGAAATCTGGATCACTTGTGATTGCAACGTAGAAAGAGTAATGAGTCAGGCCGCCCGAATGGAACTTAAAGCGTTAGGGATGTGCAACGGTTCGAGGCCGTGGCTTGGTCCTGGAACGAGAGAATCTTGTGGAGAACCACTCAGACTTCTCATTCGTAGTGCCAGCAATGCCTATTTCCCACAAAAAATGTCGGTGATATCCATCCCGGATACTCGTGGCCCTATCGACGAAGCTGTTAATTCTCTGTGGGAAGATTTCCTGTTTGATGTAACCACATTGGATGATCTCACGAGACTTAGAAACAGGCCTACGGTTGCCCTAAAGCTACAAGGGCTTCGTAATGATGACGTACTAGCCTCCATTAATCGACGTAGAGAAGGTGGAGCTGGTCAGGATCGCCTTGTTAAGGAGGTTGAATTTGAAGCTTTGTCAGAAGCGCGTGATGAGATCGGATCTGATGTACCGGAGGGTAACTTTCATGCCCGTGCCTTACCTCTTGATCAATGGAATTGTCTCTGGATGAATTCGGTTGAACGAGTGGTCTTGGTTCATAGGCTTCGTGAGGTCGTTGCGCAAGTTGGCTTCACTCGTTTTGAAGCGGCTGGTACTGACATTCAAGGAGAGCTATCATTAGACGTACAGCGGGCGCCTCTTGCATTGGATGCAAATTGGCTACCTGCGGTTGAGAACAGAGGCGAAGGGATTTTCATTCAGCTTAAGAACGAGGCTGTACAACAATGGTTGAATAAGACTGAAGTGAAGTCTCGCGGCAGCCAACTTCAAGATGGCTTCAATCGATGGGCTGCAGAGCATCAAGTTACCGGTGCGATTTTCCCCGGGCTTCCATACTACATGTTGCACTCCTTGTCACACTTGCTTCTCACTGCGATCTCGCTCGAGTGTGGATATCCGGCATCAGCCCTGAAAGAGCGAATCTATTCTGCTTCAGGGCGTTATGGAATTCTGATCTTCACCGGTTCGTCTGACGCTGAAGGAACGCTTGGAGGGCTTGTCATGGCAGGCCGTGATATCAAGCGGCACTTCTGGCGTGCGCTGGAGATCAGCACCTTATGTTCGAATGATCCGGTCTGTGCATTGCATGTTCCAAGTGTACACGACCATCAACCACTCTTAGGCAGTGCTTGTCATGGATGTTTACTTATAGCGGAGACTTCCTGTGAACAACGGAATGACTTCCTTGACCGAGCCCTCGTCGTGCCAATCGTGGAATCACTTGGTGCTCACTTATTTGACATAAGCCAATGACTGAACCACTCCAAGAACTTTCAACCGCGAAACTTAAAGCGTTGGCGGCGTCACTGAGGACGGGGCCACTATCCTTGGACATCTCGACGGGCGTTGTACAACAAATTGCCGGTGCCAATGCGCAGTGTGTGAAGAGTTGTCTCGAGGTTCTTATCAAGATAGGCATGTCATCACAGCATATTGCCACACTCGTGGAAACATTGATTGATACTCGCAACAGATCAATCGTTCCGGATCAGATTCTTGAACTTGTCCTCTCGGGACCCGAAGTTCCCGGTGTCCCGACCAGCGATACGGGTGCCACAATGCAGACACTGATAGAAGAGGCAAAGAGTGAAGTATTGCTTGTTGGATACGCCGTGCACAATGCCAGAACCATGTTCGAGCGATTAGCAAGAAAGATGAATGAAAACGGAGGTCTGCAAGTTACGTTCTGTCTGGACATCTCTCGCAAGCTCGGTGATACATCACTCGAAACAGAAATCGTCAAGCGTTTCGCCATTGAGTTTAGAGAAAAACATTGGCCATGGAAATCGTTGCCTGAATTGTACTATGATCCTCGCTCACTATCGGAGAATCCTGAGCGTCGGTCGAGTCTGCATGCCAAGTGTGTCGTTATCGATCGAAAAGCTGCCCTTGTAACTTCTGCCAACTTCACGCAGGCTGCTCAGCAACGGAACATTGAGGTGGGAGTCCTCATTCGCCACATGCCCACTGTAAAACGGCTTGTAGAGTACTTCGAACAGCTGATTGTATGTAACAAACTTATCCAAGTAAACCGGATTACATAGTGAAAATTCACAATTCATAGATCAACATTATGGGTAGAACCAATAAGTATAGTACACGACTGGACGAGTATGCTCGACGCTCCTCAAAACTTCTGAATCAATCTGAGAGTGTCACATCTCATCTTCTCCTTTCAAAACTATACTACCAAGGCGGTATATATCCTTGGGATGTTGTTCCTCAACCGAATTGCAAGCGAGGAATAATCGATTTCTTTTATCTACCGAGAGACAAGAGCTTCAACGTGTTCATAGAGATGAAAAAATTTCTTTCATTGAATCAAAAGAAGTCTGACCGTGCTTCTAAATATATGAAGGGGCCATTTCCCGAGGCACTCGACCTATTTAACAGAATTGATGGAATTCGTTTGCTTCTTGTAACTGACTTGAGGAATATTGGTGTTTCCGTTCGACAAAAAGGGTGGGGTAAGACATCACGTTTGTATTCCTTACCTCTTGTTCAAACACACGACGTGAATGATTGTACGAAGCGGATCACTGATTGGTTGGGCCGTTCATCCGGCAAGTGTTGTCGATTAGTCATATGGGATGACCAGAAGAATCGTCAGCAAGTCGTCCTCAAGGAGTTAAACAAAGGATACCGATCCGAACTTTACAAACTAATATACACAAGATGGCTGAAGAGGTTGGATTGCAATGGTGGTCCAGGCTGGCCAAAGAAATTCAAACGAGCATACAAAGTTCAATGCAACATGTTGAAAAAGTATGTGCCCCCGCAGCATTTGGAGAAGATAGTGGAGGTATTTAATGAAGCTAGGGTTAAGGAAATTGTCAAGAAGAGGTTTGAACTACTTGGAGTGACCTTCAGACGTGGTCGTTTGAAGAGTATGTTCGGTTGAGGAGAACCATTTGCCTAACAACATATGGTTGCAACTATCCAACTATCGAAGAAGCAATTAGCAATGTTGAATAATGTTCAAACAATGGTTGACTAAACTACTTAACTATAGGTTTGCATGATATCCCAGAGCGCCGAAAAGGTATACAGTTCCATAGCTCAACGAATTGCCATCGATTCGACGGTAATTGAACGAAGGGTTGAATTAATAAAACTTTTGGGCATCCCCAAGATGGAGCAAGGGCAGACCACCCCTTTTACTGCAATTGAAGAAGATTGGGAAGCACAAAAGGTTATCAGATCCTTTGGCAAAGAGTTATTCCCGGACTCGATTTTACAAATCAGGGAACTATCCGATGAAATACAATCACTCACTTCACCAGAAGATATTTTTCTGAATCTGATGGTCATGGCGGCGAGTGAATGTCTGCATGGCTTTGATCCAGACATTCCAGAATCGTTATTCCTTTCCTGGTGTGATACTTTAGAACTCGTCAATCGTTTTCATTTCGGTTCGGAAACGTTTAAAATGTTCGAAAAGGAATTATTGATACCTCAGCTTGAAGTGTATCGAAATCACGGAACACGGTTTTATTTAAAGATAATCATGATACGCCTCAATGTAGAAACAGTAGGCTTGTTGGAGAAAGTAATAGGAGAACCTTTCAAGATCGATCCAGACATGAGCCT
>Ga0265322_10000672_pt1 | contig 12731 bp, 28 predicted proteins | sample 41222metaG_FD_193584 | JGI IMG/M metagenome (GOLD analysis project Ga0265322, IMG submission 193584) | Rhizosphere microbial communities from Carex aquatilis grown in University of Washington, Seatle, WA, United States - 4-12-22 metaG | ecosystem: Host-associated > Plants > Roots > Rhizosphere...
CGCTCGTCCTCGAACCACTGATACGGAAAGCCGTCTCCGTTGCCGTTCTGTCCATCTACCTCTAAGTTCCCAATCGCTCGGAATCTCAGATAACGAAAATCCTGAGGATTAAACGGAATGACAGTTCTTTCCTGAGCAGTTAACTGACGCGGTATTACCTGCCCAACAAACCTTGCCTGCTTTCTCAGCATAGTCACAACTCCTTATTGTTGCACCCAATTCGTTATCAACGACCATCAACGTAGCTGTCTCACAGTTGAAAAATAAGTAACAACCGACCAAACAACAACCTATCTACATAAGATTCAATTTGTATCCTAGATTCTTGTCACCAAGACTCAACATCATTCGTTCGTCATACTGTCTTTCGGTTGTCTAGATAGGTATGAAAACAATTAAACACATATCCGAGTTGAGAGGCTTGCCCATCTCTCAAGTTGCTGCTAACATCTCCAAGTTCATGGATCCCGAATATGCAGTTCTAGGTGCTTGGTATGTCAGTCACAAAACTCCAATCAAGAATTGGTCTCAGTATTACAATCACATTCTATCGCTGATGACTAAGTATCACAATACACTTCAGATTGAGCGGAAAATCGTTGATGAGATCTGGAATATAGTTCAGCACAATAAATACAATCCGAAAGACATCAAGAGTTTGTTGCCACTCGAGTCTGAGCAGTCTGAGCAGTCTGATCCTTTGTTCAATGCAGCTCATAACTCGATGATGAACCAATATACTGAGAATGAGAGTAAAGTCTAGTTCTCCCTCAGATCTTCTACCCGGAAACGAGCAGACTTATGACCAAAGTTAAAAGATACAAATGGGTCGTTGCGATGTTGGATAACCGCACGCAGAAAATGATTCGGTTTACTACCACTGCGAAGTATACTAAGGAAGAGATGGCGGAGGAGTTTCCTGAATGGAAAGTAATACAGCGGAAGATTGTGACAACTTATACTAGGAGGAAGTAACAATGAAGAACACAGCAGTTATCTCGCTCGCTCGGAACACAGGTGAGCGGTCAGGTTACTTGACGTGCTGGTACAATCTTTACATCCCAGGATTCAAAAAGGTTCAGTTCCGATCCGAGGGGTTCGTTCCTGAGGATATCGAAGAGAGGTTGCAAGATCTTCATTGCGTACCTCACACGATCGCAGGATTGACCCACAGTTGTGTCGAGATTCTCAATCCTTACGCTGAGAAGATCATCACTGAGGCGAAGAAGTTCCTCAAAGATCCGCTGAATCCAGAGTATCACGACACGTTCATTTTTGCAAATCAGAAGGACGGTGACTGATGCGAGAAGATCTCAAAGTAACCGTTCCCGAAGGTGAGAGTGGTATGTGGAAGATCAGACGTATAACTGTATCAGAAGAAGCGTCTCAGCGTGACATGCTTCGTGGTCTAATGAGTAATCACGGGCGATACACACCTCCGGGGACCTACACTCAGTTGCTCAGAGGTGGTACTATCGTTATGTCTGACACACCTGACGAAATCAGAGACTTATATCCGATTCAAGGTCATCTGAGTGGTCATATCCTCATCAACGGTCTCGGACTTGGCTGTGTCCTTCAGATCGTTGCTAGAGTCCCTGGGGTCACTAAAGTTACAGTCGTCGAAGTTTCTGAGGATGTCATCAAACTTGTCTGGGATCACTACAAACAGATGTTCGGTAACAAAATCGAGTTGATTCACGCGGATGCACTCACGTATAAGCCTCCGAAAGGCGCACGTTTCAATTACGTCTGGCATGATATCTGGGATTTCATTTGTGGTGACAATCTTCCGCAAATGCATCACCTTCACAGACGTTACGGTCGATTGACTGAAGCTCAAGGTTCTTGGTGCAGACGGCAATGCGAACGTTACAGTAGATAGGAGAAACAGACATGGATCCAAAATTGTTGTCTGCGTTACTTTACGTTGTTACTGGTTTGCTTGTCGATCACTCCTATCACGTCCCCTGGCTTCTGAAAGGATTCGCTAACGACTACAAGCAATTGCGTCGTTCTACTGAGTTTCCCACACGAACAGTTCAGATACGAAAGGATCTGCTCTGATGAGTCATCACAGTCAATCTATCAAAGGATTCTGTCCAAAGTGCTTCAACGTTATGCGTGGTGTTGCAGTTGGGACGAATTGCATGTTCTGCCGAACTCCGATGGTTCACTGGACGAAGAAAGTTGAAAAGGAAGCAAGAGACAGAGATATTCAGAGACTGAAGGAAGAACGAGGAGATGAAGTTATGTCTAAGTCTTCCTACGCGAGACTCTCCTTCAGTAACTCCGATGGCAGTGGTGGCAAGGTTCCGATTCACAAACCGTTCTTTCAATAGTTCAGTTGTATTATTGTGACATAGAGAGGAAACAGTCATGAATCCAAATAATAACGACGATAGACACTACGTCAAAGGTTTCTGCATGGGTATGAGCGTTTCAGTTGCAGCTATCAGTCTTGGATTGCTGTGGACAACTAACCAAGCAAGTCAAGCACTGCTCGTCATTCATGGTTTCATCGTTGTAGCTGCTCTGATCGTATTCGTTCATATCTTCTGGCTAAAGTCAGGAAAGGCGTCAGATGCCACAAAAAACCCGAGTTGACGATATCATCGAGAAGCAGGAGAAGGTCATAAGGTGTCTTACTGTTACTAGATCTGAGATTCATATGGAGTTTGCAGAAGACGTTCTCGACTTTCTCGAACGTGTCCGTAGACGATTCTCACCCAGAACTCTCTACAAACTGTTTCCGACTAGCAGAGACGGTCGAAAGTTGGATCACAAACCTTCGTGGTCGAGTCGTCGTGAGGTACAACAGTTTGGTCCGAAAGAGACAAATGAAACAAATGCAATTTTCGGATTCTTGCATCGTCATCCAAATATGGAAGAAGCAGCTAAAATCGGTGTGGATCACGTAATCGTTGACAAAGACGATTGGATCAAAGCTCAAAGTCTCCTTTCCGAGGTAATAAAGTCATGATCGAAACTATCCTTGTCGTTGATTCTCGCCGTCATCTTGTTCGTGACGTTGCTACGATGAAATGGATTCAGTATGCCACACCACGGTTACATCAGAGCGAACGAGATAAGATGCTGGTCTGGCCAATTATGGGTTTCGTTTGTCCGAACTGTCGACAAGCTGATAACTCCGACACTCGGAAGATCTGGTTGAATCCGAACAATACTTACGGTTGCACAGAATGTAACGGTAAACCTGTTAATCCAAATCCGGTAACTCTATGAATTGGTAAGTATTACCGCATCATTTAACTCACGATTCACATCAACAACAGCATAAGGAGTAACAGTATATGTCAGCGGTCAAACAACAATCACCTCGTCGATTTGCACAAGATGTTGCAGATATAAAAGAGGCACCTCGTCGATTTGCACAAGATGTTGCAGATATAAAAGAGGAAGAGGCATCTCACGTACAGTCGGCGATGCACCGTCTCGGAGAGTCACTTAAAACGCTGGAAGTGAATGCTCAACAACTGGAAGAACGTCTCGTCACGGTTCTTACCGAAGAAGAAGTACAGAAAGAGGAGAGTGCTCAGGGTCTCGGAGGAGTTGTGCGTCACGCTGCAGATATTCATAGTCTTGCTTCCACTGTTGAACTGGTCAATCGTATGATTGGTTCTATCCTCGGACGATTACAACTCTGATTCGATGTGAAGAAGACAGACAGCACAATCTTTGGACCAGGATTCGGACCCGATAAGGTTTGGATCCTGTGTCCATCTATTTCTCTCAGAGAGATACAAAAAAGGAGGTTCATAGTGAAAATACCCAGAGTCGTCAACGGTTCTAACACAGCACTCATTCTTGCCGTTCTTTACACTGACAAAGTGCTGCACAATAACGGTCTGACGATCAAAGAAATTCACACGAAACTGAACGAACTTCGGTTAGTTCGTTCTGGAAACACCGGACCACTTACTCTGTCTTCCGTTCGAACGGTTCTGCATCGACATGTTGAACCGCATGCGCTTCTTCCTGGAACTGGTTCAGGACGCCTCAAACAGCAACGTGGAATGATCGAACGTGGCCTCATCAAACGAAAACTTATCGATCGTTCCTACCGATACAGTATCACTGCTCTTGGTAAAAAGGTTCTCGCTCAGCGTTAGTCACTTTGTGACGATTCGTTGTATTATTGTGACAAGAAAGGAATCACAATGGAAACAATTCACGGTTATACAGTTACAATGACTGACGGATCTCAACGATTCGTTGCTCCACCGACAGAACCTGCTGAAATGACTATCGGACATTTTGGTGCAGTTAATCAGCCTGAACCGAAGAAGATTTCAAGGAGAGTTGCGATCGCAGTCACTGAGCACGATTTTAGAAAAGTAAATCTAGTCACTCAGAAGGATTCTATCGGTATGTACGATCTGCATCAGTGCACAATCTGCGGAATAAAAACGAAACGATCCGGATTTAGCCCTCCAATCTCTCGAGCAAAATGCAAAGAACAGATAGCAGTCATTGAGATTCCGCTGCAGATTCGAATCACTGGAGTACAAGCAGTGAATTCGGCGTTTGCTAATCTGATTCCAAACTCTATTCACGAAACGGTTGTTCCACCAGAACCGTACAAGGACGACCATAAAGGTGTCTGGGTAATGGGCGTTGGCGAACCGGTCAAAGTTCTGAATGGTGAATTCGTCGAGGTTATCGATGAAGAATGAAATCAAACCAAATACAAGTCGCAGAACAATAACTCTTGCTGAGTGGGAAGCAGAAGGTGAACGGCTATTCGGAAAGGATCGGAAGAAGTGGCAATTCAAGTGTGCAAGTTGCGGTCACGTACAGACACCACAGGACTTTATTGATATTGGAGAAGATCCTGAGAAGTACGTCTTCTTCTCTTGTATCGGTCGACTTAAGAAGGGTATCGGTTGTGATTGGACCCTTGGAGGTTTGCTTCAAATTCACAAACTTGAGGTAGTTGCAGACGGTCGAAACGTTCGAGCATTTGAATTCGCACCATTAGAAAAGGAAACCAATGAGCAAGTTACAGCCTGAATCAATTATGGATTTTCTCACCGTTCCTCACTCTGTCGAGGAAGTTCAAGCAATGATCGACGAAGTATCGACGATTGAGATTGAAAAGTATCCTGAGTTCGCTCAGACCTGCGAAGACTTCTGTGTTCGTCACATTATCAGACCTGCTGAGTTGCGAATGATTCTTGGTCTATCAGTTGTCAATCGGATCGGTATGACCGATCCACGAATTCACGGAATCATCAAGTCGCTCAACCTTGCACCGATTCTCGGTGATGTGCTTGAGAAGGTAATATCCAGTGCGGTTCGAGAAATGCCAAAATCGATGCCACCACAATCTGATCTTGGCGATCCGATATTCATCAGTAGCGATAGTGTTCTTGAGTTCGGAATGTTCACAGCAGACGTAATTGCAAAACTACCGAAAGAGGCTCAAACTGATACGACATTCTCTGCTCTTAGTTTTCTGTCGTTTCAGATCCTCAAGCACTACCTTTTGATACCGAAATCGTCACTTGACAAACCAAAGGAGAAACCCGATGACAAAAGTGGAAGTAGCAACACTCAGTAAAGATACGGATCGAATCACGATCTTGCAGGAACATATCGAATCGATCAAGAAGTCAGAAGAGCAGAAGGCAGACAACATCGGTTACTCTGAAGTTGCAAGCCGAACTGGAGCAGATGGACCACATATGAACAATGTCGAAGGTTTAACCGCAGCATACGACCTACTTAACAAAGCCTACCACGAATTAAACAACGTTGTTGAAGCTAACAGTTAATCGTCATTTCGATGGTTTAGTTCCTAATTGTAGTTCCTCGACTCTCTCCTTGCATTGCTGTGACTGAGTAAAAGAACCGGGACGATGAAAATAGCAAGCGTAGTCGCTTGAACCACACGCATAAACAGTTCTTGGGGAATCAGCTTCAACTTCTTCTGCACCGCAACTCGGGCACTTCTCTCCTGGAGAGTTGCTGGTCATCAAAGGCCGTTCCTTTGGCGGTTCCTGTCCGTACTCTTTCTTGAACAATCCAAGAATGTTTGGATCTGGCCAAATAGGTTTCACTGGTGATTCACCTTTTTCAGTCTTCTCGACAAATGCTCTTGCTTCCAGAGAACCGAACAGTTTGTGTTGGTAAAACTCATTCAACGCCATCTGCCCTTCCAACGCACTCTGTAACTGTTCGACTGTCCACTTCTGGTGAGGACATCCAACTGTGTGCCACCAGTTGGTCGGATGAAAGCGACAGTTCCATGTTAGGTTCTTCCGAGCAGTTTCGACGCCTTCGTTGAACTCTTTGTTCCAGGCAACAGAGTCAGTGATGTGAAGAAGAGATGCCAATTCGTCACCAAACGGAGGTCTCTCTGGTCCAAGTGGTCTAGCCTGAGGTCCTTCTTCCTTCACCTTCACGTTTGCTGCTGGACCACCGAATACAGTCTCAGCACAGTCACAGAACGTACCGACTTGAGTAGTTCGATCAGGATCCTTTCCTTTGAACGTGTGATGAGTGATCTGTTTACCTTCTTTCTCTTCAACGTAGCATGGCATTGTAACCTCCTAGATAAATGAATGACCACTTGCTTGCCATCACAAAGTAGTTTGCTGAAATTATGATAGAAATCTTCGTGTTCCCAAGCATCTATCGCTTCCTGCATCTTCCCTGATACTGGAAGTTTCGAGTGGTCAATTGCTAGTCATTAAATTGTTGTTCAAATTCTGCTTCTCGTACGCCGTCCATCACAGTTAACCAGTCGCCGTAAAACACTGTATCCCAAGCGAACTGACTGTTATCCTTACCGCAACTCGGGCAGATATGAGAAGTTTTCGTTGCATGCGAAATCTGACAGCCTTCAATACGTTCGGGACAAGGAACAGATTGAGGCTGAAACGTCTTTGGACAGAAGCGACATTTCATCGGTTTTTCTCCTGCTTGTCAACGTCTTTCAGAATCGACGACATGTCGTGCAGAACGTCAGGCAGATCTTTGACCTGACAGTACAACTTATCAGCCAGCCAAGTCCACTGCTGAGAAGTCAGAGACTTGCACCAGGCACGAAACGGAGCAACTTCTAATTCTCGAGCATGTTCAGCTTCCTGTTTCTCTTTCAGTTTCTCTTGCTGAAGTCGCTCTCGGTACCGCTTGTTGTACTCTTGCTTCTCTGCCTTGGTTTTCATACCTTCACTGCGTCCTTCAAATCCTCTGACTGTGGTTTCCATAACCAGAACCGATTGATGCCACTATACATTGCCTTGAACTGGTCGCACTTTGTAAGACTTGACTCCAATATCGGTGCTCGGCTCAGAATGTCCATCAACGCTGGCTGCATATATCCGTAGATATCCGGAAAGTCTAAGACTACTACGGGGACCTTCGTTCGCCGTTTGAATCTGAAGATAGAGTCAAGATTGCTAAGACCCATGCAAACGATTCGGTCTGCCCAGTTGACAAGTTTCTGATCGATTAACTTTGCTTCAGGATAGTAGAACTTCTTCGTTGCTTCAACGTAATACGCAACCGTTCCGCAACTCTCGAACTCGAACGATTTGTAACCTTTGTACGCATTTCTGTAGTGGTCCTGAGCAGTTCGACTGCGTTGTCTGTTAGCTGAGCAAACGAAGAGTATCTTCATATGGGTACTAGAAACCTCATTCCTTCCTGCTTAGTTGAACCGTCAGGCATCACAATAATGATCGCCTTGTAACGTTTCTGAGCGTAGCGAATCGTTGACCACGTCCCACTACGAAGTTCTTCTAACGAATTCTTTGGGGTTGCGATCAATATACCTGTTTCATCGACAATATCACGATTGCGTTCGAGATACGGTTTCGGCAGAAAACGAAAACCGGGATGACAGAACGCACGTTTCGATTCGTTGGACGGTGGATGTATGAACACGTCGATACCGTGTGACAGAGCAATTTCGTGAAAGTCCTTATCAGCTCCGATACAGTCACCGTGATGAACACAGTACGGATTCAGAGCAGTTATCAGTTTGCTAACCGTTGCTTTCTGTTGTTCGGTCATACCGATTTGAGTGCCAGTGAAACCGATATTCGTGATGCTATTTTTCAACTACACCTCCGAAAGGTACCTTGAACGAATCGATTGCTTTCCTTGCACCTTCTTCTTGATGCTTTCGATACAAATCTAAGCATCCGTACCTGTGACATAATTTGTACAACCGATCTACTCGAACAACGTCAACACTATGTCCAAATTTCGATTCCATACAACTGTGCACAAACTCTGACAAAGTAAATCCTGCTTCGTTTAGTGCACGTTGAAACTGCTTTTCTTGCTTTTCTTGTACCTCTACTTTTACCAACTGCATCAGATCGTCAACTTCCGTTTTGTTATATCCCAAATTCTTTAACTGCTCTCTCACAACTTCTTCCTTCGCTTCTCGGAGAGCCATCTTGGTGAAACGAACAACCTCTCGAAGTTTGTCTGCTGCTATCATCGTTTCACCTCGGTCAGGCAATTGTTGCAAATCCCGCCTTCACGAATCCATCGGTGGTCACAAGGTGTCGTAACTTTCGTTGTCAACGTTCTACCAGTTGCTGTATCCTTAAACGTGACTGAGTGAAAGATCCCTGCTTGAGTTTCGATTCTCCTATAGTCAACTCTCGTTCCTCTCGGAATGAGAGCTGCTTGAGACAGCGTATGAATGTCACCTGTAAATCCAAGATCGTACATTTCGGTCGCTCGAGACAACTTGATCTTACCGGTAACAGTTTGACGACCATGATCGTCGTACCATTCCTTGCGATTCTCGATGACACCTTTTACGAACTGAATGTTGTTTTCCATGTCACAAATATACAACTGATGGTTACGATCCCCAGAAAGTAGACCAGTGAAGAACAATATACGTAAAGAAAATGATGCCCTCCCAGAATACTAACGAAATCTGCTTCAACAGTGGTTTTGCTCCTCTAGCCCAACTATACCACGTGATACCTGCATACTTCCACGGGTGATCGTCTGGAAGGAACGGTTCGGTAAGAATAAAGTGAAGAAACGTCGGCAGAACCAGAACCATCTCAGGAAAGATAGAGAAGTGCCTCCAGAAGACTTTCAACGCTGACTTCACGTTTTTGCTGCTTTCAGTTCGTTCAACTTGTCCAAGATCTTCCGACTGAGTGCCGCTCGCGTTATCTCGTTGTTCGGTTTAACGTTGAACTCGTCAACAATAGTAGCAATATCACTCCGTAGCAGCTCAACGCATTTTGGACAGAGAACGATCTCTTCGTCGAATCCTGGATTGAAGAGTCTCCAACCTGCTTTGTTTGCTTCACTAAACGGATCGTAAGAATGAAGACCACTTGGACCTATCTTCATCTCAACAGGAAACTCTCCTGGATCGTGATCAACTCCGTCACAATAGAGATGTAACACTGTACTTATCACTATACTCATAACTGTCGCTCCTTTCATTGGTCGGTGTGACTGGACTCGAACCAGCGACATCTTGGTCCCAAACCAAGCACTCTACCAACTGAGCTACACACCGTTCTGATACAATCAGACAACTGCTACGGAAGTTGTATTCTGTCGAGTAGTATGCATGTGCAAATAATAACAGTAAATGTGCAAATTGCCATTACGATAAACCAACACCAGCCAATCCACCTAGCAACGAACCATGTTCGAGGATTCGTTTCTTTGTGAACCCAACTCATAAGAAACGGAACCGCACAGAACAGTCCAGCTAATATCAGGTTATAGACCACTTCGAACGCGAACGAACCGATTGAATTGACTGTCATACTTTCCTCAGTTTATCCAACGGAATTGTTGCTGTGAACTGTGAACTCGATACAGAAGCGATTCCACCATCTTCGTTATCGATGTCCAACACTCGCGCACGAGTACCTTTATTGATTCGGATGAAACGCATCGTAGTTTTCTTGAGCCCAACGATTCCGATGTGTGACTGAGCTGTTAAGTCCATGTCGAAGGTTTCGACCGTGAACGGTTCTTTCAGTCTCGCGAAGTCACCTGGTTGGATCGTCGTTTTGTCTAGTTTCGTCCGCTTCTTCCTGTGCGACTTTTCGAGTCCGGATTTCGTCGAGAATTTCGTTTCGGATGACATTCTTAACAACCTCTCTTGGAAAATGATTTACGTCTTGTCTGCGAAACTTCAAAGCTCTTGATGCTTGAAGAAGCAACTTACAATCGCAGAGCACTACAATAGATGGTGCGTTCAATGAGATCAGTCGACCAAGTCGTCGATATCGAGTAACGTACAACACCCACCAATCCCACGTTGAACCGAAGAAGAATCTCTTGACTTCATAGTACTTTTGACGAATCGCGTAGTAAACGTTAGCATACCACGGTATATTAGGTAGTTCCAGTTCGTCTTTGCTGTTCATCCTTTATCTCCTCATCTGTTCGCAACGGTCCAAGTTCGCTAACGAATGCACGTTCAAACGTATAGTATCTAACCTTATATCCTCGTCTTGCTCTGATTCGTCCTCGGATAGTTACTCTCTCTGCAGTTTGTAGAGTTACTACACCTGTGAATGGTTTACCGTTCGGAAAATGACCCGTTGCCCAGATGTCCTTTGCCATACAGATACAAACAACCGTTCAAGATCTAGTTCGGTTGTTTGAATCAATCAGCAAGAAGTGGTTTGACTTTATGCTACTTCTCGTTACGTTTCAGATGAGGCACTAAGCCAAATGATGTTTCACTATTCAAGAGGTGATGTTATGTCGGACTCTAACCTTCCAACGAAACCTTCGTTGCTGACCAGAATTTGGTCGAACAAAGTATTTCGTGAAGTAGGCTTTATTGTCCTTGCTGTAGGAGCAACCTTTGTAATAACTAATCTTTGGGTCACTAACAAAGACCTATCGACCGTTGCGAAGTTATCTGCAGAGAATGCTCAGTTGACTCGATATGTTCGTGCGAGTGAATACTACACCAAGATGGCAAAGTCTATTTGGGGAAAGAAAGCCGGTCGTTGCGATGTTGGACTGATTGCTCTTGCTGATGATGCTATCAAAGAGAACAAACTCGACTCCGTTGTAACGATGGAAATGTGTCTTGCGATCATGACCGTTGAGAGTGGTTTCAACACGAACGCGGTTTCTAGTACGAAAGCCAGAGGACTGATGCAAATCGAAGAGAGTACCGCTCGTCATATGCAGAAGGATATAAAAGTGGACGATCTATTTAACGAACAAGTCAACGTTCGACTTGGCACTCGAGAACTCGGGCGACTGATGAAGACGTTTGACAACGACCACGATCTTGCGATGCTTGCGTACAATCATGGTCCAAACGCAAAGGATTTGAAACTTCTTGCGGACAATATCACTCCTCATGGATACTCGACGAAAGTCAAAGCTACCCAAATGTTAAGCATCCTCCCACCTCAGTAACCTACCTTTTGTGACCTCTGATTATACATAGTTTTATCGTATAGTCAGAGGTTCACATCTTTTTCTACTTAGAATTGTTACTTCGAAGCGCCAGTGATGTGTAGCAGTGCGTTATGTGCGGTTGTGATACTCAATCCTTGCAGTAAACCTTCCACCAAAACCTCAGAACCACCAGTAAGCATGAACACTGGTTCTGCTTCGTCTTCCTTCGGTATGTAGATGACGACGAAGGCTTGAAATAATCCTTGAAAAGCTTCAGTTAATTTTTCTGCAATAGCTGACGGTCCCCTGTTTTCGTCTTCCTGAACAGTCATCATTCGCAGTGCTTTGGTTATCATGCCAAGTACTCTGATCCAACCGTCAGACTGATAATCAGTTGTCACCATCGGCGTGAACATATTCACCGACATATCGTTGCTGAGTGAGAGATACTGACCAATGAATACAAAGTACTGAACACTTCCTTGAAGTTCGAAGAACGCGTCCTTGAACTGTTCAGGAATATCTTTGCGTCTTACCTTGTATTCTTCGCGAGCACGGTCTGCAGAGCCTGCTTCCATAACGTTTTCTTTTCTTCGGGTAAGTTTTTATCGGTATCGAGCCACTGTGTTAGCTCAGAAAGTGAAGCTGCTAAAGCTGGATCTAGTGGTGGTCGTGCGCCAAGATCAACTCCGAACAGTATCTGTACCTTATCCCACTCAGGAGCGGAAACTAGTTTGTATGCAATCGCTGAACCAATTGCTTTCTTTATCAGTTCGAACACCTGAGCTTGTACGTCGTCCAACCCTGCCTTGACTTGATACGGAAACTTGTAGCGTTCTGTCACTGCTCTGACAGCATCTGCCGTAGTAGGTGTCCACTTGTCAATACCCTTCTCAGCAATCTCTGGTGGAAAGTCGCCAACAGCAAACAAAGTACCAGAGATTCGATTCTGTTGGGGATCGTTCTTTACGTCAACACAAATCAACCCTTCGTAACTTTTCAGTTGTGTTTTCGCTACTGTCTCAGCAGCCAGCATAAGCTGTTTAGGATCGTTGCCTTCGATCCAAAGACTGCGAGTCAGTATGTACTTACCAGCGAACGTTTTCATTCTTGAAGTACCTTAACAATCTTTTGAATATCTGCTTCGCTCGTTCCAGTCTTTCGCAACTGATCGATAGACTCTGTCGAGTACTGAACGAAGTCTTGTTTCATCTCACTCTCTATTGTTGCCATCTCTTGCCTGTACAAATCGTCTTCCTCCAACAGAGATGATGCTTTCGGACCAGCACCAGCAGGAGGCGCAGGAGTTTCTCCTTTTGCTGCTCCGCCAAGATCAC
>Ga0265322_10000676_pt1 | contig 12621 bp, 8 predicted proteins | sample 41222metaG_FD_193584 | JGI IMG/M metagenome (GOLD analysis project Ga0265322, IMG submission 193584) | Rhizosphere microbial communities from Carex aquatilis grown in University of Washington, Seatle, WA, United States - 4-12-22 metaG | ecosystem: Host-associated > Plants > Roots > Rhizosphere >...
ATATTCAACCGGAGCCCGTGCAACTGAGCATCGTCGTGCCGGCGCTCAACGAAAAGATCACCATTGGTGAATTCGTGGATTGGTGCAGGGAAGGCATCCAGTCCGCGGGGGTGACCGCACAGATCCTGATCGTGGACAGCTCGACCGACGATACCCCGCACCTGGCCCTGGCCCATGGCGCCGAGGTGCTGCGCGTGCCCCAACGGGGGCTGGGCCGCGCCTACATCGACGCCATTCCCTACATTCGCGGCGACTGGGTGATCATGGGCGATGCCGACCTCACCTACGACTTCCGGGAGTTGGTGCCGTTCGTGGAAAAATTCCGGGCGGGCTCCGAAATGGTGATGGGGAGCCGGTTCAAGGGTGAGATCGAGGACGGTGCCATGCCGTCCCTGCACCGGTACTTCGGCACCCCGCTGATGACCTGGTTTCTCAATCGCCTTTATGGCAGCCATTTTTCCGACATTCATTGCGGCATGCGCGGCCTGACGCGCGCCGCCTTGCTCCGCCTCAGGCTGCACTCCCAGTCCTGGGAATATGCATCGGAAATGGTGCTGAAAGCCGCCCGAATCGGACTGCGGATCGCAGAAGTGCCGGTCCGGTTTTATCGGGACCGGAAGGGCCGCTTGAGTCATCATCGCCGGATGGGCTGGATGTCCCCTTGGATCGCCGGCTGGCTGAATCTGCGCGTCATGCTCGTCTACTCGCCGGATTCATTTGTATTCAAACCGGGCCTGGCACTGTTTGTGGCCAGCTTCGCCCTGTGCGCGGCGTTGAGCGCGGGTCCGGTGAATCTCGGGCCGATCCAGCTCAATCTGCACTCCATGCTGCTGGCGCTGGTGGGGGCGGTGCTCGGTTACGGCTGCGTGCAACTGGGCGTGCTGGCCCGCCTGATGCATGGGTTAAGACCGAGATCCACCCGGGTCTGGCTGGCATTTTTCAGTTACAACCGCGGCGTGCTGCTGGGCATGGGCCTCGGTCTGGCGGGACTTGCCATGTTCACACCCCTGATCCGGGAGTATTTCGCTCAAGACTTCCGCCTCACCGGATTCTCCCATGTTGCCATCTTTGGTCTGCTGATACTGATCATCGGATTCCAGACATTCATCTTCACCCTGTTGCTGGAGATTTCAAAACGCGTCGTCCATGAGTCCGCCCCTGAATGACTCTGTCACGGAATCCTGCGTTCAGCGCCGACCCGTTACTAAGGGCAACCTGAGCGCATGGATCTGGATCGCCGGGGCGCTGACGCTGTGCAAGCTATGGCTGACGAACGGGCAGCCGTTGTTCGCGATCGGTTTCTCCACCCATGACGACCAGCATTTCGTGAATCTGGCCGCATCGATCCTGCGCGGCGAATGGCTGGGCGCTTACAACAACCTTACCCTGGCCAAGGGGCCGTTTTATCCCCTCTGGATCGCCTTCGTTTTTGCGCTCGGCGTTCCGCTGCTGCTGTCGCAACAACTGGCTTATGCTGGTGCCTGTGTCCTGACGGTGCGCGCATTGGCTCCAATCGTGAAAAACGGTTGGGGCCAACTCGGCTTCTATACGCTGCTTCTGTGGAATCCGATGTCGTTCGAAATGCAGGGCTCGGGCCGCGTGCTCAGACAGAGCATCTATGTTTCGCAGACGTTGATTCTTTTTGCCGCGTTGATCGCGCTTTATGTTCGCCGCGGCGAGTCTTGGAGGAGGCTGGCTCCGTGGGCGGCAATGCTGGGCCTGACCTGGGCGGCCTTCTGGCTCACCCGGGAGGAAAGCATATGGATCGCCCCCAGCCTGATGTTGCTCGGAGCTGCCGTGGTCATTGGTGCTTGGCGGCACTCGCACGCCGCGTTGCTCAACGTCGGCCGTGTCGCCGTGATCGCTACGCTTTGTGCCCTTGCGCCCATCCTTGCCGTCTGCGTTCTCAACGCCCGGTATTATGGCTGGTTTGGCACCGTGGAGTTTCGCGCGCAGGCCTTCAAGGACGCCTTTGGCGCGCTGCTGCGGGTGCGTCCGGAGGAGGAGATCCCCTTTATTCCGGTGACCCGGGCCACGCGCGAGCGGATCTACGCCGTGAGTCCAGCCTTTGCCGAGTTGAAGCCCTATCTGGAAGGCAACACTGGCCTCAATTGGGCCGCCAACGGCGCATATCTCACCCATCGGCGTCCGGAAGAACGTGAGATCGCCATCGGGTGGTTCATGTGGGCCTTGCGCCAGACGGTGGAAGAGGCGGGCCATGGTCGCAGCGCGCGTGATGCCCTGGCCTTCTACGAACAGATCGCCCGCGAGGTTAACCAAGCCTGCGATGACGGGAGGTTACCGGCCGGACCGCACCGCAGCGGTTTCATGCCGCCATGGCGTGAGGGCCACGCTCTGGCGCTGGCACACACCTGGGTGGAGTTCGCCGATTTCTTCGTATCTTTTCGCAGTTTTTCCGCCCACACACCGGGCAGCTTTGGCACTACCGCGCAACTGGACTTCTTCCGGGACCTGACCGGCTCCAGACTCTCGCATCCAGCCGAAGGCGCGATGGAATATGCGCTGCCGTATCATGACAGGTTGGATGGTTGGAAAATCGAGATCCTCCAGGGAATCGGCAAGACTCTGCGCCATGTGTTGTTTGCCCTGGTATTGGCTGCGCAGGTGACATGGCTTGTGCGCGCCGTGTGGCTGGCCTGGCAGCGCAGCCTCACCTATCCATTCATGCTGGCGCTGGCCGCGTGGGGCGGTTGCGTCGCCTGTCTGCTGGTATGCGCCCTCGTGCAGGTGACCTCGTTTCCCACGCTCGCCACTGTTTATCTGGCCCCGGCCTATCCGTTGCTTCTCTTGTTTGTGGCCGCCGTCATTCTCGACACGGTGGGTGCTTGGCCGCGCCCCGCGCACGAAGCCAGTCCTTGAACTTCGTATTCCATGCTGTCCCGATCACGGCCATCAACACTCCTGCTCGCGTCGGCCATCGCGCTGTTGTTGAGTTGGCTGTGGTCGGTATGGCAGCCGGCGCCGTTCGCGGCGGAGGTGACGCTTGGCTCATCGGTGTCCGCCACCAGCCAGGTTTTTTTTGACCGGGGTCAGGGTTTCAATGAGGCAGATTCATTCCGCCTCTCGGTTCCGGGAGGCAACCTGCCGGTTCGCTGTCGCTTTCCGCTGCCCGAGGGCACTTTTCGCGCACTACGGTTCGACCCCATCGATCGCAATGGGTCGGTGACGTTTTCGGATCTGTGCCTCATCACGTCCGGGGGCACCATCGTGCGCCGCATCGCCCCCGACGAACTCCACGCCAACGCACAAATCGCGGAGAGTGTAATCAAGGACGGCCGCGTGAGCATGTCGACGGTCGCCGGCGCTAACGATCCGTACTATACCATTCCCCTGGCCCCGCCGTTGATCCTCGTTCGCCGGTCTTTTCCACGCTGGCTGGGGGCCGCCGGCCGCTTTGCGGTAATTCTTCTTGGCCTGTTGTGCTTCGCCTCACTGGGTGACCGCGGGCAGCGGCACTATGCGGCCGCGATCGGGGTTGGTCGGCGCCACGCCTTGGCCCATCCCCACACCGCTCTTGCGGCCATTGCCATAGCCGCCGCCGTACTGGCCTCTTATCCGGTGGTTTTCTGCGGCCGGAGTTATCTCTCTCCCAATAACGGCATCGCCCTGCTCTACTCCGCGGTGCCCACCGTCCCTGGTCTCACGGACTGGCGCCAGGCAAACGTGCACGGCGCCGATGTGGGCGCCATGATGTGGCAGCACCTGCCATACACCGTGGTGGAGCACCGCGCGCTTTTCCGGGACGGCGAGCTGCCGCTTTGGAATCGCTACAACTCTTGTGGTATTCCCTTGCTCGGTCAGGGCCAGTCGATGTTCGGCGATCCGCTGCATGTTCCCGTCCTGCTGGCGGGCGGCGCCGCCTGGGCCTTTGACCTCAAATTCGTTCTGGCCAAGGCGCTTTTCGCCGCCGGATTGGGTTTCACCGTGTGGACGGCGACCCGCAACTTGACCGCGGCAGCGTTGGTGACGTTCGCCGCGGCCTTTGCCGGATTCTTCAATTTTCGCCTGAACCATCCGGCCATTTTCAGCGTCGGCGTGGCGCCGTGGGTGCTGCTGTGCTGGGTGCACGTGGTGCAGGCGGCTAAGCTGCGCGAGTGTGCCGCGTGGTGCGCCGGCTTGCTCCTGGCCAATTTCTCCCTGCTCACCAGCGGCACCGTCAAGGAGGCTTATATGCTGCTGCTGGCCCTTAACCTTGCCGGCGGTCTGGCACTGCTTTTTTCCCCCGACGCCCTCGTTTTGAAATGGCGCAAGGGCATGCTCGCTGCCGCCACCGGACTGATTCTGATCCTGGTGAGCGCTCCCGTCTGGCTGACCTTTCTCGACACTCTGGCCGTGGCGAGGACGAGCTCCGACCAGCCGCTGGCCTGGCAGCTCCCGGCCAACCGGTTAATCGGCCTCTTTGACGATCTGTTTTACCGCGAGCTTTCATCCGAGCATGTCGTGGTCGCCCCGTCGCTCAACTTCCTGCTGTTGCTAGGCGTGCTGTGGTTTTGCGCGAGCATCCATCGTTTCCGGCGGGACTCGCTTGCGCTGGTCCTGGCCGCCGGCGCGCTGGGGGCGATCAGCCTCGTCTTCGCTTGGGTGCCGGGAAGCCTGATCATCCGGCTGCCGGTCCTGCGCCACGTCGTGCACATCGCGAACACCTTCTCTTGTGTGGCGATGGTCTTTCTCGCGGTGCTCGCAGGATACGGTTTTCGCGCCGCGCGGGATGCGCTGGCTGCAAATAAGTGGTGGCGGCCCGCGCTGGCCGCCCTGCTGCTGCTGGGTGGCCTGATCCTCGCCTATTTCCACGGTATGGCGTATTACTGGTCCGGCCGCGACGCCTTCCGGCAGTGGCTCCTGATCGTGCCGGAGCACCGGTTCTTTTTCATCTACCTGGCTCTCATGCTGGTCTCACTGGTGACGCTGACCCTGGTCGCCGCCTGGTATCTGCGCCGGCGGCGGTTGTCGGCGCTGGCGGGTATCGCTGCGCTGCTCGCGCTCGGGGTTCTCCTCGGTCGCAATGGATTGCACTATTCCTCCACCTATCAGGAGGTGTATTTCACCGCACCCGCCCCCCGGGCCGATCTTCAGGCCCGCTCGTCCGCGGTGGAGTTCATGAAAACCAAAGCCGGCGCGGAACCCTTCCGGGCGGTCGGCACGGCTAATAACCTGTTCCCCGGATTCACCGCCGTCTACGGCATCGAGGGGGTCAACGGCCCGGACGCCGTCATGAATCCTGCCTATACCGAATTGCTGTTGGCAGCCGGCCTGCTGCATTCCGGCGACTGGCGGATGATGCTGCCATCGGCCGGCCTCGCTCAGATCCAGCCAATGCTCGATCTGCTCAACGTCCGGTTCTGCGCCACCGAGCCTGGAGCCGCTCCGCCCGGCGGCACTTACACCCGCGCGGCCGATCTCGATCTCTCGGTCTATGCCAGCCCCACCGTCTGGCCGCGCGCGTTTTTCACGGATACCGTCATCGCCCTTCGTGGACCGGGGGAACTCATCGCGCTGGCCCACCAGGCCGGCGGCCGTCCCTTCGCGACCATCGCCGCACCTGACCTGACGGCGCACACGACCCTGGCGCGGCTGCCGCGGGAATTTGAGCGACGCCAAGTCGTACCCGCCACGGATTATCGCCTCACCAATAACACCACTTCGTTTGTCATTCACGCGTCCTGCGCAGGGGTCATCGTTCTGCACGAGTCATATTTACCCGGCGATTTCCGCGTCACGGTAAATGGGGCGCCTGCTGACGATTTCCGTGTAAATCACGCCTTTAAGGGTATCGCGATCGAAGCCCCCGGTGTGTATCGCGTGATCTTTGTTTACCGGCCGCGGCACTGGACCCTCGCGCTTATCCTGGCGGGCTTGGGCCTGGCCTTGGCGGCCGCCGGCATTGCCGGCTGTGGCGTGATCGGAAAAAGGAGTGGCCTCCCGGTCCCGGCGCGGGCATAGCGACAGTTTCCGCGATGAATCCGCTGCCAGTTCCCTGCACTCTTTCGGTGATTGTGCCCGTCTTCAACGAACGGGCCACCACCCGGAAAGCGCTCGATGCATTGCTGGCCAAGGAAATCCCCGGAGTGCGCATCGAGGTGTTGGTGGTCGAAAGCAACTCCACGGACGGCTCGCGGGAGATTGTGCTCGGTTACCGCGGCCACCCGCGTGTGAGCCTCATTCTGGAGGATCAACCGCAGGGCAAGGGCCACGCCGTGCGCGCCGGCCTGGCCCAGGCCACGGGCGACATCCTGCTGATCCAGGATGCCGACTTGGAATACGACCTCGACGACTACGAAAAGTTGCTGGCCCCCATCATTGCGGGTCGTCAGACATTCGTGCTCGGCTCACGCCACGGCCGTGGCGGCTGGGCGATCCGCCGGTTTTCCGACCAGCCGGTGCAGGCCCTCGTCCTGAACGCGGCCCATTGGACCTTCACGCTGCTCATCGACCTCTCCCTCGGGATCTGGCTCAAGGATCCCTTCACCATGTACAAGGTATTCCGTCGCGAATGCCTCGAGGGACTGACATTTACCTGCAACCGCTTCGATTTCGACTGGGAACTGCTGATCAAACTCATCCGCCGGGGCTACCGGCCGGTCGAAATCCCGATCACCTACCGATCGCGCTCCTTCAAGCAGGGAAAGAAAATCCGCATGCTCTATGATCCGCTCACCTGGCTGGTCGCCTGGGCGCGGGCACGCTTCGGCCCGTTGTGATTGCCTCCATGCCGTGGACTTGCTCTTTCCTTCTTGGCCATGCCGTTAAAAACCATCCTCGTCACTGGCTCGTCCGGGCTGATCGGTTCGGAGGTCTGCACGCATTTCACGCAGGAGCTCGGCTACCAGGTTCACGGGGTCGACAACAACCAGCGGGCCGTCTTCTTCGGCCCGCCGGGTGACACGCGTTGGAATCAACGCCGGCTGCAGGAAACCCTCAAGGGCTTCGTCCATCACGAACTCGATATCCGGGATCGCGCCGGCGTGCTGGCGCTGGTCCGGCAGCTCCAGCCCGACGTCATTGTGCACACCGCCGCGCAGCCGAGCCATGACCGCGCCGCGGCCATTCCGTTCGACGACTTCGACACCAACGCCGGCGGCACGCTGAACCTTCTCGAGGCCGCGCGGCAGGCCTGCCCCGAGTCGCCGTTCGTGCACATGTCAACCAACAAGGTCTACGGCGACGCCCCCAACCTGATTAAACTCGTGGAACGGGAAACGCGCTGGGATTACGCCGACCCCGCTTACGCCTACGGCATCCCGGAGACCTTCACGATCGACCAGTCGAAACACTCCCTTTTCGGGGCCTCCAAGGTCGCGGCCGACGTCATGGTGCAGGAGTACGGCCGGTATTTCAACCTGCCCACCTGCTGCCTGCGCGGCGGCTGCCTCACCGGCCCGAACCACACCGGCGTCGAACTGCACGGTTTCCTCAGCTACCTCGTGAAGTGCAACCTCGAGGGCCGCGAATACCGGGTCTTCGGCTACAAGGGCAAGCAGGTGCGCGACAACATCCACTCGCTGGACGTGGCGCGCTTCATGGCGGCGTTTGTCGAGCAGCCGCGGGCGGGCGAGGTTTACAATCTCGGCGGCGGCAAGGCCAACGCGTGCTCCATCCTCGAGGCATTCAAGCTCGCCGAGGAATTCACCGGCCGGAAACAGGTGTCCGCGTATGTCGAGCAGAACCGCATCGGCGACCACATCTGTTACTATTCCGACCTGCGCAAGATGCGCGCCCACTATCCGCGGTGGGACATCAGCGTGAGCCTCAAGGAAACCATCCGCCAGATCGTCGCGGCGTGGCAGCAGCGTCGCGACACCAGTTGACGATTTCCCACTTTCCCTGGTCGGGCTCTCCTGCTTTGCTGGGCTGCCATGAGAATCCTGATTTCCGGCGTGTGCGGTTTTGCCGGCAGTACGATCGCCAAGGCCTTGCTGGGCGCCGGGAAAGACCACGAGGTACTCGGATTCGACAATTTCATCCGACCGGGCAGCGAGACCAACCGGACGGAACTCAAGAAGCTCGGCGTGCGCCTCTTTCATGCCGACCTGCGGACCCCCAGCGACCTTGAGGAGCTGCCTGATGCCGACTGGGTCGTCGATGCCGCTGCTAATGCCAGCGTGCTCGCCGGGGTCGACGGCCGCACCAGCAGCCGCCAATTGGTCGAGCATAACCTCGGCGGCACGGTGAACCTGCTCGAATACTGCAAACTGCGCCGCGCCGGATGCATTCTGCTCAGCACCAGCCGGGTTTATTCCATCGGCTTGCTCGCATCACTGCCGGTCGTTGTCGAAAAAGGCGCTTTCAAGCCCGCTCCCGGCCAGACGCTGCCCCCGGGCGTTTCCACGGCCGGCCTTGACGAGACATTCCCCACCACCACCCCGGTCTCCCTCTATGGCGCGACCAAGCTCGCCTCCGAGGCGCTCGCCCTTGAATACGGCGAAACTTTCGGCTTCCCGGTTTTCGTCAATCGCTGCGGCGTGCTCGCCGGGGCGGGCCAGTTCGGCCGGGCCGACCAGGGCATCTATGCTTATTGGATCAACTCGTGGCTGCGCCGCCGTCCTCTGCGGTATCTCGGCTTTGACGGCCATGGCCACCAGGTGCGCGACTGTCTGCATCCGCGCGACCTGCTGTCGCTCCTCGAAAAACAGCTGATGGCACCGAAAATCTCCGCCGCCAGCCGCGTGGTGAATGTTTCCGGCGGCACGGCCTCGGCCATGTCGCTGCGGCAGCTCAGCGACTGGTGCGCCGCGCATCTTGGCGCGCACGAGGTCGTGGCAGACGGCACGCCGCGGCCGTTTGACATTCCCTGGATCGTGCTCGACCACGCCAAGGCCACGCGCCTCTGGGGTTGGCGGCCCCAGACACCGGTCACGGCCATCTTGGACGAAATTGCCGCGCATGCGCAGTCGCATCCAGAGTGGCTCGACCTTTCGGCCCCGCTGTAGACCGGCAGCCTCGCCTTTATTCAGTTATTTCGATGTCCGCCGCCCCTGATTCCGCGCCTCCCCCCCTGACGCTCTACTCGGTGATCATCCCGGCCCGTGACGAGGAAGCTTCGCTGCCGGCCACCGTGCGCGACATCCACCAGACTTTCCTGCGCGAAAACGTGCCGCATGAAATTGTCGTCGTGGACGACGGCAGCCGCGATTCGACCTGGCAGGGATTGCAGGCACTCCGCCTGGAAGTGCCGACCCTTGCGCCGGTGCAAAACCCCGGCCCCTACGGCTTCGGCCGCGCGGTTGTTTACGGATTCAACCATAGCAAGGGCGACGCCTGTGTCATCATGATGGCCGACGCCTCGGATTCCCCCAACGACGCCGTCAAGTACTGGCGCCTGCTCAACGAGGGATGGGAGTGTGTGTTTGGCAGCCGCTTCATCAAGAGAGGCCGCGTAGTCGATTATCCGCGCGTGAAGCTTTTCATCAACCGTCTGGCGAATCTTTTCATCAAAACCCTCTTCCACATCCCCCTCAACGACACCACCAACGCTTTCAAAGCCTATCGCCGCGGCGCCCTCGAGGGCTGCCGGCCCTTCCTCTCGCCCCATTTCAATCTCACGGTTGAAATACCCCTCAAGGCCATCGTGCGCGGGTATGCGTGGACCGTCATACCCATCACCTGGCAGAACCGCCAACACGGCGAAGCCAAGCTCAAGATCAAGGAAATGGGCAGCCGCTACTTCTTCATCTGCATGTATGTCTGGCTGGAGAAGTATTTCAGTCGCGGCGACTACCGCCGCAAATGAACCCCCGGGCGGTGGAACCCGGGTAAATAGCTTGTTGCCCGATGTTCCCTTCCTACGCTGAACCTTGCTTATGATTTACCTGCTCGGAGGCTCCGGCTATGTCGGCCAGGCTTATCAGGCGCTGCTGCGGCGCAAGGGGGTGCCCTTCCGCAACCTGCGCCGCGCCGAAATCGACTACACCAATCCCGCCGTCCTTGGTGATCTGCTTCGCCGCGAGCGGCCGGCCTTTCTCATCAACGCCGCAGGCTATACGGGCAAGCCCAACGTCGACGCCTGCGAGCTTCACAAGGCCGAGTGCCTCTTCGGCAACGTGGTCCTGCCCGGATTCATCGCCCGGGCCTGCGCCGAGGCCGGCGTGCCGTGGGGACATGTCTCGTCCGGCTGCATTTACAACGGCACGCGTCCCAACGGCTCCGGCTTTCACGAGGAGGACACGCCCAACTTCACGTTTCGCAGCAATCACTGCAGTTTCTACAGCGGCAGCAAGGCCCTCGGCGAGGAGGTGCTGGCCGGCGCCGCCAATGTCTATCTCTGGCGCCTGCGCATTCCCTTCAACGAGATCGAGCACCCGCGCAACTACCTGACCAAGCTCATGCGCTATGAACGGCTGCTTGATGCCGCCAACTCGATCTCGCAGCTCGACGAGTTTGTCGCCGCCACCTTTGCCTGCTGGGAGCAACGCGTGCCGTTCGGCACCTACAACGTGACCAATCCCGGCGCCATCACCACCCGCGAGATCGTCGAGCTCATCCGCCGGAGCGGCGTCTGCACGAAGGAGTTCAGGTTCTTTGCTTCCGAGGATGAATTCATGCGCGTGGCGGCGAAAACCCCGCGTTCCAACTGCATCATGGATTCCTCCAAGCTGGCGGCGGCCGGCATCCAACTCACCGAGATCCATGCCGCGGTGGAGCGCGACCTGCATCGGTGGCGGAAGACCGCTGGCTGAACCGTTCCCTTTCCCGTCATGAACCTACTCGTTACCGGCGGTTGCGGTTTCATCGGCTCGAACTTCGTGCGGCAGCGGCTGGCCGGCAGCGACCCGCTGCTGCACCAGCTGGTCAACCTCGACAAGCTGACCTACGCGGGCAACCCGGCCAACCTCGCGGATTGCGCCCATGATCCGCGGTACGTTTTCGCGCCGGGCGACATCGGCGACCCGGCGCTCGTGGCGCGCCTGCTGGCGGAGCATGCCATCGATGCGATCGTAAACTTTGCCGCCGAGACGCACGTCGACCGTTCCATCGACTCGCCCGAGCCCTTCGTCCAGACCAACGTCGTCGGCACGCTGCGGCTCCTCAACGGCGCACGCCAGCATTGGACGAAGCTGCCTGAACCCCGCAAGAGTGCCTTCCGCTTCCTCCACGTCTCGACCGACGAGGTCTACGGCACCCTTGCGCCCGGTGGCACGCCGTGGGACGAGCACCGCCCCTACGAGCCCAACAGCCCTTACGCTGCGTCCAAGGCGGCGAGCGATCACCTGATCCGCGCCTTTCATCATACCTACGGACTGCCCACGCTCACCACCAACTGCTCCAATAACTACGGGCCCTTCCAGTTTCCCGAGAAACTCATCCCCCTTGTCACACTCAACGCCCTCGACGGCAAACCGCTCCCGGTTTACGGCGACGGCGGTCAAATCCGCGACTGGCTGTACGTCGAAGACCACTGCACGGCCATCTGGCTGGTGCTCCAGCGCGGTCGCCTCGGTGAGACCTACAACATCGGCGGCCTCAGCGAAAAACGGAACCTCGATCTGGTGAAAACCATCTGCGCCCTGCTCGACCGCAAGGCGCCGCGGGCCGACCGCTCGCCCCACGCCGCCCTCATCACCTTCGTGCAGGATCGTCCCGGTCATGATCGCCGTTACGCCATTGACTGTGCGAGGATCCAGCGGGAGCTCGGCTGGGCCCCGCGCGAATCGTTCGCTTCCGGCCTCGAAAAGACGATCGACTGGTATCTCGCGCATCGTGACTGGTGCCGCGACATCAACGCGCGCGAGCGATTGGGCATGAAGGCTTGATCTTTCGCCACCGGGAGCGTGGAAAATTCACTGAGTTCGCCACGGTTTTTCTCACCGTAACCCCTCCCTCCATTTCTCTGTGGCCTCGATGCCATTCTCCGTGTTCTCTGTGGTCCACTCCCCCTGATCCTCTGATGAATCGCAAAGGCATCATCCTCGCCGGCGGCTCCGGCTCGCGGCTTTACCCCCTGACCATCGCGGTGTCGAAGCAGCTCATGCCCGTCTACGACAAGCCGATGGTCTACTACCCCATGTCGGTGCTCATGCTGGCGGGCATCCGTGAGATTCTCATCATCTCCACCCCCCAGGACCTGCCGCTTTTCCAGCGTCTCTTCGGAGACGGCTCGCAACTCGGCCTCAAGCTCGCCTACGCCGCGCAGCCGCAGCCCGAGGGTCTCGCGCAGGCGTTTCACATCGGTGCCGACTTCGTGGCCGGCCATCCCACCGCCCTCGTGCTCGGCGACAATCTTTTCTACGGCCACGACTTCGCCCAGGCGCTGCAGACCGCCAGTGCCCGCGCCACCGGCGCCACGATCTTCGGCTATCAGGTCGCGAATCCCGGCGCCTACGGCGTGGTCGAGTTCGCCCCCGACGGCCGCGTGCTCTCGATTGAGGAGAAGCCGCGGCAGCCCAAGTCGAACTATGCCGTGCCCGGCCTGTATTTCTATGATGAGCAGGTCGTGAAGCTGGCCCGGTCGCTCCAGCCCTCCGCCCGCGGGGAACTTGAGATCACCGACCTTAACCGTCTCTACCTCGAACAGGGCCGGCTGCATGTCGAACTGCTGGGCCGCGGTACCGCCTGGCTCGACACCGGCACGCACGACTCGCTGATCGAGGCCGCCCAGTTTGTGCA